>Ga0207063_1033_pt1 | contig 31571 bp, 27 predicted proteins | sample Alteio_BWMinCont_29_FD_153462 | JGI IMG/M metagenome (GOLD analysis project Ga0207063, IMG submission 153462) | Enriched cells from forest soil in Barre Woods Harvard Forest LTER site, Petersham, Massachusetts, United States -... | ecosystem: Environmental > Terrestrial > Soil > Temperate forest >...
GTCCCGAAGCTCGCGCCTGGCGATTACGAAATTTCCGTCTCAGCCGAAGGGTTCAGCACCAACGTTTCTAAAGTGACCGTCACCGCAGACGTCAAGCAAACGATGAACTTGACTTTGCGTGGCGTGCTTTCTCTTGGCGACCTCGGCTTCTCTCAGGGTCAGACCCAGGGAAATGCCCAGGATCAGGCAAGGCTCGACAAGCGCTCGCATATGCTTAAAGTTCATCAGCGGATCGGTTTGATCGATACCATTCCTCTCGTCGCCACCGTCATTGCGGGAGTCGGCGCCGGCGGCAAGAGCACCAGTACGTCCGATCGGTACCTGCATCTCGCTCTCGGTTCGGTCACGGGAGACTTGTACTTCCTGAGCGCTTACTACGCCATCCGCGCGCCCAAGATCCAGGGCACCCAAACACGCGGGCCCATCCGCCTACATAAAGCCCTAGCTTGGATTCACGGCCCAGGGATGATCTTGACTCCCATCTTGGGGGCAATAGCCTTCGATCAAAAAAGCAAAGGAGAAAAAGTTCATGGCATCGCGAGTGCTCATGGAGCGGTGGCCATCGTCACAGCGGGTGCGTATGGAGCCGCCATTTTGTCCGTATCTGTTAAGTGGTAAAGAGAACTGATGAAGGGAAAAATACTAATAGCCTTTTTGTTCCTCGCGCTCCCCGTACTCGCCCAGACGGATAGCCAATGGGTTCTTTCGCAATCGACTCTCACATATCACGTGTCTCACCCGCTCCATCAGACCGACGGAGTCAGCCATGCGGCGCGAGGCAAGGGCGTTTGCCACGCCGGACACTGCGATTTCTTGATAGCAGTGCCCGTTAAATCGTTCGATTCTGGGGACAGCAACCGCGATCTACACATGCTTCAAGTCACGCGTGGCGGGGAATTTCCGATAGTCACTGTGCGCACTGGTTTGCCCGAAGACGCTGCCGCATCAACAACCATTCATGCTGATCTGGAGGTCCAGTTTGCCGGCCAGACCGCCAAGTATAAACAAGTGCCCTTCGAGCAAACGAAACAAGGAAACGAGACGAAGATATCAGGCACCATCCCGACCACGCTGTCCGATTTCAAGATCGACCCACCATCGCTCTTATCCATGGCTGTGAAGAACGAAATACCGGTCCGCGTCGAAATGACATGGCAGAAGCAGCAATGACACGGCAGCGAGAGGTTTGATTTCCGCCTTCTTTTTAATATGCGCGTGGGCGGTTAACAGCGAGCAGAGTGTATTAATCACGATTCGCCGGAGCTAAGCTAAACCGAGGAACGCTAACGAATTGCAGCACCATACCCCAGTGCCAGCGTTAGGAGAGCGACGAGCGAGAATCCGGGATTCTTGCGCGGCATCCGCGCTCCGAAGCGGGCATCCTGCCAAGATGTCTCCAAAGTGGAGAAGGCGGCCATCTCGCGAGAGACCTCCTCCAAATCGCGTATTCGTGAATTCTACTCCGGATACCGGTGGTACGGTCGGTAAAACCGAGTCGCAAAATCTAACGCCGATTGGTAACGATAACCGCAGAAGAATTTATCGAATTCGTCAACTCCCGGATGGTCGTGATTCGCCCGAGATCAGCGGAAGGGCTACAGAATTCCCATTCCCGCAATTGAGCCGCAGTTCGGATGCTTCTCAGAACGGATCTTCCTCGGACTCGTAAATTTTCACAAAATGTGAGAACAAGCTGCCGGCGTTCGTTCGTCTGACGAGCACGGCCTGGACCGAACGGTGTGGACTGGCATGTGCTGACAGTGTGGGATAGCCCATACAGAGAACAAGGGTTGGCCACCACATACTCGCAGCCGGGGAGGTCACGCGTGCGCCGCGAGCGTGGCGGGCAGGGTGAACTGAAAGGTTGCACCCCGCCCGGAGGCACCAGCGGCCCACAAGCGGCCTCCATGCGACTCAATGATCGACCGACTTATGGGCAGCCCCATACCAGTCCCGTTATCCTTGGTTGTAAAGAATGCCCTGAAGATCAGGTCCGCCTGCTCCGGGGGCAATCCCACACCGATATCGCTGACCGAGATCAGCAGTTGACCATCGTCGGCTTCTGACTTGATGGTAAGCTCACCTCCGCCAGTCGTTTCCTTCATGGCATCGATGCCGTTGAGCATGAGGTTCATGAAAACCTGCTGCAATTGGACACGGTCTGCCATGACCTTGGGAAGATCCTCAGCAAGCTCGGTGCGGATGGAGATCGAGTAGCGGTTCGCCTCGCTACGCAGCAGGATAATCATTTCTCGAATGAGTTCATTTACATCAACCAACTCGCGCTGCAGCGCGCCCTTCTTGAACAGCAAGCTGACTCTGCCAATGATGTCAGCCGCGCGCGTCACGTCTTTAACGAGTCTCGATGCGGCTTCGCGTGCCTCTGGCACATCAGGAACATCGCGGCCAAGCCATCGCAGGCAGGTTTTAGCGTCTGTTACTGCCGCGGAAATCGGCTGCTTGATCTCGTGCGCCAGCGAAGCAGTCAGCTCGCCCATGCTGGTCATCCGAGTTACGTGCGTGAGATCAGCCTGTACCTGGCGCAATCTCTCGCGCTCTTCCTCCGCCCGCCTGCGTTCAGTGATATCCGTCACCGCCCCCACAAATTCAAAGTTGCCCGATTCATCGTTTATTGAGGGATGACCCACAAGTTGAACGTACTTTACCGAGCCGTCCGGCAACAGCAGCCGATGTTCAAAATCAAAAGCCTTCCTGTCCCGCGCTATTTGATCGAGCGTTTCTTGGACGAAGACTCTGTCCTCGGGATTTGTTCTCAGCAGTATGACTTCCACTGTAGGTTTGTTGGCTGGATCGTATTCAAAAATCCGAAACGTTTCCTCTGACCAGAAGATTTGTCCGCTGGAAACATCCCAGCCGAAACTGCCCGTACGGCTAATCCTCTGCGCTTCCGCTAAATAAGCTTCGCTGCGCTGCAGGGCCTCTTCCGCGCGCTGACGTTGCAGTACTTCGTTTGTCAGCTCTCTGTTGACGGCTGTCAGTTGGCTGGTCCGTTCCAAAACACGTTGTTCAAGTTCCTCATTCAGGCGCTTGATTTCAGCCTTAGCTTGTTTGTGCCCGGCCGTCTCGATAACGTCCCATCTTCCACGCCGCTTTGTCACTGCAAACTGATGTGTTCGCACCACATCGAGGATTTCAGCAGCCCCACATGCGGCGACCGGGTAAGTGCATAGCACCGCCAGACGCTGACCGGCGATAGCTTGATTGAGTGAATCTTCGTATTCACAGAAGTCCTTCCAGTCCTTCTTTTCGAGCCAGGCCGTATCTCCAGTCACCCTTACGCCGGCGTAACCTCTGGCCGAAGCGCTTGTGAGTTTCTCGTTCCAACCGTTAATCACTCTTTTGAGATCAAACGTGCCATCCTGGAGATACCAGTCGCGAGCCGCAACAATCTCAATGCTGTGATCAGCGAGGTATTGATCGAGGTCAGGAACAACTCGTTTTAATGCAAGCCTAGCGTCTTCCCCCGTAAGCGGCTCGGCGACCACCCAGAGGCAGAACTCCTGGCTCTCCAATCCAGCTTTGCAGTAGGAGACCAGCGTTTCGAGGAGATCCGCTCTTGTCTCATAAAAAAGACAAAAGTGCGTCCCCCAGGGCATGTCACCGACGACGTCGACTCCCGTCTTCCGCATCTCGGTGGCCATCGCGGTTACCTCCCAAAGTTCGTTCTGGCAAAACGGATTCCGCAACCGGCTTTCCAAACGGAAACATCATACCGCAGAAGCCTGAACCCGACGAGGGTCGAGAGTGTTGGCGTGTTGGCTGGGCGCTGCGTACGCTATCCGCCGCCCCACACCACGCCGTTACTCCTGCTTAATAGTGTTTACCGAACTGATCAACTCCCGGATCGTTGATTCGGAAGTTATCCAGAAACGGGATTCGGGGAGATCGGGGCACGAGCAGCACTGTGCAGCACTGAGCAGCACCGCATTTCCTCGAAGCGAACTTAGCAGGACTGGTCAGCGAGAATGCAAGAACAGGAGGAGTACAGCGGGCGTGATTTTTGGTGATGTGTTGGCGCGCGCCGCTCGACGCTTCTCCGGAAACCTGCCCGAGATAGCCGCATACAGCTTACCGGGCTCTATTTTCGGCTTAGGGCCTTCTGAATCGCCTTCTCCACCAGGGTCGCCATGATCTTATACCCCGCATCAGTCGGGTGCAGCCCATCGTCAGCCAGAGCGCGCTTCAGCATGCCTCGCTCGTCTACCAAAGCGCTGAAGTAGTCGAGATACACGAAGTCGTTTTTAGCGCAGTAGTCTTTAAGCCACTTGTTCAGCGCCAAGATTCTATCGCGCGGTCGCAGCGCAAAAGACTCCTCCGCATCGTGCGTGTAGTTGTGCACGGGGAGGACGGACGCAAACACGATCCGGATGCGGTGCGCGCGCGCCAGCTCGGCCATGGAAGCGTAGTTGGCCTCGATGTCCTCGTTAACCGTGCGCCCAGTGACACCGGCGATGTCGTTGGTTCCCGCGAGCACGACTAGCACTTTGGGGTGTAGAGCAATCACATCCTGGCGGAAACGCACCAGCATCTCCGGCGTGGTCTGCCCATCAATGCCGCGATTGATATAAGGTTTGCCGGGAAAATAGTCTGGCAACTTCCAGTAGTCGGTGATGGAGTCGCCAAGAAATACGACTCGGCTTCCGCCCGCCGCTGGGGGCGCCAGCGCGGCGTCGGCCTCCCGATAGCGTGCCAGTTGCCCGAAATCGTCCGTGTAGATTGAAATCCGCGACGCCCGGTACTCATCCAGGCCAGCAAAACCAGTGGAAGGGATGGAAGGAGCGGGCTGTTGGGCCAGGGCTGGGAAGCAGAGAAAGATTGCAAATAGCGATTGCGATAGCGTGCGGATGATCGGCTGCAGGCTCATCTTCTCCTCGGAAAACAGGATAGCTTAGCGCAGTACATCATGTACATTGGCGTTCATCCGGAGCACCACAAGCACCCATTGGGGTCGCGGACCGCCACCATCGGAGCTGTCCCTTGGGACTGAGCCTCGGGCCTAGTTCGCCGGGCGTGAACCGGTGATCAGGACACCGGTCTTTTGGCGCTTTGCTGCCAGTCAGGGCTGGATGCCACCGCCGATGAGCGCCCGAAGCGGATCGAACGGGTCGAGATCGCTTCGTATATCACCGCTCTGGGTGGCGCGCTTTACCAGCGCGTCGATCGCTCCCTGGATCTGACCGCGGGAACCTTCATACAGCTTCGAGGGGCCTCCAACCAACGTATTCACCGCAGGGGCGATGATTTGCTTGGCCGCAATGTAGTCAACGAACAACAGCCTGCAGGCTCGCAACGCTTCCCGGGGGTGGCATGGCCGCAGCGAAGTCGCGCGCTGCGGCCGCTAGCTTTTCCACCTCAGTCCGATAAACCGCCTCGAGAAGAGCATCGCGTCGGGTGAACGCATCCTTGGCCACTTCCAGAATACGCCCGCGATTCTGTTGCGCATCCGTACGCGGCTTTCGCCGAGCGGGTTGTGAACGCTTCCCGGGCATATCCAAAAAACCTTGTAACCGCAGATAGCCTCCGGTTATCTAAGCCTATTACGGAGACACTCTCCGTTTTATCGAAGTCGTGGCGGTTCGTCAATATAGGTTTGAGAACGTACCGAATTCGAACGGGCCAATACAGGAGGAAAACGATGGTGGAAGTATTTGGGGCGGCATCAACTACGGAAGACGTTTTATCCGGCGTGAATCTGCATGGTAAACGAATCCTGGTCACGGGCGTTTCGGCCGGCCTCGGCGTGGAGACCGCGCGGTCTCTTACCGCCCACGGCGCGCACGTTGTGGGTGCGGCGCGCGATTTGACCAAGGCCGAAACGGCAACCACGGCAGTGCGAAAGGCAGCCAACGGTGGCGGCTTCGAGCTCATTGAACTCGATCTCGCCAGCCTCAAAAGTGTGCGCGTCTGCGCCGACAAGCTGCTGGCAAAAAAGGAACCCTTTGACGTGGTGATCGCCAATGCGGGCGTTATGGCCACACCGTTCGGCAAGACGGTGGACGGCTTCGAAACGCAATTCGGCACAAATCATCTGGGTCACTTTCTCTTGGTCAACCGCATCGCCCCTCTTATCCGCAATGGAGGCCGCCTCATCAATTTGTCGTCTGCTGGCCACCGCTTCTCCAATATTGACCTCGACGATCCCAATTTTGAACGCACGCCGTATGACCCGTTCATCGCCTATGGCCGATCGAAGACGGCGAATATCCTTTTCGCTGTTGCTTTCGACCAACGGCACCGTAAACGCGGCGTGCGTGCTGCCGCTGTGCATCCCGGAGTCATACACACCGAACTGGCTCGCTATGTCGACCCGGTCCGCATTCAAAGCATGATTGATCAGATGACCAAGCAGCTTGCCGCCGAGGGCAAGTCGCCCTTTCAGTGGAAGACCATTCCTCAGGGAGCCGCATCTTCGGTATGGGCCGGTGTTGTCGCTCCCGCTGACGAAATCGGCGGCCGCTATTGCGAAAACTGCCATGTCGGGCAGTTGGTCGCGGAGGACGTAACCATCAGCGGTGTCAGCGAAGGCGTGCAGGCCTATGCGCTCGACCCGAACACGGCGGAGGCCCTCTGGAAGAAAAGTGAACAGCTCGTTGGAGAGTCGTTTAACCATTCGGTGTTGCGCTAAGTTTGATTCGAAGGAGCAATTTATGAACGTATTTGTTGCGGGAGCAACGAGCTTCCTTGGTTCGGCGATCGTGCGCGAATTACTTTCAGCGGGCCATCAAGTGCTGGGACTTGCCCGGTCAGATGCGGGCGCGAAATTTCTGTCGGCGCCGGCGTCAAGGTGCATCGAGGGGATCTGGCGGATCTCGAGAGCCGGCGTAGTGGAGCGGAGCTGTCGGATGGCGTGATTCACCTGGCGCTTAACCACGACTTCTCAAACTCGCGGCGAACTGTGAGACCGACAGGCGCGCCAACGAGGCCCTCGGCGCTGTTCTCGCGGGTTCCGACCGGCCGATGCTCGTTACCGGCGGGCTCGCGCTCCTGGCGCCGGGCCGCACTGCGACCGAAGAAGATGCGCCTGTTCCTCCCTCGAACTCCTAGCCGCGCGCTTCGGAAGTGACGGCCATGTCGCTGGTTTCGCAAGGCGTCCGCGCTACGGTGGTGCGCCTTCCGCAAGTCCACGACCGAGTCAGACAAGGCTTCGTCACCTGCCTGATCAATATAGCTCGCGCGCTGACGTTCCGGCTTCCAGCGCGCAAACGCAGGAACGGCTGGGATGGAAGCCAACCGGACCCGGCCTCATCTCCGATCTCGAGAACATGCGCTACTTCCCAGCTTGAAAGCTACCGGAAACTATCCAAACGGGATTGTACGAAGTCTGGTGGTAGCGTGGCAGCGCACCGCTGGCGAAGCGCATTTGCGGTAATTGCCCAGGAACATGTGCATGTGGGCAGCGATATCCCCGAAATTCGCGCCTACAGAATCTGCTATTTGCGGGCAACGGAGAGGAAAGGCTTTTGGGCAACTCCCCGCCGCAAGTCAGCAGTGGCTTCCAATAGCTTGCTGCCGAGTTCAATCGTTGGCGAATGGCCAGCGCGAAGAGGTCCAAGAGGAGAGGTGTGGTGCGCAAAAGATCCATCCGCCGGTCAATCAGCTCAATGTAACATTATTCGCACTCTGGTCGGCTGGCTGTCGAAATAGCAATTCGCCAGAGACATGTCTTTCTCTTGCCCTTTTCCAATTTCTAATTTCTATTTTCTAGCTGGCAGGCAGCGCTAGCTTGGCGGGCGCAGGCAAACGAGGCAGGAACTTGCCGGAGGCGAGGACTTCGACGGCGCGCAGGCGGGCGAATACTAGGTGAGCAGCGAGTGGCCGTCGCCACCACGTGGCATCGACTTTCCGTCGTATGCATTTCTGAAGCGGACTCGGACTAGCCAGAAAATCAGCAAAATCAGCGGAAGTATGGTGAGAATTAAATACAAGCTTGTGCTGAAAAAAGCCGGAGCTAGATGTTGCCCGAGCCCCACTGCCGAAAGCAATCTCAGTGGACGGTTTGAGGGTCCCAGAAAAAAAGACCCTGCGGCGATGAACAGCCCAAAGCACATGCGCCAGAGATGCCGCGCGACGCGCTTTGCTCCAAAAACTCCCCCGCGCACTAGCATGCGAACGTCCCCAGCGGCTGCCAGCAGCATCACCGAACCCATGAAAAAGGTCATTCCGACTGGAACTCCGTCCTGTGAGCTCGCTCCGCTACGCACGACATTAATACCATTCATCCAGGTGAGGATACCGAGCGCCAAAGGAATCAGGAACACAACCCAATCAAATCGACTCGTTTCCCCGTCCCTGCGCCTGGCGGTCAACCATGCCGTTCCGATCAGATAAACGGTTAGAATCCCGCCGCCGATGTTATTTCGCTGATGCCTCGTGATGGCAAGGTACACCGCGAAGACGCCCATGGTGAGCATGGCTGCGACAAAGACCCTTCCCGCCAGCACATGGCCGGGCGAACCCTTGCGGAAAGTCATTGCAGCGGTCCCAGAGAGCAACCCCAAGGTCCCAGCGCAAATATGAACAATCAGTATGGGCGAATAGGACATTAGCCTTCTTGGAGATATGTACGTAGACCGGTGCCCCGGTGTTTCAGCCGTCCCCTATCTCTAACTGCTGGAAGGTGCATTTGAGGTGGAGCACCGACTGATCCGTCCTACTGCCGAATGCCCAGAGTCAAGATACGCATGGCGAGTGCTCCCGCAGCCACTGCCAACATAAACGCGGCGGGTCCAATGCCTTTGACATCTCCTACGCGCAGATGGGACACAGTCGCGCCCACAAAATAGAGGGCGAGGCCGATGCTCGCCGCCCCTCCGATTGATGGCCACCAGATACCGAGAACCAGACCCAATGCGCCGGCAAGCTCGCATCCGGCCAGAAGCGAAAAGTACTTCAACGGCACGCCTATGACTTCGTGAATTACGTGCACTATACGCGGATCGCGGCGTATCTTCCCGAGGCCGGAAAACGCCACCATCGCGGCGAAGAGGAGTGTAATAAGCAGATATGCAGTATTCACGTGAAGGCCTTTCAACACGGAAAATCATACGGCAGAATGGCCCCGTCCTGAAATGAGGGAATTCCGGTTAGAAACGAAATTCATACATTTTGGGCAGGCTAGAAACGGTCCGCTGTGCAGTTCCTTTGCTGTCCGGTTTCCTCGTAAGCGTTCGAAGCTGGCCGTCTTGACTGATTGCGCGGTTTCTGAGGTTGGAAGGGGCGATAAGGGATTAGGGCGATACCGACGAAAGGGCTAGAAGAAACGCTGACGGTGCATCGCTTGGGTATAGGAGCGGTGTTGCGTCGGAAACTGGCCACCACCAACCCGATCGAATCATGCTTGTCGACGGAGCAGCGGGTGGCGCGCAGCGTAAAGCGTTGGCGCAAAGGAGATCAGCCGCTGCGCTGGACCACCACCGGACTCTTGGAAGCAGAAAAGAAGTTCCGACGCATCAAAAGCTATCAAGAAATCTTGTTGCTGAAGGAACGCTTGAATCCCTCGCGCCTTCCGCAAAAGGAGGTCCGGACAGTAGAAGTCGCTTGAACCTGGTTGCAGGTAGATTTACAGTGCCGAACACCGGAGAGTCACCGCAATCAACTAAAACTCGGACATCCTCGGCGTAGATAGTGACACTCGCTCGCGGACCGATTGTTTTCCAATCTGGACGATATTGTTCGCGCAGGGTCACATCATGGCTTATGGCTAACAGCAAATACCAATAACATACCCAGACCCAAGAGGATCAGCCCAGCAGCAGCAATAAAAACAAAAATGCGTTGCCCCCCGGCACGCCTTCCCGATATCAAAACTTCATCTTCGGGCGAAACGAAGCTCACCAACGCCTTCTTGTACGACCTCCAAAGCAAAAAATAGGGGACCCCCGCAACGAGAAAATATACGCCCAAGGAAATGCATATAGCTCTAAATAAATGCGCCTCTGGCCTCCCCAATACATGGTAGATGTCCCTCGACCATTCAGATGCCAGAAAATAACCCAGAAAGAGGATAGAAAAATGAGCAAAATAAAACATCTTTAGAAAGGATCTTATTTTTAGCTCTTCAGACTCAGACCTTACAATATAGCCACGAGTGCGGCGATCCCTGGAAAAAACGACCACACGGCCAGCCTTTTCATCTCGAAAGCATGCGCCGACAATAGAATCGAGAAGAGCCATCAGTATTCTCCTTGGGTGGATTCCTTAGGTCTTGGTTACCTCCATGTTGCCACTTCAAGAAAATGGCTCGCCAGGGAAAAGATGTCCATGTGTCTTTCTCGCCGCTAAGTCCCGATAAGCACGGACCCACGTCTCGGACACGGGTCGCTGGTGCCAGAAACTTGTCTTAAGCTCCGAATTGTTTGCATATTGATCGAGGATCCCCAAGAAGGTTCCTGGAACGCGAGGAGTCCACCAGGACGAACCAACCGAGACAGCGAACGCAACACGCTAACCGGATCTGGAAGAAACATAAGAATCTAGCGCCCCACAGCAGCGTCAAAGGGTTTGTCAATTGGGATCACTCCGGCGCGCAACGGTTCCTGCCCGTGAAGAGACCGCGTCGATTGAACCTTGGGCAGTGGACGTTGTATGCTGCCATCATCCACCAAGTCAGACATGCAGGTGTCGTGAACCTCAGAGAAGTCTTGCGAAATGAGAGCGGAAAGCCTATTGTGAGGTTTTTATTGTAAACGTTTGCTGGCACGCCGGCATTAACGCGCCGCGGATCTTATCTGACGTTTGGGCTGTGGTTTGAAAGGCCGTTTTTGTGCTTGGTGTGGTACCCGGAGGATGATTAGAGATGACCAGGCAGTTGAATCGTCGAGAAATGCTGGCGCAACTAGCTGGAGCTTCCGCGGGGATGGTGCTGCCGCCGGCCACCGTTTTGACGAGCGCTGGCCTCCGATTGGCTGGAGAAGACTGCGAAGTTCAACTCACGTCCGTAAGCGTTCACACCATTCGGCTTAGCGTCCTTCCCGTCGAGCGCGGGGCAACGACCGGCGTTGCAATCGATGGGTCGTTGGTAGAAACTTCCCGGGGCGCTCTGGCCGCCAAGCTCCGCGGCGAAGTCCAAACACAAACGATCGAATGCGGAAGGATGAAGGTGTTGTTCTCTCCGCGCCCGCTCGCGTTCACAATCACCACACCTGAAGGACAGACGGTCCAGCAGCTCTCCGTCGACGAAGAAACGGGATCTGTCTCTTTTCTGACGGGAGACTCGCCGCTGCTCGGTCTCGGAGAAGGCGGCCCGCAGTTCGACAGGCGCGGATCAACCGACCGCATGAAAAGCGGACAAGGCGGCTACCAACTGCCGACGCATGGCGGCCGCGTTCCAATACCCTGGCTGATCGGAACCGGCGGCTGGGCAATGTTCTTCCATCAGCCCTTCGGCACATTCGACTTCACGGGAGCGCAAAGCAAGTTTCTGCCCGCCAGCCCGCACACCGCTCTGCCGCTGGATATTTTTTTCGTCGCTTCGCGCCATCCCGCGACGATAATGGCCGAGTATGCCCGGCTGACGGGACTCGCCGAGAAGCCCCCGCTTTGGAGTTTCGGTTATCAGCAATCACACCGCACGTTGGCCAGCCGCGAGGAGGTACTTGCGGAAGCGAAAACGTTCCGCGAGAAGAAGCTTCCTTGCGACGCGCTGATCTATTTGGGCACTGGGTTTTGCCCCTCCGGTTGGAACACGGAAAACGGATCGTTCGTGTGGAATTCGCGCGTGTTTGCCGATCCGAAGGAGATGCTCGATGAACTCCACAAGGACAATTTCCGGGTGGCGCTTCACGCCGTGATTCTATCCGACAAGCTTCGCGGAACCGTCCACGACGCCTGCGAATTGGCACGCTTCGATGAAGAGCTGGCAAGCTGCCATTGGGACGCACATCGCAAGGACTTTGCGCTCGGAGTTGATGGCTGGTGGCCCGATGAAGGCGATCCGTTGGATATTCCTTCGCGCTTAGTTCGCAATCGTATGTACTGGGAAGGCCCGCAACTCGACCGGCCAAACGAGCGCCCCTATGCGCTACACCGCAACGGTTATGCCGGCATGCAACGGTATGGCTCTTTCCTGTGGTCCGGAGACGTCTATTCCACCTGGGAAACGCTGAAAGTTCACATCCCGATCGCTATCAACACAGCTCTGACTGGAATCCCCTACTGGGGCACGGACATTGGCGGCTTTGTGCCCACAAAGGAATTCACCGCCGAACTTTATTTGCGCTGGTTTCAGTTCGGAGCTTTTTGCCCGCTGTTCCGTTGTCATGGACGCGCGTGGAAGCTTCGGCTGCCGTGGGGTTGGAACACCGGCGACGCCGGCCCAGTCGAAATCAACAATTACAATGGGGCCGCCATTCCCGATTCCAGCCAGCTGCACAACGAGCAAGTTGAAATCATCTGCCGCAAGTATCTCGAGCTGCGGTACCGCATGCTTCCCTATCTCTACAGCGCGGTGCACGAATGCGCGACAACCGGGATGCCCATTATGCGCGCGCTCTGGCTGGAGTATCCGGATGATCCTAAAGCAGTTAAGTGCGGCGATGAATACCTGTGGGGGAAGAATGTGCTTGTGGCGCCTGTCGTTGAAAAAGCGGCAGAATCGCGTAAGGTCTATCTTCCGGCGGGCGGCTGGTGCGATTTTTGGACGCAAGAACGGGTGGAAGGTGGTCGCGAGATCAGCCGAAAGGTGGACCTCGAGACTCTGCCGCTTTATGTTCGGGCCGGATCGATACTCCCTCTCGGCCCCGTGAAGCAGTTCGCTGGAGAAAAAGTGGACCAACCTCTCTCCGTTTCCATTTATCCGGGCGGCGATGCCTCTTTTTTGCTTTACGAAGACGACGGCAGTTCCTTCAACTATCGCAAGGGCGAGTGGATGGGGATTCAAATGGACTGGCAAGACGCGGACCGCGCTCTGACTCTGCGGCTCGCGGCCGGATCGCGGATGCGGCCTCCGCTCCGCAGGAATCTGGAAGTAAAGCTCCTGCAACAAACACATTCTGCGGTCTTCGACGGAAGCCCGCTTAAGGTGTCCTTCGAGCACCCCGACCGGGCTTAGAACTCTTCCGCGCTTTCTCCTCTTGGAGCTCCGTGGCCTCGGCGGTTGCTCCCTGAGAGACGCCAACTCTTCTATTGAAGTAAACGTTTGCTCCGTGTATATCTGTGGCCCTCGAGGAACAATGGTGGGACGCTCGCGCGAAGTCACAGGCCCCTACGGAGATGCAGAAGGAAAGAAGATGACCGAGGGAGCCGCGATGCCACTGCTCAGCGCAAATCAGCAATGGCTCGGCCCTGGTGGCGAATCGATTTTGCTCCAAAAAGATGGAGACATTATCGAGTGCCACGCCTACGACGCGAAGACCGGAGTTCCCTCGCTACAAATCTCGACGCTCATGTGGACGGCGGCTGGCCACATGCGGCGTTGGATGGCAATGCCTCGAATGAGAAACGGGAGCCGGAACGCTTTCTTGCCGCATGCCCTTAACCGCATAATTTGTTGTCTGAGAATCTCGACAGAGACGAGAAACTGCAGCTACAAAGGAGACCGCGATGATAAATCGGCGTGATTTCTTGGAGCAAGGGGCGATGGGAGCGGCCGGACTGTTACTGGCTTCAAAAACGGGCTTGGCGTCCGCGGCCGGCTCACGCGCGGCCGACTCGCACATAGAAGTGCTCTTCGACGAGCCGCTCGGCACCGTCTCTCCAAACATTTACGGCCATTTTGTCGAAAATCTCAGCGGCGTGCTCTACGACGGTATTTGGGTCGGCGAGAATTCCCCTGTGGCAAATATCGATGGTCTTCGAAAAAGCCTAATCGAACACATGCGCAAGATCAAAGCTCCGGTGATCCGCTTTCCGGGCGGATGCTTTGCCGACAGCTATGACTGGCGCGACGGCATCGGCCCCGCGGAAAAGCGGCCCCGCCGCACGAACTTCTGGGCCATGGGTGAGTCCGAAAAAGCGCCAGCGAGTCACCGCTACGATCCCAATGCGGTCGGCACGAATGAGTTTGTTCACTTCTCGAAGCTGATTGGCGCGGAACCGTATCTTGCTGCGAACGTGAGAAGCTTGCCCGCCTCGGCGTTCCAACAGTGGGTGGAATATTGCAATGCACCGGCGGGAAGCACGACGCTTGCCGATGCGCGCGCGGCGGCCGGGTATCCCGATCCTTTTCGAGTGAAGTATTGGGGCGTAGGGAACGAATCGTGGGGCTGTGGCGGCGAATTCACTCCTCAAGAGTACGCGGTAGAGTTCCGGCGTTATTCCACATGGCTGCCGACGTATGGCGACAACTTGAACCTCATCGCCTCAGGGCCGAACACGGACGAATGGAGTTGGACCAGACAGTTTCTGGAAGAAGTGCTGCGCAAAGGTCCCGGGGGATTGCGCCGCATTTACGGGATAGCTTTGCATCATTACGCGTGGAACCTGAGCCGCGGAAAAACTCAAGAGTGGGTGGCCGGCAAAGGCGACGCGTTAAAGTTCGAGGCCGTGGACTGGTACGAGCTGCTCCGCGAAGGCGAGCGCATGGAGGGCTTGGTTACCGGTCACTGGCAAGTCTTGAGCGAATTTGACCGTCAGCATCGTGTGAAGCTCGTGGTGGATGAATGGGGACCTTGGTATCGGCCTGGCAGCGAAGCCACTCCGGGCGACCAGCTCGAGCAGATGCCTACGCTCCGGGATGCGGTCTTCAGTGGCATGACTCTGGACATCTTCAACCGCCATCCGGAAAAGGTGGCGATGGCCAACTGCGCGCAGCTCATCAACTGCCTGAACAGCCTCTATCTTGCACACGAAGATAAGTTCGTGATTACGCCGGTTGGGCACCTTTTCGAATTGTACGCCAGCCACCAGGGTGGGCAGGCGCTGCGCACGATTTTCTCGGCGCCCAATGTGCAATATGACCGGGACGGACAATCGGCGTCGTTCTGGGGATTGCGCGGCTCTGCTTCCATGCGCGACAAAAACCTGACCATCACCGCTGTTAATCCCGACACAAGCGAGTCTCGCTTGGCGGAAATATCCTTGAGAGGCGCCACCGTCAAGGAAGCCAGCATGCGTTTTTTGAGCAACGCTGACATCCACGCCCACAACTCGTTCGAGCAACGGGACGTGGTTGTCCCTCAGACAAAGCCGTTAAGCTTGAGCGCAGGATCCCTTGTGGTGGAGTTCCCGCCAGCTTCGGTGGCAGCCCTGACCATCCAGCTCCACTAGCATCAATCAAGGGAATTGTCTTGCCAGCAAATAAATAGAAGCGGGGCTGCACCGCCTCCGCCTCTGAGCTTTGCTGTTGAGACCTACCCCTCGAAGTTCGACCGCCGCGATCCCATCCCCGACAGCTAAGGGACCACCGCTCGGGGTGTAGAACGGTGGTCCGAGATCTGATTGTCCTGAATCAGGCTAGAAGTAGAGCTTCCCTCCTAGCTGCCACCATCTTGGCAGAGTCTGCGCGGTCACCTGGCCAAAGTTGCCTTGGGATAGATCACCCTGGATGTTTTGGAAATTGGCATGATTGAAAAGATTGTAGAACTCAAACCTAAATTGAAAAACCAGGCGTTCGGATATGTGTGTGTTCTTATAGAGAGTCATATCCGTCTGTATAAAGGCCGGATTGCGGAATGCCCCGGGTCTCTCGTTGCCGTTTGTACCAGCCGTCGGAACAGCAAACTCAGCGGCTGAGAAGACTCCCGTTGTATAGGCACTCCGCGACGTTGCCTGCTGATAGCTCGTCACGTCCGGATAGCTGAAGTTATCCCCATTGGCAAGATAGTCTCCAGTTTGCGTAAGGTGGGCGTCCGCACCCGCAGCGTAGTTTGCGCCGTTGTACGCCGCGGAGGTGAACACCGTGAAAGGATAGCCAGTCTGGTAAATGCTCGTGCCACTCAAGCCCCACCCGCTGGTTGCGTGTCCCACAAATCCCGCACCACCATTCAAGCCGGGCTGCTCATAGTTGAAGCTCGCGGAGAAGCGGTTGGGGGCATCCCAAGGGGATGGACCATAAAACTGTCCAGGATTCTCCGGAGTTGGATATCTGCTGCCGTCATCCTTCGAAGAAGAGCGTGTATAGGAAACGTCAAAGAACCCCCGGCTGGCTCTGGCTCTGAGGTCAAAGGTCACGGCCTCATAGTTGCCATACCGATTGTTCTGAGTATAAGCGATTTGGCCAAAACTCGGATTGGGCCGCGGTGGCGCAGAGCCTAGGGGTAACCCAATCAGAGCCCCCGGTAGTTCGTTGATGTCCACACCATAGGATACTTGACCTCCTGCGTTCCCGTTTCCAACGAGGTTGGAGGTATGAGAGCCGGTATAGAGCGCTGCAGCAACAAAGCGGCTACCGAGCCTGTGTTCAAGCGTCCCGGACCAAATATACGCGGTGGGAGAGACAATGTTTGGGGTGATTCCCCCAATTCCTAAACTTGCTCCCGGAATTCCCCCTGCTGCGTCCAGACAGGGTGCCACAGGACACAGGGCTGTTCCGGCCAGCTGAGGGAATACGAATCCGAACGGAGGTTTGCTACTGGTGCCCTGAATGAAAACTGGTCGGTTGGCTGGTGCATTCGCCGCGAAAAACGTAGGTAGGATTAGGCCCGGTGGGTTGCCTCGGAATTCCTCCTGGATGTTGGCTGGCGTGAGCCAATTAGAAAACATCCCGAATCCGCCACGTAGCAGCCAGTTGCCCCTTCCGGTGATATCCCATGCGGCGCCGATCCGCGGCGTGTAGGCTTTGGGTGCGCTGCCCAGCGCATCGTGAGTGGGCTTCGCAAACCCACTAGCCACTCGGGCTTCGAAACTAGATCCCGTGCCAAGGTAAAAATTGCCAAAAACAGTGGCGGTAGACTTGGAGTACGGGTTTCCTTGATCGTCGAAGCGGAACCCGACCGTTACCGTCAGATTGCGCCGCGCCTTCCAAGTGTCCTCTGCAAAGATACCCCACGTCTTGGAAGCTGCGTCCCAGTTCCAGAGTTGCTGCACACCCGTTATGGGGTTGTACATGACGCCGCCCTCCGTAAGCGGCGCATCTTGAGCCAGCGATAACAAATTGTTGAAGCTGAATCCGGGGTGAGACCACGGTCCCTGGAAAGGCTCCACGTCGTCGCCGTATAAGCCTTCGTAGCCTACTTTTATGACGTGCGCGCCGCGGACATGAGTCAAGACATCGCGCCAGTGATAGTTGTGTTGAATGAAATCGCCTTGGGCAAACCCTACACCGTATCCGACGCTTTGCCCGGTAACGCCGATTCCAGGGATGGTGAAGTCACCAGTCTCGCCAAGTTTGCCCTCAATCCGATTCTGGGCAAAAATTGCTTCATTCAACGTCGTCGGGCTGAAATCATGCGTCCAGTTCACTTGCAGGGCACGCTGCCAGTAGTTGTTGGTGGTAGAGAACTGTGGAATGACATTCGGCGAGGGATTGGACTGAAGGGTCCGAAAGAAACTGCCGTAGATGCGATCCTTGCTGAAATATTTGTCCACGCGAACGAAATACTGGGTGCCGTTGATGACGTTTGAGGAATTGAATATTCCGCTGTCAATCATCGGCGTAGCGCAAGGCAAGTTCTCCGTTGCCGCCGTGCCACAAGTTCCCGCGAAAATGTTATTTGCAGTCTTCGACACGGCAACGCCGACCACATGAGTTGGGACGTAGGTATTCAATATCTTGGTTCCAAATGTGCCGGGGTTATTCGTCTGGGCGAAAGCCGCGAACGCCGGGTCAGGGAAAGTTATCACCTGGTTGCCTGTAGAAGCAGACGAACGCAAGGCTTCTATCCCAAAGAAGAAGAAGAATTGGTGATGAGGAATAATTGGCCCACCGATCGTCCCGGAGAGGTTGTTGCTATGAAACGGATTGTAGGAATGATCGGAGCCAGGTAGCGAATACTTCGCAAACATCGACTGGTAGTTGAAATAGTCGCTCGCCAGGCCGTGGAATTGATCCGCACCTGACTTTGTCGTCATGGCATTTTGAAGGCCGCTACCGCGCCCGTACTCGCTTGAATAGGTGTTGACCTGATTGTTAGATTCTTGAATGACGTCGGGATTGGGAGTGAGATTCAAGACTCCCTGTCGCACGCTGCTCGTGACATCTAGTCCGTCAATGATCCACATATTCGCAACTGTTCCTTGGCCGTTGGCGCTGACGTCCACGGCCTCTTCGGTGGAGAAGTTGCCTGCATTGGCTCCCGGTGTGCCCGATGCCACGCCCGGACCGCCCGCAAGTCCTAGTCCAGTGACGCCGGGGGCGATGGTAGACAACGAGAGCATATTGCGGCCCGCCAGCGGTAGCGTCGACAACTCCTGGGTTTCGAGCGTCTGTTGATTCCGCGTCTCCGCTGCGTTTACAAGCGGATTCTCAGCGGACACCGTCACGGATTCCGTCGCTGCGCCAACCTTGAGGGCGATGGGCGCGCTCAGGTTTTGATTCGTCTCAAGCGTGACTGTCGTTCGCGCTGTCGAAAAGCCCGACGCTTCGACCGAAATCTGGTAGGAACCGGGGGCCAAACTCAGAAAGCGGTAGCCACCCTCGGCGTCCGTCGTGGTCGTCGCCGCAATATGGGTCGCTAGGTTTTCCAGCACTACCTTCGCTTGAATGACAGCTGCGCCACTCGGATCGGTCACGTTTCCTTGGATATTTGCCGTGTACTGAGCCCACGTCGAGCCAGCCGTCAGAAGAACTGCGACAAGCAGCCGAATGGACCATCCAACCAACAATCTCGTTTGCATGCGCTTCACCCCCAAAGATGGAGAGAGTAAACATTTACAGAACAACTTCAATGTAAACGTTTTCTCGATTGCCCCAATATATATGCCAGCTGTTTTCCGCTGTCAAGCGGTTTCTAGTACTTTTCCATTAGCGCACTCTGGGAAATGCATCCCCGTCGCTCGAGGCCTCTTGATTTAGCTCTTCTACCAGCCGCGGTTTGCCACTTGTCCGCGGCCCGCTCGCAGGATAACCAGCTGACGGATTGGCAGGTGTTTGAAGGACTCCACAAGTCCGCGCAGCCAAAGCATTTCCACGCCCACTAAAGTATTGTCCCGGAGGTCGAAATGCAGGCGAGAATCGTTCGAAGAATAGAAGCTCGATTTGATTCAAAACGGTCCGAGGCAGCGTTTTCCCGCCATAAATGGGCCAGAACTCGAGCCCCGATTGGACTTCACTCCCTCGAGTTTCGCCTTGATCCAATTCCGTTTCCCGCGAATATCGTTCCGCAAAAGGGATGGGTTTTCATTCCGGGTGAAAACGAGCATTCGACTTCGCCGTCATTGGCGAAATCTCCAAAAGGCGCATCCCCGGCCACGGTGCGTCTCCGCAACCCCGGGCCGGAAAACCTCTACCCGCTCCTCAAAAGGAGTTATTGCCCAAATTGCGAAACACCGCGCTAGGGGTGTTGTTCGCATACTGGCTAAGGCTTCGCGGGACTTCCGGGTAAACGTTACCTGCAGCCGGACACAAGTCCGCGTGCCCTCCTTTATGGAGGTCCACCATTCGAGCGCCCCAACAGGTATCGGTTGGTCTCCTTGGAATTCTCGCGAATGCCGCGCAGAAAGTCTGCCCGCTGCGCCTAAGGCTGCTTGGTCCGAGAGTCCTCTTCAAATAGTTTGTATCGGTAGTGCTCTTTTTCTTCCTTGGTCGCCTGTTCGCGTAGCTGCGCCAATCGCTGAAGCAGCTCCGGGATCTCTTTCTTCTGGCCTGTTTTCCGGAGCGCCTGAATCAGGCGGTACACCGCGGTTTGATCCTTAGGGTCGATGACCAGCGCCTTTCTGCACTGCTCAATGGCTTCCTGGTACTGTCCGGTTTGCATGTAGAGTTTTGCCAGCACCCCGCGACCCGCGGCAAGTGTCGGCTGTAAGGTGACCGCGCTCTTCGCCGAACTCATCGCAAGGCTGAACTCCGGCGTCCCCGGCTCCGCGCCCTTTTGCGAAAGCACATCCGCCTGCAGGTAGAGCAGCAGCGGGTCGTTCGGCTTCCGGGCTAGTTTTGTCTGAACCGACTGCAAAGCGTGATCAAGATCATTGGCCTGCACCGCCGCCAAGCCTTGCGCCGCGGTACTCAAAGATTGCTTTGGGTTCAATTCATACGCCTTCTCAAAGTCAGCCTCGGCTTTGTCATACTGCGCCAACTGCACGTAGAGAACTCCTCGCGCGACGTAAAGGTCGTCTGCTCCTGGCTCTAACGACAGGCCCTCGGTGATCACATCGATACCCACCTGAAACGACTCGTGCGTAAAACAAATGTTGGCAAAATCCAAATAGAGACTGACGTTCCGCGGCGCCAGCAAAAGCGCCCGCCGAAGCGTGCTCACCGCTTGCGGGGTGTCTCCGGTGTCTTCGTAGGCCGTCGAAGCGAGCTGCAGGGTGTCGGCATCCGCGTCCTTGGCCTGCAGCAGCGGTTGCAGCGTGGCCAGCGCGTCCTCGGGCTTCTTCGCCATAAGCTGAATAGAAGCGAGAACGAGATGTTCCCGCGGATCTTCCGGCCGAAGCGCCAAAGCTCTCTGAAAAGTTGTCACCGCTTCGTCCATCCGCTTGAGCTTGACGAGGCAGGTCGCGTAAGCATGCAAAGCGTCGGGCTGAGCGTCGAGCAGTTCCCCAGCTTTCGCGAAATCCGGAGCCGCGGCAGCGCAGTTTCCCTTTCGGTACTCCAGCACCGCCAGCATGGCGTGCGCCGTGGGATCTTCCGGACGCAATTGCAGCAAATGATTCAGCAGTGGCACAGCCGTCTGGTTCCCGGCCTGGTAGGCAATCTGTGCGGCCCCCGCCAGCGCCGCAATGGTGTTCGGAGAAATTTTCAGCGCTCGCTGAAACGCCGTCAGAGCGTCTTGGCTGTCCCCTTTGCTGGCGAAAGCGATGCCTTGCAGCGTCCACAATTGCGCATTGTTAGGCGATGATTCCAACGCCGCGCGGCTCAACTCCACTGCTTTGTCATAGTCTCTGGCACGGAGCGCCGACGTGACAGGCTCAATTTGGCTTTCAGAACTCTGAGAAAAAGCTGCCGAATGGCAAGCTACCAGGAGAACGGCGAGCCCAAGAATCCTGCGGATCACCATCGAGAATTCAGGAAATCGTTTCATGGGTGTGAACACAGGATACTTCATCCGGGAAATCGGTGACAGCCAGGTTTGACGCCGAGCCTCCACCGCGCTATACATAGGTAATTCGAGATAACGCTTACTTAGGTTCTCGCGCTCGGTCATCTCTCCAAGCGTACCTCCGGGAATCCGCGGAGGCCGACCATTAAGCGATCTCCGGAGGTTTCGCGATGCAAAATAAGACCAGGCGCCAGTTCCTCAAATCCGCCGCGGTTTCCACCGTTGGACTACTCGCGGCCCGTTCCCTTCCCGCATGGCCGCGCTCCCCGGCAACTCTGGCGATCACTCCGCAACTCTCGATCTTCGGCTATGCCAGTGTGCAACTCCTCGACGGCCCCTTCCGCACCCAGTTCGACCAAAATCATCAGTTGTTCCTAAATCTTAACGAAGACGGCCTCCTCAAACCATTCCGAAAGCGCCAGGGAATGCCCGCTCCAGGCCCCGACATGGGCGGTTGGTATGACGATGGCGAGGACTTCAACGAAAAGGATAATTTTCACGCGTTCATCGCCGGCCATTCCTTCGGCCAGTATCTCTCCGGTCTGGCGCGCGCCTGCGCCGTCACCGGCTCGAAGCCCACGCAAGAAAAAGTTCACCGCCTGGTGCGCGCTTTTGGCGAGACGGTCGAACCCACAGGAAAGTTCTACGTCGACTATCGCCTACCCGGCTACACCTTCGACAAAACTTGTTGCGGTCTTATCGATGCTCATGAATTTGCCGCAGATCCCCACGCCCTAGAAGTCCTCAAGCGCGCCACTGAAGCGGTCCTGCCGCATCTCCCGGAGAAAGCTCTGAGCCGCGCCGAACAGGAAGCCCGCCCCCACAAATCCATCGCCTACACCTGGGACGAAACCTACACGCTCCCCGAAAATTTCTTCCTCGCCTATCAACGCAGCGGCGACAAACACTACAAAGAGTTAGGCGAACGCTTTATTTATCACGAGTATTACGACGCCCTCGCTGAAAATCAGAATGCCCTCCCCGGCAAGCACGCCTACAGTCACGTCAATACGTTCAGCTCCGCCATGCAAGCCTACTTGGTCCTCGGCGATGAAAAATATCTCCGCGCCGCAACCAACGGCCTCCGCATGGTTCAGGAGCAAAGCTACGCAACAGGAGGATGGGGACCGGACGAAGCCTTCGTGATACCCGGAAAAGGACTCCTGGCTGAGAGCCTCGGCAAAACTCGCTCCAGCTTCGAAACTCCCTGCGGCGCCTACGGCCAATTCAAAATCACGCGCTATCTCCTGCGCGTAACCCGCGACTCCCGCTACGGCGACAGCATGGAACAAGTACTCTATAACACCGTCGCCGGCGCCAAACCCATGCTCCCCAACGGCGCCAGCTTCTACTATTCCGATTACAACTCCGACGCCGCCCGAAAAGTCTATTACAAGGACAAATGGCCCTGCTGCTCCGGTACGTTCCCGCAACTCGCTGCCGACTACGGCATCAGCTCCTACTACCAGTCCAAAGAAGGCGTCTACGTCAATCTCTTCCTTCCCTCTCGCGTAAGCTGGATCCAAGGCGGCACGCAATGCACTCTGACTCAAAAAACGAGTTATCCCGTTTCGAATACCACGCAGCTCGAGCTAGAAATGGCGCGCCAAGAAAAGTTCAGCGTGTATCTGCGGGTTCCAACATGGGCGGACGCCAAAACGCGCATCTCCGTCAATGGCAAACGAGCCGAAGGCGATGTCGTTGCCGGAAAATTCTTCGAACTATCCCGCACCTGGAAGACTGGCGACCGTGTGGAATTTGAAATTGGGATGCCGCTTAGCCTCGAACCTATCGATCCGGAAAATCCCCAGATGGTCGCACTCCGCCGCGGCCCCCTCGCGCTCTTTGGCGTCGGAAATTTGCCCGCGAACTTCTCGCGCTCTCAACTGTTGGCCGCTACCGCAGCCGCTCCGGCTTCAGAAAACTGGCTGGTCCAGGGCGACGCCGGAAAAATCACATTCCGTCCGTTCGCCGCCATCGACAACGAACCTTACCGTCTCTATCACACGGTAAAAGCCTAGCGCTCCTGTCGCCGCTCCGCGGCTTCGGATTGCCAGGGCGCGCTCAAGTTTTCCTAAGTCTGCAAAACCGGCGTCCAAACCTGCATCGGCGTGCCTGCCCGATTCGCCCACGCGTAGTAAGGAATGAAGCCCAGTTCCACTTGCCGTCCCTGGGAAGCTTCCGCACGGTACGCGCGATAGAGTGTGCGATGCGAACCGGACTTTTCGCTAACCGCCCCCGCATGTTTCAGCACCACGATTCCTCCCAGCAAATCCCTGCGGAACTCCTCGTGAAACGCCGACGCGCCTTTTTGCCGCACATCCAGCGAAACATCAAATAACTGCACACCCTCCGGCTGATCCAGCTGCTCAAGACAATAAACCAGCGGCCCGCGCTGAACCGCGACACGCCCGTAGTCATCCACAACGCGCGGATTGGCCTCAATCACCTGCGGCGTCATCCCCAACTTCACATTGATCTCATCGCCGGCCGTCCACCGCCGCCGCAGCGCAAGATACTGTCCCGGCGTCGCTCCCGAAACCGCCTGGCCATTGACCGAAACCTGCGGGCCCTCAGACCACCCAGGTACGCGGATATAAAAAGTAAACTCTGTCGGCCTCGCCGGGGCCACGGTAATATCCGCTGCGCCATCCCACGGATAGTTCGTTTTCTGAAGCACTTTCAGCCCAGTCCCATCCTCAAGATGCCAATCCAGCTGCGAATTGTCGTACAAATGCAGGTACAGTCCATCCTTGCTCGTGCTATAAAAATACCCAGGCAGGGAAGCAAAGGTCCGCTCCAGATTCGGCGGGCAGCACGTCGTGTCGTACCATTGATTGCGAATCTGGTCGCCGCCCGAAGGATCAAATCCCAGCGGATTGCGGTAGCAATACATCGTCCCGTCCAGCGACATCCCCGAATTAATCCCGTTATACAAAGCCCGCTCGATCACGTCCGCGAATTTCGCATCGCCAGTCGCCGCGAGCATCCGCCAGTTCCACATCATGTTCCCAATGGCCGCGCAACTCTCTCCATACGCCGTGAAATTCGGTAGCTCGTAAGAATCGCCAAATGCCTCGCCAGAACTTCGCGCCCCAACTCCGCCGGTCACATACATTTGGTCTGACACTAGGTCTTCCCAAAGCACGTTCAGCGTCTTCAAATAGGTTTGATCGCCGGTTTCCAGATAATAATCGGTCGCCCCGCAGCAGGCGTACATCGCTCGTACCGCATGCCCCTCAAGATGCGTGCGCGAGGTGAAGGGAATTCCGCAGAAATGATAGACGTACCCGTGCTGCGGCAGTTTGATCCGCTCGTCGCCCTGCAGGATATATCCCGCCAAATCCAGGTGCCGCTTGTCTCCCGTCGTGCGGTACAGCTCGATCAGCGCCATTTCCATTTCCGGATGTCCCGAAAGAATCGGCTTCTTATCCGGCCCCGGCCCGAAATTGGACAACAAATAGCCGTCCACAAATCGAATTCCCGCGTCGAGCAAAGTCCGGTCGCCCGTCCCGCGATAATAGGCAATCGCGCCCTGGATCATGTGACCGAGGTTGTAAAGCTCATGTCCCCACCGTTGCACTTCAGGCTGCATGCGGTCCTTGGCCTTGTCGCCCACGTAGTAGGTATTCAAATACCCGCTCGGCTCTTGCACCGCGACAACTTCCTTGATGATCCCCTCGGTCTGCGCGCGCAGCTCAGGACGGTCGCCCGACTGTAGCGCAAACCCCACCGCCTCCGTCCACTTATACACATCCGAATCCGAATAAACCGGCCCATGCTGGGCCGCATCGCTCTTGCCCACAAGCCGCAGAAAATTGTTCATCCGCCCATTCGCTTCGAGCAACTTCTCCATCGACGGAATGCTCTTCTCGACGTTCGTCTCGCGCCGCGCGCCCCAAAATCCCTGCGTAATCGTCACCGCGCGCACAGGAATGTTGTGCAATTTGGCGTACGGCGACTTATCAATAAAAAGCACACCCTCATCTTTCCAGTCAGAACTCGACGCACGGGCTCCAGCTCCCCAGGAAGCCCCGAGCAAACTGTGCGCTGGCACCGCGCTCACCGCAGCCGCTGAAACCGCTGCGCCCACAAATTCCCGCCGCGTCAATTTCGATCTCTTCGTCATGCTGGCCTCCTCAGATCTAACCATTCCAATCCCCTGCGACAGGCTTCCAGAGGGCTCCAGAGCAAACGTTTACACGATCTTGCACAATAGATCATTTTCACGAATGCGCGCAATCACTTTTCCCGTGGCCTGCCGTCCCCATCGATGGACAGATTTCCACGGCCTTTGCTGGTCTGATCCCCCTCGGCCATCATGGCCTGCAGGACGCGCTTTTCTCGCGGGCCAGGCACAATACCCGTCACGTACGCCTCTATGATCACCTCATTCCGCTGGTTCTTGAACACCGCCTCAGCTTTGGCTCGATTACGGTCATCAAGCTCAGTGATGATGAAACGGCACTCGATCATGTCGCCAAAATACACCGGCTTCTTGAAGCGAAAATTCATTCCCGAAGCCAGCCATCCGATCTGTCCGCCAATCTCCGTGAGCAGGCTGGCCACTAAAAGTCCGTGACAAATTCGTCCCTGAAAACCTTTGGTGCTTGCAAAGTGATCATCGAAATGCACCGGGTTATAGTCCTTGCTGAGTTCCGCGAAAGCCGTCGTATGCTGTTCCGTGAATGTGCGTGAAACAGTGAAAGAGTCGCCTAGCTCCAGGCCGGCAATCGTTTTTTCTCGAATGTATGACATACGGACTGCTCCTCACGATGAAAGAAACTGCCAGCCTCGCGGTGCGCGCCTTCGTTGAGCGGGAATGGCCTACAAGGAAAGCTCCCAGGTTTCGGCGACAAGGTCTCTGCTGAAGCTGCGATGCCGTTTTTTCCGCACCACGCGAAATCCAGCCTGCTTGTAAATGCGCCGTGCCGCATCGAGTTCGCTCTGTGTCCACAACACGATTTTCTTGTATCCTGCCTGCCGCGCGAATCGCACACACTCACCCACCAGCCGCGAACCAATGCCTAACCCGCGCGCCGCAGGTTCCACGTACAGCAAGCGCAGCTTAGCCGTGATCCTGGACTTGGCGACTAGGAAAACGGAGCCGGCCACCTCCCCATCCCTTTCGGCGATCCAGCACCTCTCGCGCTTCACATCATAGTGCTGCATGAACTGCGCCACGATTTCCGCTGCCAACGCCTCGAACCGTTCATCGTAGCCATATTCCTGCGCATACAGCACACCCTGCCGGTGCACCACCCAACCCATGTCGCCGGGCTGGTGTGGACGAAGCAAGTAAGACGCTGGGGCTCCCGACGCGGGCCTCTCGGCGGGTGCCAGGAGCTTCTCAATCGTTTGCATGGCGCCGATCAACCGGCGCTGTTCGTCTTCGGAAAGTCTCTCGATCATCCCGCCCACCTGCTGAATAGTGCGCTCCTCCAGCGGAGCAAACTGCCGGCGGCCTTCCTCGGTGAGCGCCAGCAGGCTTTGCCGTCGGTCGTCTTGCGAAGCCTTCTTCTCAATCAGCCCGCGCTTTTCAAAGCTGCTGAGGACGCGGCTGAGATATCCGGCGTCGAGATCGAGGTTATTGCGTACAAGAGTAGCGGTAGGCTTTTCCCGGTGCGCGAGTTCATAAAGGACGCGCGCCTCCGTAAGCGGAAAAGGGCTGCCGAGCCATCCCTCTTGAAGCACGCCAATCGCGCGCGTGTAGAAGCGGTTAAAACGGCGGACGGTATCGATGCGCGAACGCAGGTCGGTCTGCGCCATGATCCGAGCCCTCCGAAGAATCCGGCAAACTAGTTGCTACAGTCACATATATACTTGACCAGATCAAGTATAAATCGCGATGGCTTCCAGGCCATGGCGGATGTCTTTCCAGCCCGTTGGCTTGCGCGCCGCAAACCGCTACCATGACCTCACCCAAGAATGGGACGGCGGCAGCCTCTCCCGCGCTTTTTTTCGTTTTCGGCGCGCTACTCGCTCCCCAAGTGGAAATCTCCCCACAGAAGCGAGTCCCCAGCATCGTCAGCACAGGTCCTCCGAAGCGACTTACGTTCTAAGTCATTTAGAATCAACACTTGTGAACCCGCCCCGAACTGTTCACTCTAAAGGGCTTACAGAAAACTACGTCTCTTGGAATTTGCACTTATAAAAGATAGTGGGGTAGAGGCATAATCGGCGCGGGAGAGAAAGCAGGCTCCCAGCGCGCGTCTAGCCGCACGGATGTCTAGAATGGGGACTCCGGATTACAGCCGCTAATCAACGGGCGAATGGACTCATCAACCTCGCGCGTTGGCCTTCTCAGCAACGGAGATCAATGTGGGCAGGACCTCGCCGAATTTTCCGACATCCGGCTGCCCAAAAGCGAAATAGAGCCGGTGATACAAAGCGTACAGCGAGTTGTAGACTTTCTCGGCCGCCGGCTCGGGTGTAAACACCGCATGATCCGGACAAATCTTATCCTGCGCCTCTTCCACGGTCTTGAACGTCCCGGCCGCGAGAAAAGCAAATATCGCGGATCCTAGACTGGTGACGCTTTTGCTCGGCACGAGCACCGGCCTACCCAGCACATTGGCGTAAATCTGATTGAGCACGTTGTTCTTCTGCGGAATGCCGCCGGCATTGATCACCCGCTTTATTTCAACGCCATGCTCCGCCATGCGATCCAGAATAATTCGCGTGTGGAATGCGGTGCCTTCGATCGCGGCGAAGAGTTCATCCTGCGCGGTGCTCTGTAGGTTCCAGCCGAGCGTAATGCCTCGCAGATTCGGGTTCACCAGAACAGTCCGGTCGCCGTTGTCCCAGGTCATGCGCAGAAGACCGGTCTGCCCCGGCTGATAGCTCACCAACCCCTGGCTCAGCGTCGCGACATCGGTGCCCGCGCGAGTGGCAATGGCGTTGAAAATGTCTCCCACCGCCGAAAGGCCGGCCTCAATGCCAGTGCGTTGCGGATGCACGCTTCCCTGCACAACGCCGCAGACTCCCGGAACCAGGTTGACCGACGGCGTGATGCCGATGATGCAAGTCGAGGTCCCCACGACATTCACCATATCTTCGGTCCGGCAACCCGCCCCGATGGCATCCCAATGCGCATCGAACGCGCCGACCGGTATCGGAATGCCCGCCTTCAGCCCAAGCTTTTCCGCCCATGGCGCGGAAAGTTTTCCGGCAATATGGTCGGAAGTAAGGTATTCGCCTTGGAGTTTTTCTCGAACACCCGCAAACAAAGGATCCACTTTGACCAGAAACGCCTCGGATGGTAGGCCGCCCAAATCCGGATTCCACAGCCACTTGTGCCCCATGGCGCAAACGCTGCGTTTTACTTGGCGCGGACCAGTGATGCCGCACAGCGTAGCCGCCGCCATGTCGCAATGCTCGAAAGCGGAAACAAACTGGGCACGCTTCTCTGGATTGTGGCGCAGCCAGTGCAACAGCTTCGAGAATCCCCAGTCGGACGAATACACTCCGCCGCACCACTGAATAGCGGCAAGTCCTTCGCGGTGCGCCGCTTCCGTGATCTCCGCGGCTTCTGCCTTGGCCCGGTGATCGCACCAAAGATAGTATTCATCGAGCGGCTCGAGATTCTTTCCAACGGGAATCACCGACGAGCCGGTCGTATCCACGGCCAGTGCCTGCACCTGATCGCCGCCACCGATGCCCGCTTTTCGCACCGCCTCGCGGGTCGCGCTGGCCAAAGCACGCATCTGGTCATCGTGCGACTGCGTGGCATATTCCGGGTCTTCGCGTTTGCGGTGCAGCGGGTATTCCGCGAGTGAGGTCGCCAGTAGACCTCGTTCGCTGTCCACGATGGAAACGCGAACGCTCAAAGTTCCAAAATCAACGCCAGCCACAATGGCCATAGGATCTCGACTCGCTCCGTACAAATGATCCGCACGAACAGATTGTTAACCCGCGTGGTCGTACATACCCCAACCGAGGTAGCGCGTGGCGGCTTCATGCACCGCGCGAGCCACGGAAGAGAAACTAGCAGCCACGTGATGCTCGAAACCGTTTTCGCAGATATAGCGCAGTAATTTCTGCAGTCCGGGAATCTCAACTACGCCAGCGCCGCCGAATGTTTCTAGGGGGTCATCCGTGAACCTGCCGCTGCCGGTATAGCCGCGGATTCTGCCGGAGAAGTCATCCGTCGAGAAGCGCGCGAAGCACATCGCGCCGGATTTTACCTGTCCCACACACGTTCCAAAGGTGTTTTCCTTCCCGACCGTGCCCGCGATGATCGCCTGATAATCCATCTTTACGTCTTTGAAGAAATGCTTTGGCAGATTACTGCAATGGAAGCACACCGCCTTGTTGGGATCGTTTCCGTAATTGTTGTTCCAGTCGAGCAGCGCGCTGGGCGTCTCCGAAGCCAGTTGCAACGCATGCATACCAAGCACACCGCAAACGTCCACTTCGCACGCGCTCGATAGCAGCGACTCGCTCATCATGCTCATCACCGTGCAAGGCACCACACCGAGGTTCTCTTCGAGTGAAGTCCAACATTGCACCGCGCTGATCTCTAGATCCGTGGCTTTCATCCACTGATCGATCACCGCTCCGAGCTTGGCCATCTTCAGCAGCGCAGCCCGGGGAATGTCCGTCGTGGTCACATATTTCTGGATGGATTCGAGTTTCTGCACCGCCACTTCGTCGGTATCCTTCATCCGCTCGATGCGCCCAAGAACTTCCGAAAGATCCAGCGTTTCGACGGAAATGCCGCTGGCCTCCAGCAATTTCTCGCTGTACCGCACGGTATTGAACGCCGTCGGCCGCGCACCCAGCGCGCCGATGCGCAAATTGCGCAGTCCTTTCGCGACCCGGCACACGCCGGAGAACCATTCAAGATCCTTGGCAAACTCCGCGGAATCCGGCGTTTCGGTATGGAGCGTGGTGAGGGAATAGGGAATGCCGTACTGCGTCAAATTGTTGCAAGCCGACATCTTGCCGCAAAAACTGTCGCGCCGGTCCGCAATGGTCATCTTCGACTGCGTATCCGGCGTGGCCTGCACCAGAACAGGCACATTCAGGCGCGCCAAACGCAGCGTATCCGCGATGGCGCGCTCGTCTCCAAAATTCGGCAACGTCACGATCACGCCATCAATAGCATCGCCTTTGGATTTGAACAACTCCGCGCAGCGCTTGGCCTCTTCGTAGGTCTCCACCGCTCCGTGTTTGCTCTGCTCCGCACCGAGCACAACCACGTCGATGCCCGCCTGTTGCAAAACGCGGGTCATCTCTTCCCGGCCCGTCTTCGCCAGATGAGCCGGGAAGAATCCCCGGTTCCCTACGATCACTCCCATCGTCATTTTTCTTTTGTTGGCCATGGTCCGTTAGGTCGCTTTCTCTCAGTTACTTTCTCTCAAACCCGCTCAACTCCCTGATGGCATCACAGCGAAAACGCAAATCAGTTCTTCCCTTTCTTTTGCCCATAATAGGCCTGCTGGCCGTGCTTCCTCAGAAAATGCCGGTCATGAAGCGTTCTGCCAAGCGCGCTCGCATCCGCGTTTACCGCCACCGTCAAGTACGCCATGCGCGCCGCGGCTTCGAGCATCCAGGCATTCTCGGCCGCTTCGCGCGGGTCAGCACCCCAGGCGAAGGGCCCATGGTTTGCCACCAGCACTGCCGGAATCGCCATCGGATCGCGTCCTTTAAATGCGCGAATGATCACTGCCCCGGTATTGGCTTCGTACTCGCCTTCGACTTCGTCATCGGTCATCACTTCGGTCAATGGAATGGCGCCGTGGAAATAGTCGGCGTGCGTGGTGCCGAAGCACGGAATTGGTTTACGGGCCTGAGACCACGCGGTGGCATACTCGGAATGCGTGTGCGCAATTCCGCCGATCGCGGGGAAGGCCCGGTACAGAGTGGCATGCGTAGGGAGATCGGAAGATGGTCGCAACCTCCCTTCGACGACCTGGCCTTGCAGATCGGTGACCACGAGATCCTGCAATTTCATGCGGTCGTAGGGAACACCACTGGGCTTGATGACGATCAAACCTTCTTTTCGCGCTACGCCGCTGGCGTTGCCGAAGGTTGAAAGCACCAAACCTCTGCGGACCAGGTCCAGATTGGCTTCCAGGACTTGCTCTCGTAGTCTCGCTAACCGCATTCGCCCTCGACTTTATTCCATCGCGTTATTTGCGAGTTGAAAATCGCAAAACTGTCGACGACCGGTACGTTTCGCCCGGCTTCAAAACCGTGGACGGAAAATTCGGATGGTTCGGCGAATCCGGAAAATGCTGCGTCTCCAGGCAAAGGCCAGTTCGATGGGCATAAAGTTGTCCACCCTTCCCCTTTGCCGCACCGTCCAAAAAGTTGCCGCTGTAAAACTGTATCCCCGGTTCCGTTGTGAGCACTTCCAGAACTCTCCCGCTGGAAGGCTCGAAAACCTCGGCGGCGAGTGACAATCCGCCTTTTGCCGATCTTTCCAGCACCCAGTTGTGATCGTAACCCCTCCCGAACTTCAGTTGCTCG
>Ga0207063_1036_pt1 | contig 30827 bp, 20 predicted proteins | sample Alteio_BWMinCont_29_FD_153462 | JGI IMG/M metagenome (GOLD analysis project Ga0207063, IMG submission 153462) | Enriched cells from forest soil in Barre Woods Harvard Forest LTER site, Petersham, Massachusetts, United States -... | ecosystem: Environmental > Terrestrial > Soil > Temperate forest >...
GGCCACATGTGCATCTTCTCGCGAGAGCGTCAATTGACGAACCCCTTTGAAGGCGCGGAATACCGTTGTCAAACGGCCGGAAGAGAAATCGATAATGCATACCTGTGTCTCTCCCTCATTGGATTTCATCATAGCGTAAACGTGGTGTCTCCCTATGACGAATGGTGAGAGTGCACCAGGCTGGAGGAAAACGGCGTTCTTCAAATTGACGAATGACGTGCTTGTGCGATTGAGAAGCGAGATTTTTTCGATACCGCTGGAATCCCATGTCGATGCGTAAACAATTGAATCGTCCGGACTCCACAATAACGGAATGGCACGGTTGAGATTGCGACTACCGATTGGATGCAATAACCCCGGATGATGCAAATCAATGATATAACAATTACCTGGAGATGCAGTGCCATAGTTTCCGGCTGGAATCCTCGCATCATCGCGCAAATTCCCGCCAATGAATGCGAGCTTCGATCCATCGTGAGACCACGTTATCGAATTCGCATAGAAATTGGTGAGAATATTGTGTGCGACCATCGTCGTCGACCGGTCACGCACATCAACAACATTTACGTCAAAAATAACCCGGTTATTAACATCGGAAGTAACTTCTCCCTTATCCACGGTATAAAAAAGTTTCATCCCATTAGGTGATAACTGATACGATGCCGGCTCCGTATTACGCACTTCGGTGACAATCGCATCATTTCTCACATCAACAAGCACCAGATCCACTGCACGCTCTGCAATGAATGGCTGATAACGAATCAGATTACCTCCTACTGCTGTATCTCGATGAGGATTGCTCGTTACGACGGTTATTGCCGGAGTCGGCACGATAGCGGGTTCGCTCGTGGGAGAAGTGGTCTCCGCACCTCCGAAAGTTCCTATCTGCTGCGCAGCCAGTACCTGCATTCCGTCGGGCATCCACTGCACCGGGAGTGCGTCACTACTCACGACGACATTCGTAACGTGCACGGTATTCGTCGACAAATTCCAAATTGCAACGTTGCCATGTTCGCCAGCGCTGGATTTCCCAAGGCTCGTGTAAAAAGCAAGTTGTGTTCCATCCGGCGACCACACCGGTGCCCAATTGTTCGCTCCGGACGGACCGATTGCGAGAGGCGCCCCGCCGCTAAAATTTTGAAGCTGTAGTTCCTTTCGCCCGGATCCCCGGCGATCGAATTGCATAGTATTTCGATCTTCAGACGGAACTACGCGAACATAGGCGACGTGCGTTCCATCAGGAGAAATCGCCACACCCGGTATCCCGGGCCACTCGGGAATTTGGACCATAGAAAGCAGGTCGGAAATTTGGAGAGAGTCCGAAGCTGCAGAGCAAACCGCAACAACCTGCGCGAAGCACATCAATGCAACTAGGAGCGCAGCCACGTTTGGACGAGGCATGTTTTCGAAGAGTTTCACAAACTCATAGTAACAGTAACGATCGCGGAACGAGGGCCGTAGGGAATGCCGAAAAGCGGCTGTGGAAGCCCAGCAATGGTTGGTACACCCATAGACGGAGAATACACTTCGATACTTTGATCGTAAATACCAGTGATGTTTCTAAAGGTCGCTACTAATGAGATGTTCTTGCTCAATGGGTAGCCGGCGTGCGCATCGAACTCCATAAAGGCCGGCTCGAAATATGGATTATTGTTGCCATAATACGTTGGAGAAAGATCCACGTATTTTCTGGGAGACCAGCGGTACCCCAGTTGAACATTCCCCATGGCATACGGTACTGGTGTTTGGTAGGCACCGTTGAAATTGACGCCGGGAATGATATAGGTGTTGACGGAGTTCGGACCAGTTGAAGTGCTATCGTAGAAGCCTGGTGGCACATCAATCACATAAGCTCGCGTCAGCCCCAGCGCTGCATGCCAGTACACTCCTCGGGAGACGTCGTGACGCAAATCCAGATTGATACCTTCCATACGCGTCCGATTCAGGTTACGGTATTCAGTTGTGTAGAGTGGTAAACCAGTGTACGTTCCCGTGAGAGCCTCCGAGTCGAAAAATTGTCCGTACAGATTCGTGCGATAAACATCGAATGAGAGCACCGAGTTATCGCGGAATCGTATATCGGTCCCGAGATCGAAGCCGAAGGATTTTTCCGGTGCGAGATTGAGATTCGTCAGCGATACGGTGCAGATGGTAGTACAGGTTATCATTCCATTCGAGCCGACGAGTTGGAGCAATGCCGGTAACGCATAGCCTCCTCCGGCTGCAGCCCGAAGCACGACGTCTCTATTTGCACGCCAGACCGCGCTCAGGCGAGGTGCGCTGTACGGAAGGTTCGAGTCCACCCACGCGGACGGGTTATTCGGATTCTGCACATGATAAGAACCATTTGCGAAATACCATGATGCATCGAGGGAAAGCCTATCGGACAGTTTATTACCTGCGTGGATGCGTATCTCGCGCGTGGCGGCTGAATCGCCTATTGCCTCACTGCCGATAAAGAAGCCTCCATAATTATACGTAATGGGATCGTCGTAATACGACGTAACATACGAGATGCCAATATCCGATGTCGAGCCGACTTGGCTCGCATAACTCACTAGAAGATCGCGGCTATTGGCTCGAAGTTGCTCATTAAACGAGAGAGAAGAAAATGTGAGATTCGCCGGCGTTCCATTATAGATGACCGGTGTGCCGGGTGGTGTCGTTCCGAGATATCCTTCTCCCCAGAGCGTGTATTGCCCATTCGGGGGTGCCTCTAATGAACCATGATTGAAATTCTCGAAGACGACGTCTTGTAATGCGGCGACTCGCACGACGCCTTGCCCTATATACGCCGTGAGTTTTTCCTCCAAGAAATGCGATGCTTGCGTGATGAACGTGTTGTTCATGAATGGATAAAAGAAATTATATGTGCCTGGGGCGATGCTTCCACTGTAGCCGGGCCCAGGTGCAAACTGTACGGGGTATTCAAACGAGGAATAAGGTTGAGCGGACATCGATCCCGTATAGAAGATTTGCGCGGTTATTGAAGGTGTAATGGCGTATGCAAGTCCCAATGCATAGCTGTGTTGGGTCCATGCCGTACTCTGAGACACACCACCGACCAACAGCGCATTCGTGTAATTATAGTAACCTTGATAGGAAGTACTGGGTGAGTAGCCGAGACAGGAAGCTCCAGCTCCACTACAACCCAGAAAGGGCTGTCCGTTCACCGTTAGTGGCTGAGGGGTTATTGCTAATATACCTTGTGCGTTCGCTCCCAACGGGCCAGGACTAGCACCTAAGCCATAGATGATTGTTGTAGAGAGCCGCCCGAAACGCAGTGCCGCCTTCGCGTTCACAACTGCACCGCCGTATGGATCGTTACTCGTCGCGAATTCAAACCGATTTTTATCTACCTGCCCGGGAGCGTGAAGCACGAAACTGCCACCAATAGAATCGACAATGCTCGGTGCATCGGCGCCCGGTCCGCGTACGACGTCGGCTGTCTCGAATGTCGTCATCGGAACATTCGAAAGATCGGTACCTTGACCGGCTTCACCACCCGATCCGGCTGAAACATTGTAAAAAGGCATACCGTCAATCATCGTCGCTGTCTCATACGGCAATGCACCATTGATCGAGAGAATAACCGGCTGGATCGGTGAGTTGGGAATAACATCGGCTGCACTTGCACCGCCGGCGAGTTGTCCGCCGACGGTTACGCCCGGAATCCGATTGAGCAACTCCTTCCAGGACGTATTGCCTTGGAACGCATAATCACTTGGATTGACCGACGCGATACTCGCGGCCGTGACGTTGATCTGCGCACCCGAGCTGCTGGTTGACACCCGCGCGATTTCTTTGAGCATACCAGCGGATTGCGCTATATACTGAATGGCAACGGTGATATCTCCTTTGACGACAACACCATCGCGAGAGGCCACCCCGAGGCCGGAAATGGTCGCAGCGATTCGATAGACGCCATACGGTACGCTGATAAAACTAAACGATCCGTGCGCATCGCTCTTTGTAGTAAGCATCGCGGGGCCGGTTAATCTCACGTCGACACCGACGACAGGTGTGCCATCGCTCTGGGTTACCGTGCCCGTAATATTCCCTGTATGCGCCGCCGACTGTTGCACACCCGGAGCAATCTGGGCCATAACCGGTTGGGACACTACTTGCAGAGTGAGAAAACTGATAATAAGCACAGCCGCGATGCGGTATGCACCATGAAGATCGAAACGAAAGATCGCTTGTAACAAGACATCCTCCTCAAACGCTCGATAGAGCTATAGGCACTAGTACTCCCCGCCTACGCATGATAGCAGTCGGCGAGTCTCTGCACATCCCTAAATTGAGGATACGTTACGCTGAATAACCCTAGGCTACGGGTTCCGTAAGGACGTAAGCCAGTTGATGGCGTGAATGAAGGCCCAAACGATTCATGATTGAGTTCACATGCGAATCAACTGTATGAGGGCTAATCGAAAGTTTTGCGGCAATGGTGCGACTGGTGTACCCTCTGAGAACGAGTCCTGCAATTTCCCGTTCACGTTCCGTAAGTGGTAATTCAGCATAAGAAAACGGCTTGGTTTGGCTAACTTCTGCGCCCGAAACACGTTGATGTGCAGGAAGAATTGAACGGGCGAGATCTGCATATGCGCTCCACTGCAGTGCGTCAAAGCGTACTGCTGCATCGCGCGCATGTGCGTATGCTTCGCTGGTACGCCTCTGCCGTTGCGCGACAAAGGCATCAAAGAGCCGCAGATGTGCTTCGGCCATATCAGCATGCGGAAGAGCAATACGTCTTTCGAACAATCGACGTGCTTGTGGAATATCCGTCTCTGCCCCGCAACGAGCAACCTCGACCGGGAGATCCCATGCAAACTCCCCGTCCCGCATTGCGTTCACAGCCCGATGAAGTAATGCTTGCGCCTTCCGGGGTTCCCCTTGCTCCTGATACAAGCGAGCAAAAGCTGCAGCAATGTGTCCAATCCGTGACGATTCGGCCGATCGAAAGGCCAGCTCGATCGCATGCGTGCGTGCGCATTTTTCGAGTATTGTAGGATCTTTTACATGGAGCGCCAGCGGTATGCCGATCGATGCAAAAGTTTCATCTAAAACCGGCACCTTTGCATCATAGGAGAGCGCATCTGCAAGGTACTCCAATGCAAGCGTCTGCTGCCCCATTCTCGTGAGCACTCCGGCATAATGTAAGCAAATCTGAGGAATGCGCCAAACGACGTTATTTTGTCGTGCCATCAGCAGTGCACGCTCTATGTGCATCTTCGTAAGCTGCGTTCGGCCGAGCATTATAGCTGCAAGTGCATAGTCACTCCAAAGAGCTGTCGCTTGGTAGGCGCCTATGCGATCGCCCGCGGTGTGGACTGCCCGATCGAAACTCTCGAACACCTCTTCTTCTCGGCCGTACGCTGCCGCAAAAACTCCTCTTTGTACCCAATATGCAACGCGCGTCTCAATGCTATCCTCATCGGTGACTTCTCCCATCTTATGCAAAACTCGCTCGGTCTCGTCGTAACGAGCAAGTTGGAAAAGCGTATTTGCCATTATTACACTGGCTTTTTTAAAAAGTACTGGATTATTTGCCAATTCGGCGATGTGTATCGCTCGAGTGAGTACTGGAAGCTTCGCCTGCGACTTCGAAGCGATCCAAAGTTGACGCGCGATTCGTAAGAGGGTCTCGACGACTTCAGCACTGTTTTTAGAATGAGCAAGCTGCGAAGTTAGAAGGTTATCGTACCACGAATCCGCACTGCCTGGGTCGTTACCGAGCGCCAGCACGCCCGCGAGTTTTTCAGAGATACGCAGACAATCTTCTGAAACGATTGCTCGCACGCCCAATGCATCTTGATAACGATGAGCTGCATCCGCATACAGATGGTGCTCACGTGCCAGGTCACCCGCACGTTCATGTGCGAGAACGATTTGCTGCAATTCTGTGCGCTGCTGCGCTAACACACGCCGGCGCTGTCGAAACTCATTGATACTGCCTTGACACGACCTGCATACTTTGTATCCGGTTTCCGGCTGCCGCTTGCAACACCGCGAACAAAGCCCCTCTGCCTGCGCCACGGAGCGTCTCCGGCACATCCATTCAGCTTTTTGAGCGGCCCGGGATGTCTTTACGAAAGCCATGTCCACGTAGCGCTTCGATATGCTACGTGGACATACCTCCTCAGTTGAGCGTTGCGGATCGCGCTCAATACTCACGTTCGTCTTCTACTAATCCGTATTGCGCAAAGACGAGTGCGAGTGCCATTGTTGGAAGCCACAAGCCGAAGATGACGACGCTTACAGTGTCGATGGCGCCTTGAACCCAGGTGCCGACGAGGCCGGCGGCTACGGCTAGGGCGAGGCGGGCGTGGACTGGGGATGCGGTGCGGAGGCGATCACGGAGAGCGAGGACGAAGCGCCACCACGCCCAGAGGACGGCAAGTAAACCGATGATGCCCATCTCTGCGAAGATGGTGAGAAGAAAACTGTGGGCATGGAAAGCGGTGGGGTCGCCATCGGGGGAGCGCACGAGTGCGTAGGCTGAAGCGAAATCGAACGGCCCGACGCCGGTCAGTGGAAAGCGTTCGATAATTTCAACAGCGGCTTGCCAAATTGAAAGGCGCGTGTAATTTTCACTTGGATTGTGATGCGCGTTGAAAACGAAGAGCACTGCGGCAATTCCGACGATTACCGGTACCACCGCATACCGTGCTTGTTCGCGACTGCGTGTTGCGAACACGTAGAACGCGACTGCGGCGGCAAAACCCATCCATCCGGCGCGGGAGAATGTCAGTATCAATGCGAGCGCCCCAACGAAGAATCCGCTCCAGGCTATGCCGCGTAGCGCACGGGAACCACTTGTTCGTGCAACAGCGTATGCGATCGGTAGATACAAGATGAGATAGCCCGCAAGCTCTCCGGGGAGAATAAACGTTCCAATTGCGCGGCCGTGACCGATGGTATATTGATCCGCAGGCTGACGTACGATCACCATGACAATCGCAACCACGAACGCAAGAAACCCCGATGCAAAATACGACCAGAGAATCGCGCGGCTGACATTGCGGTCACGGTAGAACCGCAAAATCGCCAGATGCCAGACAATGCCCAATCCGAAAATCCCAATAAAAAGCAACCCACCGCGCGGATTGAAACCAAAAATTGCGGAAAGCACTCCTGCCCCGAGCCATCCGAGCAGTGGCAGAAACGTCGGTGGCAGTTCACGTGGCGGTTGCAACAAGGCCGCGGCCGTAAGCAGCGCCACCAGGAGCATCAGCCCGAGCAATGCTAACGCGAGCGGTTGCGGGATCAGCGAAATACCAGGCACCGTAACCGCTGTCAACGTTATGAATGACGGGAAAAGCGGTACGGCAATGTATGTCAGTGCAAACAGCACCGGCATAAGGCGCCTCACAGCATTTCCTCGCGTGAATCAGGTTTTTGCAAAAACAGGGCAATACGACGTGCGATTGCGTGGGCGCCGCCGGGGTGGCCCATACGTTCGCGTCCGGCTCTGCTCATGCGGCCTAGGCGATGGGGATCGTCAAGCAATTCGGCGACGCAACGCGCCGCATCGATAGCATTTTCAGGAGCCAGCAGTAACGCGTCGCCAAGTAGGCCGCATTGCCGTTTACGATACCAGGCACTTCGATCGCCGGCGAGTTCAAGTGCGACGATCGGGACACCGGCTGCCGCAGCCGCTTCGTTCGCAGTGCCGGCTTGTCCGAGCACGAGGGTTACGCGCGAGAGCAATGCACCAATTCGCCCGTGCCAAGCCCGCACGACTTCGCGTTCACCGATGCATAGGGTAAATGGAATATGAGCATCATCACGCTGACGTACATTCCATCCATCTTCGGCAAATATTTGCATGAATTGCGCGATATCGAGGCCTGGAGCAATCGAAAGCGCAGCTCCGAGATGCGGTCGCGTGCGCACAAGTTCGCGAACCACTCGTGTCAGTGCGGATGCTTCCAGATATGCGGTTTGCCGGCTCCCTGGAAAAACTGCCAGTGCAGGAATAAAGCCATTGACCGCATCTTCGGCGCGTACGTCGTCTTCCATCGCAAAAAGATCGACGATAACATTGCCCGGTGCTTCGGCATCCACACCGTGCTCGCGCAAGCGTTCAGCCGTCTCACTATCGCGTACAAACACCCCGCGCGCGCGGCGCAAAATACGCTCTTCAAATGAGCCGTACGGGGCAACATGCACGCTTTTTGCGGTTCCGACAAAAAATGCCGGCGCCTTCGTCTGCATCGCCATCAGCAATGCGAACGTATCCCCAATTGCGACCACCACATCGTAACCAGTACTACACCGCGTTCTGCGAAGAAACCGCGCTTGCTCGAGCGTAAACGCGAGAAGCCCCTTGCGAACATCGCGAGCAATATTCCGGACGTTACCCATCGCAATCAAACCACCGCTCGGCATCGCGCGCCGCGGTCCAACGTCGTGCATAACCGATGGATGCCCGAAATCACCAACCAGTGCAAGATGATCGATTGCAAGCTCCGGCATTACTGCAATCACCTCATCCGCAATGCGCGCTGCAATAGATTCCTCACCATGGCCGTTACTGACAAACAAAATTTTAGGAACGCTCATCGGTGCCTTCTGCTAACACCGGTGCGAGCAACGGAACGAGTGCAAAATTATCGATCGTAAAACGCTTGCGATCTGCATTATAGGAAAGTTCGGTGCAAGATACATACTCACCGTACGGGCCGGCGTGTACGATTGGCACATCGTGAACAATTTCCGGCTCAAACAGGGTATCGTGACTGTGGCCACCGAGTATCAGATCTATGCGCGGAACTCGCTCTGCAAGCTTCCGATCGAGAGATAATCCAATGTGCGACAGCACGACGAGCATATCGCCGTCGGGAATAGTTTTGGCATAGTCCTCAATTGCATCCCACGGCTGCAAAAATCTCCACCCGAAAACGTGTTCCCACGCGCTTCCCACCGGATATTGCATAATCAATAATCCGAGAACGTGCATGCGAACACCGCTGTTACCCTCCGGCTCACAAACCATCGAGCGTACAAACGGCAGCTCGCGGTTCTTCGTATCAAGCAGGTTCGTACAAATCAGCGGATGCCGCATGCGCCGTGCACGCGCGCGCAACAATGAAAACAGATAGTGAAACTCACGATTTCCGATCGCTTGCGCGTCATATCCGGCAGCATCTATTTCATCGATAATCGGTTCACTGCGATGATAGACCGTTTGGCTTCCACGCAGCGAATCACCGCAATCGAACAACAACCCGGGCTGCTCGGCCCGCAACGCCCGTAGGCGCGAGACAAAGCCGCGGTGATCGTGCAAATCCGAGGTGTGGTAGATGCGAACGTTATGCTGCACGGCCGGCTTGCGCAAGCGCTACGGTAAATTTTGCTACTCGCTCGAGCGCATCGGCTGGTCCAAGCGCGGATCGAAGCGCGGCGAATTGTTCGTATTGCCGTTGCGGGTTGCGCAGTAATTCATCCATCGCTTCAGCTAAATTCTGCGGCGTCGCGCGCTCCTGCAGAATTTCTGGAACTACCTCCCGTCCCAAAATTAAATTCGGCAGCGTAATATATCGCCCCGTGTAGACGCGACGCGCATGCCACGCCAGCATAGGCGGAAGTATGTACAGCGCTATCGCCGGGACACCCGACAGAACGGTTTCGAGCACCGCGGTTCCCGACGCGACCCAAGCGGCATCGGCGTCCGCAATAGCTGCGGGGATGTTGCGAACGATAGTCACCTCAAATCCCGCCTGGTCGAATGCTCGGCGTACGTATTTTTCACCGAGGGCATCGGCAACGCCGATGGTCGCGCGTATATCTGGGCGGCGAGTTTGCAACAAACGATATGCTTGAACGAGCACCGGCACATGCTGCTTGAGTTCTCCCGTGCGACTACCGGGTAGCAGCGCAATGCTGCCACCATTGAGCGGCGCTGCAGAACGCGCAGAGCGCATTGTATAGCGCGATGCCAGCGGATGCCCAAAATAGACGATCGGCAATTGCAACTGCTTGTAAAAATTATACTGTCGCTCGAACGCAGTAAGTGGAACGGTAAATGTTGCAACGTCTCGCGCGATCTGCTCGTTATCGAGCCATGTAGCCGGCGGAAACCAATCCAAAATCGGGGCAGTGTATCGCATCCGCGTACGCAGTAGCTTTGCCAAGCGAACATTGAAACCGCCAAAATCGACGAGCACGAGGACATCCGGTTCACTTTTTGCAATGCGGCGAGCGACGTGCATACCGTTTACATACAGTTTCGGTATGCGCTGAACCGCCTCCAAAGGTCCCATGCTCGCCCAATTCGTCGTATCACACCAGACCGAAAATCCGGCATCTCGCATGCGGCCGGCACCGATGCCTTCAAACTGCGCAGCGGGATCGAATACCCGAATTGCCTGCGCAAGAGTTACAGCGGCTAACTCCCCCGATGGTTCACCAGTCGAAAAAAAGTACCGCACACTATTTCGTGATTCCGCGATGCGAATCTGCTTTGAGAAACGCCAGCATCTCGTGCCCGCACGACGTTTTCACTTCTTCCTCAAGGCGCTCCAGCGCTTGCGACACGTTGAGTTTCGACGAATAGAGAATTTTATAGCACTCTTTAATTTCATTGCGCTCTTCGAGGGAAAAACCGCCACGGCGCAATCCGACGGAGTTAAGCCCCGCGGGTTTGGCCGGTGAACCTTCAATCAAACAGAATGGCGGACAATCTTTCAAAATTTTGCTCGCGCCCCCGACCATTGCGTACCGGCCGACGCGCACGAACTGATGCAACCCGGCCATACCACCGATCGTCGCGTTCTCGCCGATTTCACAATGCCCGGCGAGCTGCGCGAGATTGCTCATCGTAACCCCGTTTCCGATAACGCAATTGTGCGCGATGTGCACGTACGCTAGCAACAACACGTCATCACCAACATGCGTGACCTGCTCTTCGCCGGTCGCGCGCTGAATCGACACATATTCGCGAATGGTCGTGCGGTTTCCAATTTTCGTGTATGCGCGCTCGCCGGTATATTTACGATCTTGAGACGAAGATCCGATCGTTGCAAACGGATAAATCTGACAATCTTCACCGATCTCCGTCCATCCGTTCACGACCACATGCGCTTGCAAAACCGTCCCTGTGCCGATGCTTACATTTTCGCCAAGGATACAGTACGGACCGATCTCGGCCCCACGAGCAATATTCGCGTTCGGATGCACAATCGCAGTAGGATGAATCATTGCTTACTTCGCTACTCCCCTATGCATGCAGCACCGCCGCATCCGCACCGAGCATACGCGGATTCGAAACAATCGAGAACATCAACTCAGCAGAGCAAACAAACTCACCATCAACGTTCGCCTCGCAGCCAACCCATCCAATATTGCGTTTGTGCCGTAGCAACGATACCTCCATCATCAAACGATCGCCGGGAACGACCGGACGCCGAAATTTCGCTTTGTCGATCCCCGCAAGATACGGAATCTTGCGCGTAAACTCACCAGGCTCAAGCACGACAACCCCGCCCAACTGCGCCATCGCTTCGATCATGTACACACCGGGAAACAACGGGTTTCCCGGAAAATGCCCCATGAACACCGGTTCATTGTACGTGATATTTTTATACCCGCGCGCCCGCACGCCCGGTTCGAATTCTACGATCCGATCCACCAATAACAACGGATACCGGTGCGGCAAGACTTCCATGATCTGCCGGATATCAAGTTCACCCATGATTCAACGCCTCACTCACGTGTATGTATGCTCTACAAGTTCTCGTGCGCGTAACGCGCGAGCAACGGCAACATGCAGATCGTGCCCGCTCTTGATCGCCACGATCTCGCAACACGGCCACGCGCCAAGCAACGCAAAATCCCCGAGCAAATCGAGAACCTTATGCCGCACGACTTCATTTGGCCAGCGTAACGGCTGCATCGGCCCGCGCTCATCGAAAACCACCGCATTGTCGAGCGATCCCCCCCGTGCAAGCCCACGCGCAAGCAACGCCTCGACTTCATGCAAATACCCAAACGTTCGCGCGGCGCAGATCTCTTCGAAATAGACAGCCGGCGTAATCTCACTATCGAAATACTGCGTTCCCACCGGCGCAGGAAAATCCGCGAGAAAACGCACGCGAAACGCATCCGCCGGAAGCACAATAACCGCACGATCCCCAGTCCGCATTTCAAACGCCCGCTCAAGCCGCATCATCGCCCGAGCCGCATCCTGACCCTCAAGCCCCACACGCGCAATCGCATCCGCAAACATTTTCCCGCTACCATCAGTAACCGGAATCTCCGGCCCCCACACGGTGATTTCCGCATTGCTAACACCCATACCAAACAACGCCGATAGCAAATGCTCGACCGTCGAAACGCTCTTTCCCTTACCTCCGATAACTGTCGCGCGCGATGTATCGACGACATTTTCCGCGACTGCCGGAACGCGAATATCATCGTCCAGTACAAAGACGATACCCGAACCCACCGCAGCAGGCCGGACTTCAACCCGCACATCGGCACCGGTATGTAACCCGACACCTTCAAATGTAATCGGTGCGCGCAGGGTGCTCTGAACGTTCATCGCACGCTACTCGCGTTCGCGCGACGACCCGCGCTCCAAAGCCTCCACACGAGCAATCAACTTAGGGAGGTTACGAAGCATGACCTCTCGCCGCAAGTGCTCCCGATGATCGCGTGCCGGAACCCCCGATACCGTAGCCCCATCCGGAACATCACCCCAAACCTGCGCTCCACCAGCAACCGTCACTCGCGACCCAACAGTAAGATGCCCAACGAACCCTGCATTACCGCCAACCTTCACAAAATCCCCAAGCACCGTCGTCCCAGCCAACCCGCCGAACGCAGCAATCACCGAATGCGCCCCAATCCGGCAGTTATGCCCAATCTGACACAAATTATCGATCTTCGTCCCAGCCCCAATACGCGTACTCCCCGTCTGCGCTCGATCGACACACGTATTTGCGCCAATTTCAACCTCATCATCAAGCACCACATTCCCAACCTGCGGAATCCGCTCAAGCCGCCCCTCAATAAACGCCCAACCAAAACCCTCACTACCAACAACACACCCCGAATGCAAAACCACCCGCTCCCCAATCACACATCGCTCCAACACTCTCGCATGCGGATGAAGCCACGTACCCGCTCCAATCGTGGTTTCTGCCCCAACGTACGCACTAACATCAATCGCACAACCCGCTCCAATCGTCGCCCCCGCGCCAATATAGACATGCGCACCGACATACACATCATCAGCGACAACCGCACCCGCTTCTATCACCGCACTCGAATGACGGAATGGACCTTTCGGCCGTGGCGCATGCAACGTTTCCAAAAGCGTAACAAGCGCATAACGCGCCGATTCCACAACGATCAGCGACTTCGAATATGTTTCTTTTTCTACGAGTGAAGCATCAACTAAAATTGCTGCAGCCTTACTCGCCAAAGCTGCTACAAAATAATGCGAACTCGTCGCAAAAGTTAATGTAGTATCGTCCGCTTCACTTACAGCCGCAATCCCATTAATTGAAATTGTTTTATCGCCAACAATCTTCCCATCAACCCGCCCCGCTAATTCACTCAGAGTTCCTAACATGGCAGGAGCCTCGTGGGAATGACGGTGGTATCCCCTGTACGGAACGTAAGACTTTTTCGCACTTCACAGGATGTGAACTTCAAAACTTCGTTCCTGCGAAAAAGCGCCCGAGCAGGAGCGCAGCCCGGAGGGCGTAGCGACGAGCGGTTCTGTGCAGGTGGTACCACCGTCATTCCCCCGAGGCGGTCAAGGCTCACGGCGTCGGCGTAGCCTTCTCCGTAATCCCCATAGCCTTCTCAACATCCGCAGTAATATCAACCCCTCCATACCCAACGCCTTCACGCGTAAGCACGAGTTTCAACTGCTTCTGCTGCGCAATCTTCGTAGCCGCATCTTTAATCTGCTGCGTCAACTGCAACGTAATCTTGCCATACTTGACCTGCAACGCGTTCGCCTCACGCTGCTTCGCCGCATTCCCCGCCTTGCTATTCGCAATCGTCTGCTGATCAAGATACAACTGATTCTGGTAGTTCTGATACTCCGGCCAATTCGCCGAAATTCTCCCAATGTCAACAAGCCCAATCGGACTCGACGGCGCGCACCCGGCAAGCATCCCCCCAAGCGCGCAAACAGCGAACAATGTGCCACAAATATATTTTTTCACTCGTATCGACTTTCGATTCACTCGTGCATACTTTGAATGTCTTTGGAAACTTCGTCCGTCATGTCGTAACCGCCCGCTGCGGCCTCGACGTTGGCGAACACGACGCTCAGCCCACGATCCTGTGCAATGCGGGTAGCATCGCCCTGGATCTGCGTAACGATCTTTGCATACAGATCGCTGCGCTGCTTTTGAAGATCGGCCAACTGCTTGGCCGCCGCACCGGTCGCACCGACATCCGCGCCGTGGAGCGCCGCGAACTGCCGGTCGAGATCGGTCTTCGTTGCCGTGTATTCGTCGATCGTTCCTTGCGCATCCGCACGAAACTCGGCAACAAACTGTTGATGGATCTGCTGAATCTTTACCTGCATCGCAGGCGAAAGATTGCTCGGCAGAGACATGGGCCCAAGCCCGTGCAGCTGCGAAGCGACTTCATTCCGGCGCGCCAGGAGCGTCGCGCGCGTCTGATTCTGGATTTGGGTTACTTGCGTTCGCATTGCCGCCCCCGTTTCCGCCTGAAGCGTTTTGCGATACGCGAGCAAATCAGCTTGATCCCGGCTACGCTGCGCGAGAACCACCTGCGCCTCATTCCTATCGAGAGCATCGAGCTGCGCGCGCAGCGAATTGCGTGTCGCATCGTCGAGCGCAAGATTGGAAAGCCGTGTTTTGACCGCGAGACGTTTCGCTGCGTCAGCTTGTGAAAGCTGAAGTGCGAGCGTCGACTCGTTTTGCTGCAACTGCTCGGCACGAGCTTGATATTTTTGATTCGCTTGCGCTTGCAGTTCCCGGGACACGTTGGCGATTGCCGCATTGTTCTGCGCAATGACGCTGCGCTGATAGGCCATGTAATCCGCGTTGGCTTGCTGCGCCGCACTCTGGGCCTGCTGCACGGAGGTCGATTGCATCTGCTGCGCAGACTGTGCGCCCGCATTTCCTTGTCCCGCCGCCGCAAGCGCGGCCGCAATTGCTGCCTGCTCCTTGCGCGCATATACGGCTTGTTTTTGCGCGAGAATCGTATTTGCGCGCTGCTGTGCCGCCTGAAGTTCGCGGTTGAGCTGCGTGGTATCCGCCGCAAGCTCCGCTGCGGAATGTGGAACATGCGGGCCGAGCGATGCAAGATTGATTGCAGCTATTGCATCATCGATCTGCGAAAGCTGGCCATAGAGCGGATGCTGCTTAACGATCTCATCGATCCGCACGTACCCAATACCGCGAATTTGCGGCGAGTGAACGTCAACCCGCGCGCAGCCGCCTAACGCCGATACCAGCAGCGCCAGTGCGATCGCGCTACTTGCCGAGCGCATCCTGGACATCTTTCGTGATGTCCGTACCACCGTAGATCACGTCCGCGCGGTCGATCACGAGAATCAAACCTTTTTTCTTGGCAACATCGGAGGTGACGGATCTCGTTTGATCGACGAGCGGTTTGAGTAATTCGTCTTGCTTATCGGCAAGCGTCTTGTTATAGTCCTGCGCGACTTGCTGTTTATCCGTGTTACTTTTTGCTTGCGCAAACTTTTGCTGAAAAACCTTCCGCTGACCGGTTGCAAACGTTGCAAAATCCTGATTCGCCTGTTTGACTTTCGGAAGGCTGTCGAGCGCCGTCTGGTCGACGAAGCCAACTTCAGAGGGCGGCGGCGAAGCTGCCGGTGGAGCAATCGCTTGCGAACCCTGCAATAGGTCGAGAACTTCCTTGGTAATATCTTGCCCGCCAAAAATCACGATGCGCTTGTCGACAACCACCGAAAGCGACTTGCTCGAACTCACCTGCGCGATTGCAAGTTGCGCGCGCGTGAAGAGCGGCCCGACGATCTCACGCTGTTTGTCGGTAAATTTCTGCTGAAAATCAATCGTAATGCGCTGTTTGTCGGCATCGGTTCTCGCAGATTTTATCGCAGCGGCGTACTGCGGATCGAGCGTCGCTTTATATTGCGCGAGCTGCTGATTGGCACTTACAAACGTCGGCAAACTGCCGATCGCGGCCTGATCGATGTATCCAACATCGGTGAGATCCGCCGCAATCGCGCTCGGCGCAAACAGCGCGAACGCCACGAGCATAACCGAAAGAATCCGAATCTTCATATGTCCCTTACGTATGTTAAAAGCTCTGACCGATGCCAAAGCTGGTGTGCGTGCCGTTCGCACCTTTTGCGATATCGATGCGCACGGTGTGTAAACCGAGTTGCGGAACGTCGAAACGGATACCGAACCCGTAATCTCCCCGCAGTGACCAATCACCCGGATAGCTGAGCGCGCGATTCGTGTACGGATCGAGAATCGGATCCGCGCCGCGAATGCGATAATCGAGCTGATCGACGAAAAATGCGAGGGTGAGTTTCCTATCGGGCGTTACCGGCTGCCGGTATTCGAGCTGTCCGAAGTACGCGTCGGTTGCATAAAAGATGCTGTCGTATCCACGAACCTGCTGATCCGAGAATGTAAACAGCGAACTCGGCGGAATCGCGCCGGTAGACGTTTCGGCAAGGATATGCGCGGCAAACACGCCGCCGCTGCGCCGAACCGGCACGAATTTCGAGAGATCGAGCTGCGTCTGCGAGAACTGGAAGCTCGAACCCAACGCGGGCGCCGAGATCGTTTCGGTGAACTGCGCTTTCGTACCGCGACTCGGATTAAAGTAATCGTCGCGCGTGTCGCTCAAGGCACCGATTGTCGCTTGCGTGAGCGAATACGGGGTGCCGGTATTGATATTGGCAATCGACGTTGCGGTAATTCCCAAGCCGTTGCTCGCTCCGCCGACCGTTGAGAGCAGATTCGTCGACGTCGTGTTGAGGACGGTTTGTGTGGTCGGGAAAAAGTACGGCGAAGGTACCGTCGTGTCGTCCACGATCCGTTCCGCGGTTGCACCGAGAGAGATCGAGGTAATGTCATTCAGGCGGCGCCCGAGTGTCGCAGTAATGCCGGTTGCTTTCGCGATGCTGGTGGCATCAATGCCCGCCACTTGCGAAGAAGCATTTGAAGAGTACAGCGTTACGGGAATCGGCTGCGTCGTACCGATCGGGCTTGTCACCGGTGTTCCAGTCAAGTATGCCGGATAATAGTATTTGGTATTGTTGGTAAATATCTGCGCTGAGAAACTATACTTCTGTGACTTCGGGGTATTGCCGACGTACGGAATCGTAAGCGAGATATTTCCCGTACCGACGTTGGCGCCTTTTTGAAATTGCACCTGCGTGCCGTTGCCAGTACCGTGCAGATTGTTATCCTGATAGCCAAGCGTGCCGTACAACCCTTCACCGTTCAAACCGCCGGAATATCCAAAACCGATTTGCGCCGAGGCGGTCTTCTGTTCAGTAACATTCCAGTCGAGCACGACGTCTTCGGGATGCTTCGGATCCGGGCCCGGTTTCGGGTTGACGTCGACTTTCGAGAAGAACCCGGTATTATTCAAACGATCGTAATCGCGCCGCAACGCAGCTTGAGTAACGATCATTCCCGGCCTCAACCGCAATTCGCGGCGAATGACTTGGTCTTTCGTTTTTGTGTTACCAGTAATCTGCACGGCGGCGACACGCGCGACGTATACATCGTACTTCACGTCGGCCGTGTCATTCTTGAGATCGATCGACGATGGATCGATACCGCCGATAAAGTTCCCAAGCGTGAGCCCCGCTTTATCGTAGAGATCCCGCAGCGTGTCGGCGTCTTTGTCGCGCAACTCGTCGGAATAAATTTGGCCGGCCTTCACACCGAGTTTCGGAATGAGCGCCGCCGCTGGAATCACCGGATCGCCGCCGATAATAACGTTGCGGACGGTAAGACCCTCAAGAATCTGCAGCGTCAGCGTTCCCGTCTGCGGATCGAGATTGAGATCCTTGACGTGCGAGGCGACTTGCCCGCCATAGCCAATCTTTTCGTAATACGAATTAATCTTCAGCACGTCTTGTTTGAACGTGTTCGTATTAAAAACTTGACCGACGGACGTATCCATCAGCGCGAGCAGCGTGTCGCTCGGGACGTGGCCGTTGCCGTTGAACAAAATCTTTGTGATGACGGGATTTTCGATCACGCGATACGTGATCGCAATGCCCCCGGGGCGCTGCCGGACGAGTGGTGGTGCGACATCGCCAAAATATCCGAGCGCATTCAACCGGGCTAGGTCGTCCTGCACCAACTTGGGATTATAGGTTTCACCGCGCTTGGCTTCGAGGACACCGAGAATCGCATCAGTGGGAACGTGAACGTTTCCCGTCACATCAACCGAAACGATTTTCGGGGCGCTCGCCGCGAGTGTGCGTAAAGGCGTGACGACCGTCAGCAGCGAGAAAATTACGAGCGCTAGGCTCGTGTATCGAATCGCTGCGCGATGCACGCGCCGTGGGCTGAAGGTCATCAGAAAGCGTTTTCCCCTGCTCTATTGCTAGTTCTACCTGCGCAGCCGTAACGTATGTCGAACTGCGCAGCGATAAAACGCGCGCAACTCGCGCGTCGTTTCGACCCGGCTCGCCGTGTTCCGCGATAGGGTGCTATCGTCCTTGCTCACTTAAAGAGACGCTGGAGGGTGAAGCTGAAGCCGCTCTGGCCGACGATTGCTTGCCCGAGGGTCGTCCGCAGGTTGTTGGTTGCCGAGACGTACGGGGTATCGAAAAGCCGGGTTGGGCCGTTTTCGACAAAGAATGAGAGCTGCGCGGCAGTCGATTCGCTCGGAGCGTAGGAAACCCCGAACGAGCTAATCTGGGGTATCCCAAAGCTCGTGGTATAGACCGCACTGACGTAGCGCCCGAGCTGGCGGCGCAGGTTCAGGCCGATATCGCCGTTGTAGCCGAGGGTGAAGCTGAGATTCTGCAGCCCGAGGCCCTGTCCCAGAGCGCCCTCGAGCGGCGCGAGCAGCCCGGCAGTAAACTGCGCGTTGAGAATATTGAAGGCTTCCTGTCCGACGGTAAGCGTGCCGTTGACGTTCTGGACGGCTCCCGGGGGCAAGACCTGCCCTGTTGGGGTGGCTACTTGCCCCGGCAGCGGATTCTGCTGGCCCGGTAACGAGGTCGCCGTTGCACCGTTGAAGTTAATGCCGGTGGCAAAACCGCCGAACGGGGCGATGAGCGCGAGTATCTGCTCGCGGCTATAACCTGCGGGTTCCGCACTGAAGGCAATGTTCAAGTGGCTGAGCGAGCCGTTCACTTTGATCGTGATGTCGGCCGATCCGGTGGGGTTACGCGCAACATCCGGGTCGGGGTTGACGACGTGAGTGACGGCGGTTGCGTGCAGCTCCGGAACGATTCCATCCGCGGGGTTAAAGGCAACGTATCCCGACTGCACTTTGAAGGCGCGATCGAAATATGTGAGTGTTCCGCCGGTGGAATCGAAGCGGCCGGCGAGCGTGGGTGCAACGAGCGTCCCCGCCAAATGGGCTTTTCCGGTCGCGCCGATATCCAGGCCGGCACCGTACCCGCCACCGCGAACGCGCACATTTTTTCCAGCCTCGATATCGAGTGCGAGACCAAAATTCAGCGGGATCCCCGCCAGTACCGGAGCCGCCCCACCCGTCTGCGGCGCTGCAAGGAATGCAGCAAACGGAATGACCGCATCGCTTGCCGCCGCCATCCCCGAAAGTTGAGCGAGACCCGGGGGAGTGCGCGTGAAGGCCAGCGTTGCATCGATCGTTCCGGAACCGTACGCAGGCAGATTGAGCTGTGCGCCCTTCGCGGTTGCGTGGATCGCATAATCGACATCGCCGAATTCACCGAACCCATGCGGGAACGCGATGTTGCCGTTTCCTTGGATGCGCCCGCGACCAAGGTTTGCCGTTAACTGATCGAGCGTTGCACTCGTGCGATCGAAGGTTACCGTCGCAATCGTATTCGTTATCGAGACGCGCTCGAGATTGCTGAGGTAGGTTCCTTTTTGCAACGTAATGCGCCCGTAGATACGCGGTGCTTGGATTGTTCCTGCGATACCGATATGTCCGTTGAGATCCCCGCCAAGCTGCGTGTTATTTCCAAACAGGGTTTGAAACGTTGAGGGGTTGACGTCTTGCAAATCGAGATCGAAACTGACGGGTTGATTTCGCGCAACTTCAAACGGCATCAATCGCAAGGGGAGTGTTCCGGCGAGTGTGGTCTCGCCTTTCGTAAAGCTCACGCCGGCATTGCTGAGTTCGAGATTCTTTCCTTGCAAGCGCAGCGCGCCGAACAGCGATGGCATAACAACACCGTACGCATTGACATCTTCTGCATCGAAGGCCGCTTTGAATGTCGGATCTCCGAGCGTGCCGCCGATGTTGACCGTCGTTTCAAACGTGCCTTTTACATCGAGCGTTACTTTGGCCACACGGGCGACGACCTGGGGCAGATCGCTGGTCGAAGCGTGCACTTCTAGCGCAATGGGCATGTGCTTTCCAAGTTGTACATTGCCGGTCGCATTCGCGGAAATACCGGATGCTTCAAGTTGCGCGCTCTCTAAACGAATGTTTCCGCCGGTGGTTCGTACCGATGCGGTGAACGTATCGATCGGCAATCGTGCAAACGATCCGTCGAGGAGATGTGCGTCTCCAGTAAGCGCGATACGTGGATACGTACCGACGATGCGCGCGGTGGCATCGACGCGCCCGAACAATGGCACCGTTGGATAGCCGAACGCCGGAAGCCACGTCGAAAGATCGAGATGCTGCAACGACGCGTTAACATTATACCGAGAACGCGTGACGAGCCGGTTCCAATGCTGCGTCGGCGCAAGCGCAATCGAGCCCGCGGCAGCAAACCGCCCATGTGTTCCGCCGATGGCCACGCTTCCGCGCACGACGCTTTGGCGGCTTTGCCAGAATGCGTAGGTATTGCCGATCGGAAGGCTACGATAGCGTAAATTCGCGACGTTGACGTTGCCGTGCGTGACGAAGCGGCGCTCACCGGCGACAATCGCAACGTTCACGAAGCCTGTTCCATCGAGCGTATCGCCGGTATCGAAATAATTATCGAAATCGGAAAGCACTGCGTGTGTACTGCTCACCCCGAACGAATTGACTCGCTCTCGTGCCGACGCAAAAAATGCGACCTGGGTGCTGCCAACGAGCACTTTCCCATGACGCACGCGCAGACCACGTGGATCGGCCTCGATTGCCGCGCGTGCATCGATGAACGGCAGCCCGTTCAGCGAACCACCAGGGACACCGACCATCCCCGTAATCTTCGGATTTGCGGTACTTCCTGAGATATCGAGTTCGCCGTTAAACACGCCTTCCGAAGCATAGGTTGGCAAACGCAATGCATCAAGGGTGGTGACAACGTCCGCCGCCGGTACGCTTGCATGCAATGCATACTGTGGAACGTGCGAGTTCAACGCGGTAACGGTTCCACGCACTATCGCGTACGATGCACCAAGCGCTCCCACTGCATGATCGACCCGCACCGCATCTCCATGCAAGCCGAGCAACGCGGTTCCTTGCACCGCGTACCCTTGTGATTTCCCATTACGAAGACTCACGCCACCATCGAAACTCGGTATCGATGATGCCGCATTCGTTGCGACGCCGGTGTTTGCACCGTCGGCGTTCGAACCAACCGTTCCCGAGACGGCAACTTCGCCCGATTCGAGCGGAATGCCGAGGCCATGTAATCCCGCCCCGCGCAGCTCCACACCAACGACGTGGAGTTTGTCGCTGCTGTTGCGAATTTGCGGTGTAAAACTTCCTGCAGCAACGAGGCTCCCGTTTGCAATGCGTGCGTTTGCCGTGTAGACGCGCAGTCTTCCGTTGCTGTACGCGATCGTTCCACTTGCGCGTTGGACGGGAACGCCGTGCACCTGCGCACCTGGGCCGAACTGCACGCTGCGCGCCTGCACGACGACGTTGTGATTCGAAATCGCGATCGCAACTGGGCCGCTCAGCGCACCGCTCGCATCGAGCCCGCCGAGAAACGGCTCGAGCCCTTTCAATGTTCCGGCATAGGAACCGCGCGCGACGATTTGCTGGGTTGAAAACGATCCTAAGCCATCGAAACTTCCCCACGGCCCATCCGCATGCAGTGAATTAATCGATGCGTCTGCAAGATCGCCGCTGAACGTTGCAATCAGTGAAGCAAACGGCACGTGTGCAATCTGCGCACCGGCGATTTCTCCTCGTCCTGCGATTACGACACCATTGCGTCGATCGGGTGCCCCACCGCTGTGCCCACTGCTCGGCATTCCACCGCCCACAACGGCGGCGTAGAGTAATTTCCCGGAAATCGGTGGGATTTGCGGTAACGGCGCTCCTGGAAAAGCCGGGGCCTGCGGAGCGTGCAGCGTGAGATTTTGGGCCACAGCCCAAAATTTGCTAGCGCCGTGCGGTTGACTCATATGAAACTCCGCCATGAACGTTCCCGCGCCGGTGTCCACATAGAGTGGCGCAATGCTCGTCGCGCCATTGGGATCGAACGCGAACATGCCGCCGATGCGATTGATATCTCTCGTCGAAGCAACAACGCCGTGCGCCGAAAGCGCGGTGCCGGTCCCACGTAATAACACGTCTCCAGCAATCGGCTCGTTCCCGATCAGTTCGTCAAGATACGGAAGCCGATCGGAATTCGCATTGACGTGAATCGCGAGTTCCGATGCAACCGCCGTTCCTCCTGTTCCACTTCCCGGTTCCGGCACGTTAAAAGTCAACGTCCCATGGGCTGCGATCGGCGCTCCACCATAATCGACGCGTAATGGCGCGATATACAGCATTCCCATTCCTATGGCGAGATGAGTTTCCAGGTTGTCGAGCGGAATGCCGCCGTAAAAAACGCGGCGAGCCGTTCCGTGGATCGCGAGCAGCGGTGCGGAGGTCGGCCCGTACACGAGGAAGCCGACCTTAGCGTCGCCTCGCACCGGTTCTTTTGCGGAAAATGCGAGCACCGAACGAAGTTGTTGGAGATCGCCGTTACCAGTCGCCGCAAAGCGAAGCTGCGGATTTGCAAAATCGAAAATTCCACCGGCGATCTGCACCGGTATTCCGCTCAGCCGCGCATCCAGATGTCGCGCGAAAAAAACATTATCAACGATCTGCAAACGCCCGTCAATTGCCTCGAGCGGCTTCGCGAGCGTTTCAATGAAGAGACGCGCGCCATGCACGTCGAGGCGCGCACCGATGTGGTAATCGATCGGCGCGTTCGGCACGACGTCGAGCGCATAAATGCGCGCATCGAAATTGCGCGCCGTACCGGCAAGTATTTGTGCTGCCGGCGAATTAATAATGAAGTTGCCGATCGTGCGCACGGGCACGGCCGCCGCCTGAATGCGATGAACCGCGTACCCGCGCAATTCGTCCACCGTCCCAATAGCACGAAACGGCTCGTCCACGGGATTAATTACACCGGCCACGTTCTTTCCTGAATTGTTTGCAACCAGAGACTTCCTAGGTTCTTCAAACGCACCGGTAACGACATAATGCGTGCGAGCGGATGAATCGACCGTCATTGTCGCAACGATGTCGTGCATGCGCTGCACGCTTTGATTTTTCCCAAACGGCGCGGTATCGATCACCACGCCGGAGCCACCGCGAACGCGAACGGTAAAGCGCAACGGCACCGGGTTCGGCCTTCCGGGAACGACACTCGGTGCGCTCGCTGTCGACGCACCGTTGGGAAGAATGATATTCAAACGACCGTCCGCATGCCGTAGGAGCGTAACTTCCGGCGCGTCGATTGCAATGCTTGTGAGCCCGAAGCGATGCCTGCTGCCCGGGAGCAAATCTCGCAGCGAATAGTAGAGATCGATCCGCTTCGCATCGAGTACGGAGTCGCCACCCCGGGAGACATGCACGCCGATGAACGCACCGTGTGACGTTCCGAGCCGCTGATCGTCGAGTTGCAGCGAATAACCGGTCGTAACCCGGACTGCCTGCTCCAGACCAAAGCGAATGAGCTCATGGCGTTTCACCACCAGCAACACGACAAACCCGATAACTATGGCTGCCAGGCCAAGTGCCCGCCGCTTGCTCATCCCACTCACTCTCCGCCTCTATACCCGGAACGCAACCGCTCGCCTGCGCATTGCATGAGACCGTGCTTAAGTTCGAGGCCTGCTTGCTAGCCTAGTGGATGTGGGGGAGGCGCGAGTGCAAGTACGTCCAGCCGGTCGACGGGACGCTTATCGAACCGCCGAACGGAAAATCAAACTCGTAGATCACGATGAACAGTATCGTAATAACCCCCGCAAGTATTGCCGTCATAATCATTTGCGGGCCCCGATCCTCGACTCCAAAGAGGTACGCGAAGCCAAGGGTCGCGAGCGCGCCGGCGACGAGCGCAAACCAGAGTAAACCCGGAACGGACGGTAGCATTTCAAGTATGCGCAAACGACGCGCGTCGAACAAGCGATCGATCTGCCCCAAAGCGATTGCGTGCGCGTCATGCTGGTTGCTCGTCACCGGATCGTACGTCTCAATATCGGCCGCGACGTTCTCCAAAATATCGAGATCTGCCATTGGTTGATGCCCATGCTCCATCGCCGGCCATTCATCATTGATGATAACATCGATGTAATGATGCAGCTCGCGACGTACGAGATGCCGTAACGGCGCAGGAAATGTAGCAACCGATCGGTAGAGATCGGAGACAGCGGCAACTTCCGTATTTGCATTAGCGACGGTAGCATCATATTTCTCCCAGGCAACGACAACGACAAACCCCAAAACCACCGCATAAATGACCCCGACCACCGAAAACAAGAATCCCGCTACATCATTATGCTTCCTGAGCCGCTCATACGGAAACCGCTGCCGAACCGCATAATGAATTCCCGCAGCACACAGTGCCACAATAATGACAATGAGCAACTCCGCGAACCATGCAGGCACTTACAAGTCTAAGTTCTTGACGCTCTTGGCGTAATCGAAGATGTATTGTTTGCGGGCTTCGACTTTGTCGCCCATGAGGTCGGTGAAGATTTGTTCGGCTTCGACGGCGTCTTCGACGGCGATGCGCTTGAGGCGGCGGTTGCCGACTTCCATCGTGGTGACCGCGAGTTGCTCGGCGTCCATCTCGCCCAAACCTTTATATTGCTGAACGGTGAACTCTTTGGCATCGCTCTCACCCATGATCGTTTTCAGCTCGGCATCGTTGAAGGCATACCACTGTTTTTTGCCCTTGCGCACGCCGTAGAGCGGAGGCTGCGCGATGTACACGTAGCCGTCTTCAACCAGCGGACGCATCTGACGGTAAAAGAACGTCAGCAAGAGCGTGCGGATGTGCGATCCGTCGACGTCGGCATCGGTCATGATGATGATCTTGTGATAGCGCAACTTCGTGGCATCGAATTCGTCACCGAAACCGGTGCCGAATGCCGTTATCATCGTACGAATTTCTTCGTTTGAAAGGACTTTGTCCAAACGCGCTTTTTCGACATTGATAATTTTCCCGCGCAATGGAAGAATCGCTTGCGTGTTCGGATCGCGGCCGCCTTTCGCTGTACCTCCCGCTGAATCACCTTCCACTAAGAAGATTTCGCTTTCCGCAGGGTTGGCATTTTTGCAATCAACCAGTTTGCCTGGTAAACCGGAGCCTTCCAGCGCATTTTTGCGGCGCGAAAGGTCGCGGGCTTTTTTTGCCGCTTCGCGTGCGCGCTGCGCTTGCATCGTTTTCTCGATAATCACGCGGGCCGTCTTGGGATTCTCTTCGAAGAAAAACTCCAGGCGCTCATTGACCAAACCGTAGACGATCGAGCGGACTTTCGCATTGCCGAGCTTGGTTTTCGTTTGGCCCTCGAACTGCGGGTCTTGCAGTTTCACCGAAACGACCGCCGTCAAGCCTTCCATGATGTCATCGGTTGAGAGCGAGCCTTCGTTCTCTTTCAGCAGATTGCGCTTCTTCGCGTATCCGTTCACCGCATTGGTAACAGCCTGGCGGAAGCCCTGGAGATGCATGCCGCCTTCGATCGTGTTGATATTGTTCGCGAAAGCGTAGATTTGATCGGTGTAGGTATCGGTGTATTGCATTGCGACTTCGACATCGACGTTGTCACGTTCGCTATGCGTTGAAATGATTGGATGCAGCGGATCTTTCTTCTGGTTGAGCCACTCAACGAATGAAATGATGCCGCCATCGAACTTGTAGTTGCGTTCGCGTATTTCGTCACCACGCTCGTCACGCAAATCAATCGAAAGACCGCGGTTCAAGAATGCGAGTTCGCGCAGCCGTTTTTGTAGAATATCCCAGTGAAACTCCGTCGTCTCGAACATCTGTGTATCGGGCTTGAACCACTGCAACGTGCCGGTGCCTTCGGCCTTACCGATCTTTTTGAGTTTCTGCGTGGTGATACCGCGCTCAAATTTCATCTCGTAGAGGTATCCATCCCGTTTAACCCGCGTCGTCATCTCTTCAGAAAGCGCGTTGACGACGGAGATACCAACGCCGTGCAGACCGCCCGCAACCTTGTAGCCGCCTTTGCCGAATTTTCCGCCGGCATGCAGGATCGTCATCACGACTTCAACAGCCGGCATTTTCTCTTCCGCATGGATATCGACCGGAATGCCGCGGCCATCATCTTCCACCGAACACGATCCATCCTTGTGCAATGTGACTGTTACATGTTTCGCATATCCGGCGAGTGCTTCGTCAACTGCATTATCGACCGCCTCATAGACGAGCTGATGCAAACCACGCTCCGCGGTGTTGCCAATGTACATGCCGGGCCGCTTGCGAACCGCCTCAAGCCCTTTAAGAACTTCGATCTGTTCGCCGGTATAGTTCGTCGCCATTCGTTTCTGTTGTTCCGTTCGTTAATTCGCAGGTTGTTGATAGATCAAATCGTGCAACTCCTCGCCGAGGAGGTTGCGTACCGTCGCCGGAGCGATCTGTTCGGGCGCGATACCGCTCTTCAGCAGCACGTACGAACTCGCAATGAGCCGCTCGTGCCCGTCGCGCGAAAGCCGCCCCGCATGCCGCGCCCGCCGTAACGTCTCCCACCAACGTTTCAGCAAGCGGTGACGAATGCCGTCATACTCGGCACGCGTCAGGCCAGCCACAAGCTTCGCCACGCCCTCGTATCCGAGCCACGGCACCTCGTAGAGCAATCGCGCTACTGTACCCTCACGTTCGCCAGCTTGCGCGTGTGCGCATGTCGAGCAAAGCGATCGGGTAGAGGGCACGATCAGCGCTCCACACTGGCTGCATTCTTTCCACCCGGCAGCGCGTTTTGCCCGCCAAAAGGCTTCGACGTCCTCACGGAACCGCGCCATCGCTTCTTCGGCTGTTGCAGCCGGAACGCGCGGAGAATCGCCATCGCCCACCGCGCCGGAGTTTCCCGCATGCTTCTGCGTTTGCACTACGCGCTTCGCCGCAGATAGCATAATCTTCCCTACACGAAACCGTAACCGCACGATTTTTGGTTGCACTTCCCGCGCCGCGAACGCCGCAATGATGTTCTCACTCAAAAAACTCAGCTGCTGACTCCACGCGTTCGACCGCGTTACAACCACCAAGGTGTCGCGCTCGATGTCCGCCGGCCGGGAATTCGCCGCAATATTTTCCCCAACGATTTCCGACCACGCAGCCCGTATCACCGCAATCGGATCAACCGCAGCCACGCGCGCAGGCTTCCACTCATGCAACGCTTCCCCAAGTGCCCGCAACCCCACGTTACGCAGCCTCCACGAGCGTAGCATGGTCCACGTTCCACACGCGCGCAACATCGAAATGCGCTGGGACTTGCGTCGTCGTAACGAACACTTGTTCAAATGTGCCGATTTCGTCGAGAAACGCGCGCGCACGCGCCGCATCGAGTTCCGAGAACACGTCATCGAGCAACAGCAGCGGTGCCTCACCGCTCCGTTCACGCATGACCGTATATTCCGCAACCTTCAAAGCCAACACCGCCGTTCGCTGTTGCCCCTGCGATCCGTACGCCGAAAGCGCAATCCCATTCACATTGAGATGCAAATCATCGCGATGCGGACCGACAAGAGACGCTTTGCGCACGCGCTCCGCTTCCGCGCGTTCGCGCAGTCGGTCGGAGAACGCAGCCACAATTGCATCGGCAGTTGGAAGCTCAAACGCAACGTTCGGCGCATAACGAATTTCCAAAGATTCCGTTCCACCCGACCACATCGCATGAACATTGCGAGCAGCGTCCGCAAGCGCCATTGTAAAATGATTGCGCGCGAGCATCAATGCAGTGCCTGAGTCGATCAATGTGCGATTGTAAATTGCGAGCAGGTCGTCATCGATACTCTCACTGCGTAAGAGTGCGTTTTTTTGCTGAAGCGTTTTACGATAGCGTGCCAGCTCGCGATAATACAGCGGCTGTTCCTGCGCGAGCGCAGTATTCAACATCCCCCGCCTCCCGGCAGGTGACCCGCTTACCAAATGCAAGTCTGCCGGAATAAACGTTACAACCCGCGCCCTACCCAAAAAAGATGCATATTGTACCCCCTGCCCATTGATGCCATATAATTTCCGCGTCCCCCGAGCCGTCGTAGAAACAGTACAAGATAACCGCACAACCCCCGCACGTACTTCCGCGTCCCCAGTAATCGTTGCTAACTGCATCCCATTGCGAATAACATCCCCTTCATTCGCAGTACGAAACGACTTCCCAGTCCCAAGCATCGCAATCGCTTCTAAAAGATTCGACTTCCCCTGCGCATTCGCCCCAACAAACACATTCAACCCCGCCGAAGGCTCAATCTCTAACTCAATATAATTCCGAAAGTTTGCCAGCGAAAGACGTATCAATCGCATAAAGCAATGCCGGGGGCGGTACCTCCTGGACGAAACGTGTGACTTTTTCGCACTTCACAGGATGTGAACTTCAAAACTTTGTTCCTGCGAAAAAGCGCTCGAGCAGAAGCGAAGCCTGGAAGGCGGAGCGACGAGCGGTTTCGTCCAGGAGGTACCGCCCCCGGCATTGCGTTCATTGCAGAATCTGTGCGTTCATTGCCGAAGCGGCATAAGTACATATAGTTGCTGAGCCCCCTCCGGCTGTTCCAACGGCCGAATCGCCGCCGGCGACAACGGCCCAAGAAACTCAATCACCGTCTGAGGACTCTCGATGTGATTAAGAATTTCAACAAGATACCGCGCATTGAAAGCAATCGTAAGATCTTCACCCGTCTGCTCGACTTCGAGCTCTTCATAAGCATTGCCCGAGATATCCGATGAAGCCGTAACGACAAGCGTCTGATTCGTAATCGCAACCTTTACCATCGACGCCCGATCGCCGGCAACAAGCTCCGCGCGGCGAAGCCCACCAATAAGCGCCTGCGTTGAAACCGTAACAGAACGGTCGAATTTCGCCGGGATGACTTGTCCATAGTTCGGATATTGCCCATCAACTAACCGTACTGTAATCGCAATACCATCGCCCGACATCTGCAACTGATTCGCCTGAGCCCCAAGCGCACTGACATCAATCTTCGAAGCACTCCCCAGATTCCGCGCTGACTCAGCCAACGCACGGGATGGAACGATGTATTTCTCCGCTCCCGAAACACCCCCATCGAGCGTCGTCACCCACTTCGCAAGCCGATAACCGTCCGTCGCAACCAGGGTCAGTGATTCGCCCTCAACCTGCAATAGCGTCCCCATCAACACTGCCCCGCGCGCCTCTTCACTCGAAGCCGCAAAGATCGTCCCATTGATCGCATCCCGAAAATGCTTCGCCGCAATTGAAAAATGTGAACCCCGTGCCGCAGCCGGCAATGGTGGATACTCGTCGGCCGGCAGCGCATGAAAATCATAGTTGCTGCGACCACTCTTCACGCTAACGCGCGTCGGTGTTCCCGCGAGATCAAGTGTTCCTGCCGGCAAGTTTGCCAGATAACTCGAGAAGAGCTTCGCGGGCACCGTCATAGCGCCGCTTTCTGCAATCTCGGCTGGAAACGCATGTTCGAGCGTCAGTTCAAGATCGGTAGCCCTAACCGCGATCTTGCCGTCTTCCGCAGTTAGCAACACGTTCGAAAGTATAGGCACAGTCGTATGCGCATTGACGACCTTACTCGCGGCACCAACCGCTCCCGCGATGTCTTTCGTATTGCAGTTAAACTTCATGTATCCACCGATCGTTGTTGACGTGCGTTCCTAATTTATATAATTACAGGAGTAACCGTAGTAGTAGTGCGGTGTATTTCGGGGACAAGTCTGGAATTCCCCGTGGTTATCAGGAAATTCCGCTAGAATAACATGTGGATAGTTATCCTTGGCTACCCACCGCATCCACAAATTATACGTCTCACGCACTTATCCCCGACGTGGTCCGGGCCCTGTGCCTAAAACTGAGGAAACGGTGGATCGTCAGGGGCTTTGGCACATTGCAATGAGCTGACGGATGCGGTTCCGGTACGCCTCGTCCGCCTGCATCTGATCCTTGATTTTATCGCGCGCATACATAACCGTCGTATGGTCTTTCTTGCCGAACTCTCGTGCGATGTTGGGAAGCGAGTAATTCGTGAGTTCGGTTGCTATGTACATCGCGATCTGACGGGGAGCTGCTAGACGCTGGTCTCGCCGCCCGTTGTCCATCTCTTTTACCGTGAGACCGTGGGCATTTGCAACGGTTTCCTTGATCTTGCCGATCGTGATGCGCTGCAGTGGCGTTTGTGCGAGCGCGCTTTTGAGTACTTCGGCAGCGAGATCGACGCTAATCGGTGATTTTGTCAGCGACGCGAACGCGACGACCCGGATAAGTGCGCCCTCAAGCTCACGGATGTTCGACGGAATCACTTTCGCTATAAAG
>Ga0207063_1039_pt1 | contig 29816 bp, 20 predicted proteins | sample Alteio_BWMinCont_29_FD_153462 | JGI IMG/M metagenome (GOLD analysis project Ga0207063, IMG submission 153462) | Enriched cells from forest soil in Barre Woods Harvard Forest LTER site, Petersham, Massachusetts, United States -... | ecosystem: Environmental > Terrestrial > Soil > Temperate forest >...
AACCTGCGCGACCGCAATCCGGCGCTGCAAAGTGCCGATGAAAAGATAGTGGCCCACCTGCGGGGGCAGTATGCCATCCTGCGGGGGGACAACTGATTGAGGTAAACTTGATGCGCTTGAAGGACCAAGTGGCCATTGTGACAGGAGGCAGCCGCGGCATTGGGCGGGCCATTGTCAAAGCGCTGGCCCTGGAAGGGGCCAAAGTCGCCTTTATTTACCGTGGCAGCCAGCCGGCTGCCGACGCCTTGGTGCAAGAATTGGCCCAGGCGGGTGGCACGGCGCTGGCGCTTCAATGCGATGTGGTCAACCTGGACGAGGCGCAGAAATGCGCGGAGCGCGTCGAGAAGGAATGGGGCCGGCTGGACATCCTGGTGAACAACGCCGGTGTCATCAAGGACGACTTGTTTGTACGCATGGAGCCCGAGGCCTGGCAGAAGGTGCTGCAAACGAACCTGGGCGGCACATTCAATTTTTGCAAGGCGGTGGGCTACACGATGATGAAGCAGCGCCGTGGACGCATCATCAATATCAGCAGCGTGGCGGCTGAGTACGTGAACCCGGGGCAGACGAATTACGCTGCCAGCAAAGGGGCCATCAACGCCTTCACGCGGGCGCTGGCAGTCGAGCTGGCCGGGCGGAACGTGACAGTGAACGCTATTGCACCTGGGTTCATCGAAACCGACATGAGTGAGGCTGTCCGCAACAAAGCGGGCGACATCATCAAGAAAATGATCCCGATGAAGCGGTTGGGCCAACCGGACGACATCGCCAAGGTGGCGGTATTCCTGGCCGGCCCGGATGCCGCGTACATAACGGGCCAGATTATTACTGTGGATGGCGGCCTTAGTTTGGGAGCAGCCGCCGTATGAATCACAACCGGAACGGGGAATTACTTAACACCGTGGTTTTCAGTTGAGGAGGAGCGACCATGCCGAGTCAGGAAGAGATTTATACCAAGGTTTCCGCCACGCTGGTGGAAGCGTTGAACGTCGACGAGGAAGAGATCAAGCCGACTTCGACCCTGCAGGGCGACCTGGGAGCTGAGTCGATCGACTTCCTTGACATCGTTTTCCGGCTGGAGAGGGAATTTGGGATCAAGATTCCACGGGGCGAACTGTTCCCGGAGTCGATCTTTCAGGGCGATCCTGATTTTGTTCAAAACGGCAAAGTTACCGCCCGCGGCCTCGAAGAGTTGCGCACCCGCATGCCGTTTGCCGACATTAGCAAGTTCGAGGAAAACCCGGAGTTGGCGGGGATTGGCGACCTTTTCACGGTCGAAATGATCACTCGTTATATTCAAGGTAAGCTGAGCGCGAATTAGACAATCGTCCGATGTGGGCTTTGGAGAAAAGGGGACAGACCCCATTTGTGCAAAGCACCCTACGGGCCGTTCCGGCAAATGAGGTCTGTCCCCCTGTTTTTCGCCGGCCGTTCCGGCAAATGGGATATGTCCCCATTTCCCAAGCCGGACCTTGGGGACCTCGGACAACAACTATGCGCTGGCTCTGGATCGATCGTTTTCTGGAGTTTCAACGCGGCAAATCGGCCCGGGCCGTCAAGAACTTGAGTTTGGCGGAGGACCACTTCGCCGACCATTTTCCTGGCTACCCGGTTATGCCGGCGACGCTGATGCTCGAAGGTCTGGCCCAGACCGGCGGCATCTTGGTCGGCGAGGCCAACGACTTCCGCGAAAAGGTGATCCTGGCAAAGGTGCCCCGAGCAACGTTTCACCGCGAAGCCCTGGCCGGCCAGCAGCTCATCTATGACGTCGAGTTGTTGCACCTGCGCCCGGAAGGGGCCTCGGTGCAAGGACGCATCACTGCCCGCCTCCCTGGTCAGGCCGCACCGGCCCCCATTGGCGAAGCCGAGATTTTCTTCGCTCACCTCGACCAGGCGCGGTCCAAACTGATTTTCGGCGACCGCAACTTTGTCTTTACTGGCGAGATGCGGCACATGCTTGAACGATTGTTGCCGCCGTCAGGCGCCGTGCCCTGAGGGATGGATATGGCTTTGAAACTGCGTCGCACTGTTCTCACCGGTATCGGCTTGCTGACGCCGCTTGGCCTCGGCACTGCCGCCACCTGGGAGGCGGTCCAGGCCGGCAAAAGCGGCGTCCGTCCCATCCAGGCTTTTGACCCTCAGCACCTTCCCGTCCGCATCGCCGGCGAAGTGCGCGGCTTTGACGCCAAGGCCTTCATCGACAAGGAGAATCGCAAACAGATCAAGGTGATGGCGAGGGGTATTCAGCTGGCAGTTGCTGCTGCGCAGCTGGCATTGGATGACGGCAAAGTGGACAAGACCAAGCTCGATCCGACGCGCTTCGGCGTTGAATTTGGTTCGGGCCTTTTGGCCACGGAGCTGAAAGACCTGGCCACCGCTGCCAGCCTCTGTTGCCGGCCGCCAAATTGGCACGTCGATCTCGAAAAGTGGGGATCAGAGGGTCTGGAGCAGATTGAGCCCTTGTGGATGCTGAAGTATTTGCCAAATTTCCTGGCGAGCCACATTTCAATCTTGCACAATGCCCAGGGTCCCAACAATAGCATCACGGAAAGCGGTGTTTCCAGTTTGCTCGCTCTCGGCGAAGCGCATCGTATCCTGCGCCGGAGCCAGGCCGATTTCATGTTGGTTGGGGGGGCGGAAAGCAAGCTCAACGTCTTAAGCTTTACGCGCAACTGTTTATTCTCGCCTTTGTCCAAGCGCAATGAGGCGCCTGAAAAGGCATCGCGTCCGTTTGACAAGGGCCGTGACGGCTTGGTGATAGCGGAGGGCGCGGGTGTGGTAGTCGCCGAGGATCTGGAGCACGCCAATCAGCGCGGTGCCCGGATTCACGGAGAGATTATCGGCTTTGGCTCGGCTTTCGATCTCGGACACGATGGCCAAGGGGTGGCTCGCGCCATTCGGGCTGCGCTTGGGCAAGCGAATCTGCCGCCCGAAGCCGTGGGTCATGTCAACGCTGAGGGGCTCAGCACTCCCAACGCCGATCGCGCCGAGGCGCAGGGGCTGCGCGAGGTGTTTGGCAATCGGCCTGTGCCGGTGTTTGCTGCCAAAAGCTATTTCGGCAACATCGGCGCCGGCTGTGGCGTGGCTGAGTTGGCCCTCAGCCTGCTGGCACTCGAAGCCGGCACGCTTCCGCCCACTCTCAATTACGAAGAGCCCGATGCGGCCTGCCCTGTCGCCGTCAAACGGGAACCTGAGGCCGTCGGAAATCCCTGTTTCCTCAAGGTTGGCTTCAACGAGATGGGTCAGTGTGCGGCCGTCCTTGTGCGTCGTTGGGAGGGCCGGTAAATGAGGAGGCGCGTCGTCATCACCGGCATGGGTGTTATCACACCTCTTGGCCACAGTCTGGATCAGCTCTTCCAGGCTTTGATTGAAGGCCAAAGCGGTGTCGCTGCCATCAAGCATTTCAACGCCCGGCGCTTCCCGACCACCTTTGCCGCAGAGGTCAAGGATTTCGAGCTGAAAAACTTTGTCCCCGATTGCGATCGCTGGCAATTTAGCGGCGTCAACAGCCGTTTTTCCGCCGCGGCTTCGCACCAGGCCCTCCTGGACGCCGGCATTCTCGGCATGAAGAGTATCAATCCGGAGCGGTGCGGGATTTACTTGGGCTGTGGCGAGGGTATCCAGGATTTCGACGGTCTCGTCGCCTTAATCGCTCAGTGTTACCAGGCCGAAAAACGATTGATCGACAATGTCGGCTTCACCGCTGCCGGTCTCAAACTTCTCTGTGGCCCGCGCGAGTACGAGCAGGAGATGCATACGACCACGGGCCACCTGGCCGCTCACTTTGGCATCGAAGGCCCCAATTACAGCTGCCTAACTGCCTGCGCCGCCGGCAGCCAGGCAGTCGGCGAAGCGGTGGAGATGATTCGCCAGGGCGAGGCCGATGTGATGCTCTCCGGCGGCGCCCACAGCATGATCCACCCCATTGGATTGACCGGCTTTAACCGTCTCACTGCCCTATCCACTAGCGGAGCGGACCCGACCAGGGCATCGCGGCCCTTCGACGCCAATCGCAACGGCTTCGTCTTGGGGGAAGGCTCCGCGATGCTTGTCCTGGAAGGGCTGGAGCACGCCACCAAACGGGGTGCCAGGATCTATGCCGAGATGACGGGCTACGGCTCGACCTGCGACGCCTTCCGTGCCACGGATAGCCATCCCGAAGGCCGCGGCGCCATGGCTTGCATCAGCGGCGCTCTGGCCGATGCTCAATTGAACCCTGCCGACATTGGCTACATCAATGCCCACGGCACGAGCACCAAGGTCAACGACCAGGTTGAAACGCTGGCGATTAAAAACGTGTTTGGCGCGCAGGCTTACAAAGTGCCGATTAGCAGTAGCAAAAGCATGCTGGGCCACCTGATCGCCGCTGCTGGCGCGGTGGAGCTAATTATCAGCATCCTGGCGATCCGCCGCGGCATTTTGCCGCCGACGATCAACTATGAGACGCCCGATCCCGAGTGCGATCTGGATTACATCCCCAATCGCGCCCGGGAAAAGCAAGTGCGCCATGTGCTCAGCAATAGTTTTGGTTTTGGCGGCCAGAATGTGTCTCTGGTCGTCAGTCAGTTTACCGATGGATGATGGATAAGGAGTTAGTGTTTAGCCCCGGTTCGCGGAACCGAGGCTAACAGGAACGCACGGACGGCGATCCGAGACCGCCGGACAGGAAGTCTCCTTCAAAGGAGTTCCCCCTCGTGCTCTGGCTCTGGTTCGCTCTGGGAATACTGGTTGCGCCGATCCTTGCGTTTGTAGCAGCGATGTTCTTTTATTACTTGCAGATCAAGCGCCGCTATCTCCACTACATCGTGCGCATTTTCGAAGAAAAACCCCTGTTCATCATTCCGCGCGGCGAGCCGCTTGGCGATGCCGAGGACGTGCGTCTGACTACGCCCGAGGGTCTGACCTTGCGCGGTTGCTACTTGCGGACTTCCGCGCCGCGTCGCGGCGTGATCCTTTTCGGCCTGGAATACGGATCCAATCGTTGGGCTTGCGTTCCCTACACCCACTTCCTTCGTGAAGCAGGTTTCGACATTTTCGCCTTCGAACCGCGCAGCCAGGGCGACAGCGATCCCCAGCCAAATTACGAACCGACCCAGTGGGTCACCGATTTCGAGGTCCGCGATTTTGCCAACGCCTTGGCCTATCTGAAAACCCGCCCCGACGCCGACCCGCGCGGCATCGGCTTTTTTGGCATCAGCAAAGGCGGCAGTGCCGGGATCCTCGCCGCGGCGCGCGACCCATTTGTCCGCTGTTTTGTCACGGACGGCATCTTCGCCACTCACACCACGATGCTGCCTTACATGCACAAATGGGCAACGATTTACGTCAACAGCTTTTGGCACAACCTCGTGCCCAACTGGATTTACCTGGTGCTGGCTCGGGATTGCCTGCGGCGCGTGCGCCGGGAACGTGGCGTGCGCTTTCCGCATCTGGAACATGTGCTTCCGCTGCTGGCTCCTCGGCCGCTGTTCATGATTCATGGCGGCGCCGACACTTACATCAAACCTGAAATGGCCAAAGCTCTGTTTAACCTGGCCGCCGAGCCGCGCGAGTTTTGGTTGGTCGAGGGGGCCAAACACAATCAAGCCCTGAACCTTGCCAATGGCGATTACAAACGGCGCGTGCTGAGCTTTTTTGAGCAGCATTTGGCCAATGGATCACTGCCGGCTCAGGCCGGCGAATTACGGTCGTTAAAATGGCATCCGCCGCCAATCACCCTGAAGCCACTGGTCCCGCGGCTGTATACCCGGGGCTGAACGAGCCGCGACACGGCTTGTGTGTAGGTGCCGCGAGCCGAGCGGCGCCTACCTGAAGCTTGAGGGCGGGACATTTTTTTAGGCGGAAGCATAATGCTGCGGCTTTTGCACAAGTGGATCAACAAACTGGCAGCGTACGCCGTGCGCCGCCAGTTGCGGGCTTTTGAGGAAGCCACCCATTTCCCCCGCGAGTGGCAGGAACACCTGTTGCAGCGGATAGTGCGCGCCCAGGCTCAAACCGGGTTTGGCCGCGACCACCATTTCGGGTCCATACGCACGACCGCCGATTTTCAGCGCAACGTTCCCATCGCTCCCTACGAATACGTCGAACCCTACATCGACCGAGTCCGCCGTGGCGATTTTCAGGCGCTCCTCTGCGATCCCGTGGTTCACATGTTTGCCTTGACCAGCGGTACGACGGCGACACGCAAATTCATTCCTGTGACTTCGCAGTACCTGACCGATTACAAGCGAGGCTGGAACCTTTGGGGCCTCAAGGCCTACACCGATCATCCAACCACCAAGCTCAGGCCGATCGTGCAAATGTCCAGCGATTGGCAAGAGTTTCGGACGGAGGCCGGCATACCTTGCGGCAGCGTGAGCGGACTGACCGCTACGATGCAAAAGCGCGTCATCCGTTGGCTCTATTGTGTGCCGGCTTGCGTCGGCTGCCTCAAGGACGCCGCGGCCAAGTACTACGTCGCGATGAGATTGAGCATCGGCCGCGACGTCGGCCTGATTGTGGCTGCCAATCCGAGTAGCCTGGTCAACCTCGCGCGGGCTGGCGACGACAACAAGGAGCACCTGATTCGCGATCTTCACGACGGGACGCTCAGCAAACATGTGGACGTGCCGGCTGAAATTCGCAACGCGCTGGCGAGGAAGATAGGGAAACGCCGGCCCGGCCGCGCCCGAGAGTTGGAGGAGATTGTGCGGCGAACGGGCTCCCTGTTTCCGCGCGACTATTGGCCCAATAAGTGCGTCATCGGCAATTGGACGGGAGGAAGCGTTGGCCTCTACGTACAGCATTTTCCGCGTTACTACGGTGCCGCGATTGTCCGAGACATCGGCCTGCTGGCCAGCGAAGGCCGCATGACGATACCCATAGAAGATGGAACTTCGAGCGGCGTGCTCGACATCACGACGCACTACTTCGAGTTCATGCCCGAAGCCGAGGCAGGTAAACCCAATCCTATTGCGCTGGCCGCTCACGAAGTCCAGGAGGGGCAGAATTATTACCTGTTGCCAACGACCTCCTACGGCCTGTACCGCTATCACATTTCCGATCTGGTGCGTGTGACCGGTTTTCACAATCGCACTCCGCTGGTCGAGTTTCTGAGCAAGGGCGCCCACTTTGCCAACCTGACAGGCGAGAAGCTGTCGGAGTACCACGTCATCGGCGCCATGAAAGACCTCTTGGGCGGTTTCAATCTGACTCTGTCGGCCTATAGTGTGGCTCCGTGCTGGAACGACGAAAAGCCCTATTACGGCTTGTTCGTGGAACGGGCCGATTTGCCGTCAAGCGAGGAGGGAATCCGGCTCGCTGAGGGACTTGACCGCCGTTTGAAGGAGGTCAACATCGAGTACGCCTCCAAACGCGATAGCCTGCGCCTTGGCCCCATCCGATTGCAACTTTTGGGCGAGCACGCCTGGCAACGGTGGGACCGGGAGCGATTGCAGCGCACCGGCGGAACCCTCGAACAATACAAACACCCTTGCCTCATCCCCGACCCGAAATTCCGGGAGACGATCGCGGTGGAAGAGGAATTGGTGTCAGTCGGCGAGCCCGCGGCTTAAAGGCTCCTAAAAGCGTTCAGAAAAAAAGGGGTCAGGCCCCGTTGCCGGAAGGGCCCGAAGGGTGCTTCGCACAACAGGGCCTGACCCCTTTTTATCCGAACGCTCTAAATAGTGGACAGACCCCATTTGCAGAAATGGCCCGGAGTTGCTTTGGGCCAATGGGGTCTGTCCAATTTTTTGGAGCTTTGTAAAATCCCCCTTGCTCCAATTTGGGGGCGAAGATAAACTTTACGACCATGCCCCGCCTCGCCCGTCAAGAAATCCGCCGGCCTTAAGCTGGCGTGTCAATTTGCACGCCTCGCCAGAAGTCGATTAACCTGGCCAACGGTAAGGAGACCGCTTCAATGTCTCTGATCGAGCCCCCTGAGAATACCGCTTCCGATGCTATCTTCGCCACGTCGCCCGCCTTGGGCTTGAGGCTAGCTGTCATCAGCACGCCGCGCTGCGGCAATACCTGGCTGCGACACCTGCTGGCCAACGTCTATGGCTTGCGGGAACTGGCTTTCCACAGTCCAGCCGACATCGACTGGGCGGCTTTGCCCAATGACTGCATTCTGCAAATTCACTGGAAACCCACAGCGGCTTTTCGCTTGTCGCTCGAACAGCACGGATTTCGAGTGGTTGTCCTGGCGCGTCATCCGCTGGACGTGCTGCTTTCTGTTCTCCACTATTGCCTGCACGACGGCTCGACCAAGCGGTGGTTGGAAAGCGAAGGAGGCGGCGAGGACGCCATTTGCGGCGCTATGCCCTGCAGCAGTGCTTTTATGCAATACGCCACTGGAAGCCGTGCCACAGCGTTGTTGTCGGTCAGCCGCGAGTGGTGGGACTTGCCCGGGGCGTGCGCAGTCCGTTATGAGGATCTGGTCGCCGATCCCCTGGGGGAACTGACTCGATTGGTCGAAGCACTGGTCATTCCGCCTCGGCATCCGCTGGCCGAAGCCGTGGCCGTCAACACCTTGCCCCAACTCCGCACCCGGAGCGGCACTCCGGAGGTGCCGGAGAGCGATCACCATTTCTGGCAAGGCAAGCCGGGCCACTGGAAACGCCTTTTGCCGGCCCATGCGGCCTACGCCATTGCGGCTGCCCATGGCGAGGTCTTCGGTGATTTGCATTACATTTGCGATCCTGACGAGAACCTGGACCAAGGCCAAGCAGACGCCCACTGGATCGACATCAATCGGTCGGAATTGATGACCCGGCTTTGGAGCTATGTCGCCAACAGGCAACGCCTTGCGGAAAACCTGAAAAGGGTGGCCGCCCTGGAGCACTACTGCAAGGATTTGGAAATAGCCCTTGACCATCGCATGGAGGTGTTGGCCACGGTGGAGCGGGAACGTGCCGAATTGGCGACAGCGTTGCGTGACGCGAGCGTGGCAATCGAGACGATGTCGCGCGCGCCCACCCAGCGCCTGGCCTCAATGGTGAAACGGTTGTTTCGCGCCTAAATCGATGTTTTCAGAAAATGGCGGCCGACTACGCATGCCCATTCCGAACAAGCTTGGGCAAGTCGTTCCTCTTTGCACTGTCACTGCTAAAAAGAGGGTGGCACAGGCATTCTTGCCTGTGCCAGGACCGACAAAAATGTCGGTGCCACCCGACAACTAAGCTGTGACATCGCCCTAGCCCCAAACACATTCGTCTTTCCTGCATAGACGCTGGTTTTTCCCGGCGCTTCTTCGCTCTCGTACTTTCGCGATTCACTTTTTCTTATCATTCGGACCAACGGCATTTTGGCGTAAAAAGGCGATCAGGTCGGCCATCTGAGCCATCGAGATGTCCCTTTCTAACCCCTCCGGCATCACCGATATGCCGGTGCTTGTCAGGTTATCAAGGTCAGCGCGGGCGATGACGTGCTGTTTGCCGTCGGGGGCGATGAGCGTGATGCTGCCACCGCTTTCGCTGGCCAAGAGTCCGCTTTGAACCAAACCGTTTTTGGTGGTCGCGGTGTAGTTGACGTAACGCGCTTCGACCGCGGCGTTGGGATTGAGGATGGCGATCAACAGCACTTCCCCCGGTTTGCCGGCCTCCGCTGCCAGGTCGGGACCGACGGCTTGCCCGATGCCGCCAAGCTGGTGGCAGGCGGCGCAGGTTTTTTGGAAGACGGCGGTGCCTTTGGCAACGTCGCCTTTCATCGTCAAAGCTGGGCGGTAACTTTCGACGAGCTTCTGGCGATTCTCGTTTGCGGGCTGAGTGAACAGTTTTTGCGCCTGCTGACGCGTCGATGGGGTTTTGTGCTGGAGGAGTCGCTGGCGGCGAATGGCGTCAACCTCGGAGGGGAGAATGGTCTTGCCTTCCATCGCGTCCAGGAGTGGGGCCACCCATTCAGGCCGGGATAGAAGGGTGTCGAGCACCTGGGCGCGCATGGCCGGACCGTAGCTCTTCCACCCCTCCAGAATCACCTTGGCTGACTCGGGACCGCGGACCTTGCCGAGCGCGACGACGGCCGCCGTTTGCAACTCGGCGGAAGTCCGCGGCGTCAGCAGGCCGGCTAACAATTGACGATCTTGGACATGTTCGTCCAGGCCGCGCCCCAGTAGATGGATTGCCAGCTGGCGATGCTCGATGTTGATAGTGGCTTTTGGATCGACTGCGGCCTTGCGAGCCTCGGCAAAAACGGGCCGCAAGCCCTCAACCGCCTTTTTCATGAGGTCGCTGCCCGCGTCCGCCACCTTGACAAGGGACAAGTTTTTCTGGTCCAGCGCATCGACATAGGCGCTCAGTGCAGCCAGTTGAATGGGCGGATATTGACCGCCTACAGGTGTGCTCATGGCCTCGAGCAGGACTGCCATCCCCTTGTCGTCCCCGAGAGCCACTCCGAGCTTGGCCAACTTTTCCAAAAGTGCTGTGCTGGGTGTCTTAGCCCCTTTGCCAAAAACGGTCTGGGCAAAGGGAGCGTATTTGTCCTTGTCGACCGAACTAAATACCGCCGCAAGAAAATGGTTATCCCGGCTGTCCTGGAGTGCCAGCTTGGCGAGGATGTTGCCGGCGCGCTCGTGGTTGGACCATTGTCCCAGCGTGTAGGCCAATTGCAGCCGCACCTGGGCATCAGCGTCTTTGTCAAGATCCAAGGCCTGCCAGGATAGACTTGTCAACGCTCCGATATGCGACTCCAGCAGTCGCACTCCGTGCCGACGGATCCCTGGGTGGGCGTCGTGGAGGGCTTTGTCGATGACGTTCGAATTGAGGGCACCCAGGCCGTCCAGCGTGCAAAGGGCATGGAGCCGGGCCAGCGGGTTGTCGTTTGTTCGGAACAGCTTGGTGAGTTGCTCCTCTGCTTTGGCGTCCTTTATTTGAATCAACAGCAACTGAGCCATGTCGCGCTGCCAGCCGCTGGGGCTGTCCAGGGCCTGGACCAGCTCGGCGGTAGTCATCTTGTCGAGCCGTGGCACCAGCCGCGGCTTGGTGTCGGCGGGAAAAATGCGGTAGATCCTGCCCTTGTCCTCCCCGGCTCGCAAATCCAGTTTGGCTTGCCAGTCCTTGGGAATCCACTGCGGATGCTCGATGACGAAGCGATACATATCCGCGATCCATAAGGCCCCGTCGGGACCGGTCTGGATGGTCGTTGGTCGGAACCAGTTGTCGGCGCTGGCGAGAAACTCCGACTTCTGCTCGTCGTCGGCCCGCCGGCTCGTGAATGTGAAGCCCTTTGGACTGACGATTTCTCGATGAACGAGGTTGTGGACCGGCTCGGAGACGAACATATTGCCTCCGAATGCGGGGCCAAACAAGTTGTCGCGGTAAACGATGGCGCTGCAAGCCGACGTAAAGCGGCCGGCCGTGTGGAAGTCATTGAAGCGAGGCAGAATCGGAGCCACCGGGTAGACCGGAGCGTTACCACTGACCACCGGCACCATGATGCGCGGATCGGGGGCAGGCAGGAGCGGATTGCGTTTCAGGTAATGATCATCCAACATGAAATGCCACATCGGCTGGCTGTTGTTGTTGCCGAACCAGTTGCCCCAGTCGTCGCGGCTGCGGCCAAATTGGGTCTGGCCGGACTGAAGTTCGAATTCCCCGGTGTCAGGTTTGATGCGAAAATCCCGGCCTCGGATCGGGGCTTTCTTGCCGGTTTTGACCGACACTATGTCGCCCCCCGAATCGCCGTTGGCGCAGTAAATCCAGTTGTCCAGGCCGCAGACCAGGCTGTTGACCAGGTGCTGCGGATTGCCCTTTGTGAAGCCAGTGAACAGGACCTCCTTTTTATCGGCCTGGCCGCTGCCTTGCGTTTCCTCGGCATAGAAGATGTCGGGGGCCGCGATGACAATGGCGCCCTTCCGCCAGGGAAGCACGGCCGTCGGATAGTTAAGGCCATCGAGAAAGAGGGTCGCCTTGTCGAAATTGCCGGTGCCCTTGGTGTCTTCGAGAATCTTGACACGCCCCCCGGGCTTGCCCTTGCCGTCCAGGCCGAGGGGATAGTCGCCCATCTCCACGACCCAGAGCCTGCCGTCTGGCCCGAAGTTGAAAGCGATGGGACTTTTAACGAGCGGCTCGGCTGCCATCAATTCGATCTGAAACCCGGGCCGCGGCTTCATGGCCTTGAGAGACGCCTCTGGGGACAGGGCAGGGGGATTGGCGTCTTGAAAAAAAGGATGAAGGAGGAAGGAGGAAGGATGAAATGCCCTGTGAGCAAAGCCAATGGGGTTCGTGGGCTGCGGATGGCCAGGCGCGGTCTGGAGGCTGGCGATCCCGAGGGCCACGCCGAGTGTGAGAACAGCGGTGATAGTCCGCATGAGGGAACCTCCTTGGCGAGCTTGGCGGCGAATAGGAGTGGTGTGTTCCAGCCACTCAGGTAATTGATGCACACCCCGCGACGATGCGGCGACACTCGCAAAAAATCTGTTTGCACTTCCTGTCCACGTCCATTATCATCAATCTAACCCTCCGCGCTCCAAAAATGCTACCATTTTGGAATGAAGACCCATCGTAAGCGAGGAATTGGCCATGCCGGTCCGAATCACCTGCGCTACGTGCAAAGCCTGCTTCACCGTCGACGATTCGCTTCGTGGCAAGTCCATCAAGTGCCGCGGCTGCGAAAAGGCGTTGAACATACCCCCGCGGAAGGCAGCCAAGCCTGACCAGCAAGCGGCTGACGGCTCGCGGCCTCCAAGCACTTCCGTCGCCGCCGCCCCCCCCAGGAAGCTTTCTCCAACGGCCGATGTTCCTGACAAAAAAAACAGGCCAGAAGCTGGTGACAGTAAAACGAAGCCCGTTTCGGTCAAAGCAGTTTTGGTCGTTGCTCAAAGCGTTCCTGAGCCCGCGGAAAAAGTTGGCAAACGCCGCCGTGGGTCCGCAAAGATCTCCAAGAGCGGCAGCGGCGTTCCGCTCATGTGGTTGATTGGCGGCGGCATCGCGGCGCTGGGTGTTCTTGGTTTAGCTGCCGTCGGTGTCGTGGCATACCTTGTTTTCAAAACGGACCCCTCCCAGGATAGCGCTCAGGCGAACAACTCAGCCAAACCGTCCAAGGCCGCTCCGGTCGACGGGCAGCAAATCGATCGCAAACAAGCACAGGGCGGAGGCGCGAAATCTGAACGAAACAATGGGCCGAAACTGGAAGATCCTTTGGCCAAGGGACTGATCCAGCAAAAGCTTGCCGATTCCAGGCCCCCCCCGCCCCTCGGCGGGGGCCAGCTCGATCCAGCGGTTCTCACCAAGGTCAAACGGGCGACTGTTCAAATTCGCGTGGTGTTGTCAGGCAATCGTGGTGTTTCTCAGGGCAGCGGCTTTTTTGCCATTTCTCCCGGCCTGGTGCTGACCAATGCCCACGTCCTCGGCATGCTCAATGCCGATAGCCCAGCGCCGCAGAGCCTAATCATCACCTACCAAAGCGGCGAGCCTGACTCTCGCAGATTCAGCGCCAAGATACTCGGAGTCGATCGATCCTCCGACCTGGCGCTTTTGCGCGTGGTCGACCAAAACCTTCCCGAGCCGCTGGTGGTCAAGCCGGCGAGCGAGTTGATCGAGACCCAGACGGTCTACATTGTCGGATTCCCATTTGGGGATTCCCTTGGCAAGAACATCACGGTCAGCCAATCGTCGGTTTCGTCGCTGCGCAAATTGCCGACGGGTGAAGTCCACCAGGTCCAGGTCAACGGCGGCATGCACCCCGGCAACTCCGGTGGTCCCGTGGTAAACACGAGCGGTGAGGTGGTTGGGGTCGCCGTGTCCGTCATTGAAGCGACGCAGATCAATTTTGCAGTTCCGGGAGAGTATGTCTACACGGTGCTCAATGGGCGCGTCGCAGGTGTCTCGACGGGACTGGCTCAGCGCGTCGGCACCAATGGCAGTGAACTCAAGATGCCTGTGAACCTCGACGTTCTTGATCCCTTAGGCCGCGTCCAAAAGGTCGCATGCCAGTGGTGGACGGCAAAGCCAGGTCCGCAACGGCCGCCGGCGAATTCTCAGCCGGTGCTGCAGCCCGGCGATTCGCCGCATCGCGAGCTGGTCGTCACCTACAATGCCGGCCGCGGCCAGGCCGAGCTCGTTTTCCCGGCCAAGCTAGAACCCGGCCATGTCATCTGGCTCCAGCCCATGATCGTCAACGGCCTGGGTAAAGCGGCGTGGACCAATTCGATTACTGTCATTCCGGCAATGCCCATCGACCGTGAGCCGGGCTTGCTGGCCCTCAAGCATTTCTGGGGGGCCAGGCCGCTGGTGTTGACGACCCACTTGACGCTGAAAGCTTCAGAGGGCGCGAAGAACGATTCCATTACCATCAATACCCAGGCTGCGATAACGGAGACAATGACCACCCAGAAGCCCGGTGTGGCCGAGCTGCGCCTTCGTTACTTGAGCTATCCGATCCCTGTCCTTCCGGGAACGATGGATTCCAAGGAACTCGCCAAATTGAAAATGCTCGAGAGTGCAGTTCCCTCCATTCACGCCAACCTGATTGTTGACGACAAAAACAATCTCAAAAAGAATGAAATTGATTTGAGTAAGTCACCAAAGGATTTGAGCGACGAATTGATCAAATTGCACAAGCAGAGCCAACAATCGCTGGATACGCTATCGATACCACTGCCCGGCCGTACGATGCAGCCTGACGAGCAATGGAAGGACAAACGGCCCCTCACCTTATTCGCCAAAGATACCGGCGCCGTTCCCATGGTGGATGTGACCTACACCTTCCTTGGCGTTCGCCATCAGGGAATTCGCAACGAAGGTGTGATTTCGCTATCGGGAAAAGTCATCGATCAATCCGGCAAAGCCACGGTAACCGGCACCTTGACCGGGACTGCCAGTTTCGATTTGGACGTATGTCAATTCTCCTCTGTCAACGTCGAAGCCAAAGTCATTATTGCCGACAACAAAGGCTCGAAGGCGACGGTATCGTTGGCTACCAAGATGGACCGCCTGCTCGGCAAGGAGATTCTGAACGTGCGCGGGCAGCTCACGAATCAGGACCAGCTCGACGCCAAGCAATGTCGCATCAAGATTCATGAGGTGAAACTGGAAGCGGCCCGGCCCTGCACGATTAGCCTGGAAAGCTTCAAAGGCCCTGGGAATTTCGACACCTTCTTGCGCTTGGAGGACTCTACGGGCAAGGAGCTTGCGAGCGACGATGACCATGGGGTGGACTTGAATTCGCTTGTGGTCTTCACGCCGAAACAGGCCGGCACTTACCGGGTCGTCGCCACCAGCTTCGAACCGGCGGTGGGGAACTACCTGTTGGTGGTTCGCCAGTAGCAAGGCCTCCGGCCATATCCCGCCCCCTGGCACTGGCAAGTTGCCCCTTGGCCGCGCCGGCCAGCTGCCTATTTACATTCCCCGGCTTATTACATGGTGGCAAGTTTTCAACTTGCTACCACAAAAAGGCATACTCATCGCTGGGCTGCTGATAAAAGACACAAACCAAGCAAATTGTGCAGGATAGGAAGGCCGCAAGGTAGGCCCGTGAGCCGAGCGGTGACTATGCACTGGCGACGCCCGGCTTGGCTCGCCTGCCTACATTGCTTTGTTTCCCAAAACCCAATCTTGTTAACCTGTGCCGGTTACCCTAAAAGCCGATTGTTCCGGTTTTGCAATTTCCTCCCAAACGCCGAATCTCGCCGAGAATGATGGCCGATATTCAAAGCGTCCGACCGAGGAAGTTTTCATGGAAGGAAGCACTCGGGCGGGATCCTCTGCCGAGGAATACCATGCGCGTCAGGAAGACAAAAGTACGGACTCGTAGCTGGTTTGTGTCTCTAGGCGTGGCCGCTCTGGGAACAGGCTTGTGTGTTGGGGGCGGACTGCTGGCTCAGGAATCCCCCCCCTCGCCTCCCCCGGTGCCGCCTTCGGACCGGGCCACGCTGGGTCCCCCGGTTTTTAGCCAACCGGAAGAACCGCCAATCATGCAGGTGACTTTGACAGTCCTGCAGACCAAGGATGACCAAAAGGCCGACGATTTGCTGTCCATCTTGCCGCTGCCCAAGGTGGAGGGACTGCCTACGCCGCCGGACACGGTCAAACCGCCTCAGCCGCTGCCGGACCACGTTGAGCTAGAGTTGGGGCCGCACCAGGAGCCTCCGCCGCCTCTCGGCCCGGAAGGAGTTTTTAGCAGCCCTTCCGTCGAGGGGTACAGGGCTGGCTCGGCCACCTCGGGCACCAAGATTGATGTACCGCTGTTGACCTTTCCCGGCTCGCTTAGCGTCGTGACGCAAGATGTCATCAGGGACCAACAAGCCCAGAGCATCATCGACCTGGTGCGCAACTTTGGAGCGTCCACGTTGTCCTACGATCCGCGGCGCGAATCCTTCAACGTTCGCGGCTTCGAAATCGGCCCTCGGGACTTCCGTTGGAACGGCTACCTCGATCCCTTTACCCCCTTCCGCGATCTGGCCAACGTCGAACGCATTGAGTTGCTCAAGGGGCCCGCTTCGTTCCTTTACGGCCCAGGCCAACCATCGGGCCTGGTCAACTGGATCACCAAAACGCCACAAGCAAAGTTCTCCACTAGCTTCGACGTGGCCGCCGACAATTATGGAATGAGGCGCACGACGGTCGACTCCACCGGTCCTATCGATCCTGACGGCCGGGTGCTGTTTCGCATCAATGCCGCCTACCAGAACACGAACGACGGCTACCGAGACTTCTACTTCAATGAGCGGGTCTTTTTCGATCCGTCGATCACCTGGATTATCAACCGGGACACATATTTGAACCTGGAGGCGTCCTACACCAACGACCGCCGCCGTTTCGACACCGGCCTGATCGCAATCGGCAGCCAGATAATTCCCGTGCCGCCGAGTCGTTTTCTCAACCAGCCCAACGACTACGAGCGCATGGACGATTACAAAATCGCCGCGACGCTCTATCACCAATTCAACGATTGCTGGACGGGCAAAATTGGCGCCTTCGCCACCTGGCTCAACGCTCCAGAGGCGGCCACGGTGCCGTTCGTCAATCCTCTCCTGCCGCCCGCGTTCATTTTCGGCTTCAACGATTCGACGATTTACCGGCAACGCCAGGACCTCGACACCCGCAACGAACAGTATTACTCCATCATCGCCGAGCTCAACGGCAAGTTTGACACCGGTACATTGAAGCACAATTTGTTGTTTGGGACCGAGCTCAGCTTCCTCAAGAGCAGAGAACTGGGCAACGCCTCCGACCCGTTGCAACCTGTCGATTTTGGCCCTCCCTTTGGTTTCCAGCCGTTCCCCTCGGCAACGCTCGATTTCGCCAATCCCAATTACACGCAAGCACCGGCTCAGCTCGTCAGCCCGTTCTTTTCTCACCTGCAGCAGCAGCGCTACGGGTTTTATGTGCAGGACTTCATTGATCTTACCCCCAAATGGAAGGTGTTGGCTGGGGTGCGCGAGGATCTCGTCTTCCAGCAATTTGGCAACAGCTTTAGCTCTCTGATTGGCGGTAATGAAGTCGGTTTTCCCTTCGTGGCGGCGAACACGGACTATGTCCGAACCACGCCCCGCGTCGGCCTGGTGTACGAACCGATTCACGACGTGCTTTCATTCTACGGCACCTATGCCTGGTCGTTTGACCCCCCCGTTTCGGGAGTCTACAGCAACCCGGCGGCCATCAAGCCCGAGACCGGCCAGATCATCGAGGGCGGCCTGAAGTTGGACCTGTTCTGCAAACGTTTGAGCCTCACTGCCGCCGGGTTTTACATCACCAAGCGGAACGTGGCCGAGCCCATTCCCGATTCTCTCAATCCATTCTTGTTGCGTCAGGTTGGTGAGCAGCGCAGCCAGGGCGCCGAGGTTGGCGCCGTCGGCAAGATCACCGATCGCTGGAGCATCCTGGCGAATTACGCCTATGTCGACGCCCGGACTCTTGCCGACGTGGACCCCGCCACCGTCGGCCAGCGCTTGCCCAACGCTCCCTACAACAACGGCAGCGTTTGGTCGAGGTTTAACATCATCGACAATACTTGCCAGACGTTGGGCCTTGGAGCGGGGGTTGTCTACGTGGGCAACCGCACCGGCGATTTCCAAGATACCTTCAGCATGCCGGGATACATGCGCTGCGACGCCGGCCTGTTCTTCCGCCGCGGCATCTTCAATGCCAACTTGTACGTCGAGAACATCTTCGATCGCGGATACTATGCCGCGAGCAATCCGACCTTTGGGTCGCAGGCTGTCATGCCGGGTGCCCCCATCACGGTTCGGCTGCTAATTGGGGTGTCGTTCTAAATGGAATAGGTGCCGCGAGCCGAGCGGCGCCGGTCCGCCTCGGCTCGCCGGACCTACTGAGCGGATTGCCGGAGTCCGAAGCGTCAACGAGGGATCACTCGCCTTCCCTCGCTGACGCTTCGGACTCAGACATTTGCGGCCTCCCCCAGCGCCCGCCGCACTGCGTCCACCAACTCCGCCTCCTGCCGTTCAAACACCGTCCGCACATCCAGCACCAATTTGCCGTCCCGCAGCCGCCCCATGACCGAAGGGGTGCCCATGCGAAGTCGTTGGGCCAGGTCGGCATCGCTGCAATCCCGGGCCTGAACTTCGACGACCCAGGTCTTCAGCGCCTGGTCCGGTAGCGAACCACCGCCGACGAAAGCTTCATCCGCCCTGGGCTGCACGGACGCCAATGCCGCAATGCTTCGCAGCCGCTGGGCCAGTGCTTCCGCACGCAGTCTCAATTCCTCAAGCGGCATCGCCAACATTCGTAAAACGGGTACCTCGCGCAGTGCCCGTTCCTCGTGCAAATAGAGCCGCAGCGTTTCTTCCAGCGCCGCCAGCGTGATTTTGTCGCACCGGAAGGCGCGCATCAGCGGATCATTTTCGATCTGTTGGATCCACTGGTGCCCGCCCGCGAGGATCCCCGCCTGGGGGCCGCCGAGCAACTTGTCGCCGCTGAAGAGCACCACATCTGCCCCTGCGGCGATGCTCTCACGGGCCACCGGCTCGTCGTCGAAACCGAAACGGGCGAAATCAAAGAGGGCGCCGCTACCGATATCGTCGATCACCGGCACGCCGTGCTTTTTGCCAAGGGCCACCAGCTGCGCCAACGGCACCGACTCGGTGAAGCCGCGGACCCGGTAGTTGCTGGGATGGACCCGCAAAAAGGCGCCGGTGTGGGGGCCGAGAGCGCGTTCAAAGTCGGCAAGGCGAGTGATGTTGGTGGTGCCGACTTCCTTGAGGATGGCGCCGCTGACGGCCATGATTTCCGGAATGCGGAAACTGCCGCCGATTTCGATGAGCTGGCCGCGCGAGATGACAACTTCCTTGTCCTTGGCCAAGGCACGCAAGGCGATCACGGTGGCTGCCGCATTGTTGTTGACTACCGTAGCCGACTCGGCGCCGGTCAAAAGGCAGACCCACTGCCGGATCGCCGTTTGCCGCGACGAGCGTTGCCCGGTTAACAGGTCAAGCTCGAGATTGAGGTACCCCCGCGCCGCTGCGCTGGCCGCCTCGGCCGCCGTTTCCGCGATGGGGGCGCGGCCGAGGTTGGTATGGAGAATGATGCCGGTGGCATTGATGACCGGTCGCAACTTGGACTCAAAATCGCGACCGAGCCGCTCCGCCGCACGGCCGGCGACGGCTTCAATGCTCGTCTGCCCATCGAGGTTGGCGCCCGCGGCGAGTTGCTGCCGCAACATCGCCAACTCCTGGCGCACCGCATCGGCGATCCGTTGGCTGCTGTGGCAAGTAGCAAGTTCCTGAAGTGCGCGGGTCTGCAAGACCTCGTTCACCGCGGGCAGAGTCCGGTAGGGGTTTGGCGTCATCGACTCCACCGGTTCAGGTTGGAACCATCCTATTACCGCTAATCAAGCGGCAACAAATCCATGCTGCGGAAATAGATCGTGCCCTTGTTCGACTGCAGACAAATCTTCCCAGCCTTGGGCTCCGCGTCGGTCCCCACCAGCGTGACATGGCCGTTGACCTTGGTTTGCACTTTGCCGCCAGCGCAGACCACCTCGAGAATATTCCATTCACCGAGCGGATTCTCATAGTTCTTGCGATCTTTGGTGGGAATGCCGCCCTTGAGCTTGGCGGTCCCGTCAACGGTTAGCTTGGCATTGGGCCCATCGAGCAGCCAGATTTCGCCTGTATTCCCGCTTTTGGTGCCGTTGACCAAATTGACTTCCAACGCGCGAACGGGCCCCTTGTCCGGGATAACACAATGCACAAAGACGCCGCTGTCATGTCCGGCCGATTTGGGGTCCCACTTGTATTCCACGACCAGGCGGTAGTTCGAATAATTGGCCTTGGTGGCAAGGAAGCCGTACTTGGAGCCATTGACGACCACCATGCCGTCTTGCTGGGAGAACACCTTGCTGGGTCCGCCAGGCTCTTCCCCCTTGACGTTAATGGTGAACTTATCCAGGTTCTGAGCCGGCAAGAGCTGAATCGGTACGGTCACGTCATCGCCGCCAGGTGGCTGTTGAACCGAAAATGCGGCGACGATCACAAAGGGGAGGATTTTTCTAATCATCTGAAGTCTCGCTCAATTGGTACTTTTATCGACCTTGAGATTGTATAACGGACGGACCTCGGAACAATCGTAGCCTCGCGCTGCCGCCTTCACCACCAGCCCAAAGTTCGCCAAGATTGGGATGACATATTCCGATGAGAAGCCACATATGCCGCACGGCATCCTGACCGCTGCTCCAGGTCGCCTTGATTGCCTGCATGATGCACCACCTTGAGCGATTACTTACTTTCCGCAGTGATGGCGATACAAAACGGCGCGCAGGGCGTTCCGGTGGTGCGGTAGTCGATTTGGACAACTCGTTTGTCCGGGTGGGGGTTTTGCCAGACCATTGAATAGAGACGCATTTTCACCTTGTATTGCTTGGAGTTTTCGTTTTCGCCCACCCAGGCCAACGTCCCGCGCGTCACCGGTTTGGATTGGTCCCAGTCCCACCAATCGCGAACGTCTTTGCCGTAGACGATGGGGATGATCGCCGTCGTCTTGTCGTCGTAGACAATTTTGTATTCGCCGATCAAGGTGTCATCCTTGACGAACAACCCATCCTTTTCCTCGCCGTAAGCCCCGTAACCGGTCCCGTGTAGAATGTGCAGCTTGGTCAGCTTTTGGTCGACCTTGATGCCTTCAACCTTTTCCGGCATTCCTTCGAAGAGTGGGGAACTTAGTTGGACCAAACTTGCTTCGATTTTGAACTTCTGATTGGCAAAGGTGCCAACACCTTTGGGCACAGGCAAAATGTTGTCCTCTTTGTGGCGATGGAAACCCTCGGCGAGTTTCTGGTTGGCCTTTGGCTGCAAGTCAATGTGGGTTATTTTGATTTCGCCTTGGTCGGCGGCCACAAAACTGATTAACCAGCCAATCCCCAGGGCTGCAAATGCGCTTTTCATGACGAGTGGCTCCTTCGTGGTTTTTTAGTGAAGGCTACAATACGCTGTAGACTTTACCTCGTTCCCAAAATCATGCCCATCCTTTTTTTCGTGTTTTCCTATTTCGTGCTTTCGTGATTAAGAGTGCCCAAACGGATTTTCGTGATTAAACTCATTTCACTACAAACTTCTGTACGCGATCCCCCTCGGCTTCGGTGACGTATAACACTCCACGCGAATCGGCGCAGATGCCGTGCGCCAACAGGAACTGGCCGGGACCTTTGCCTTTTTGGCCGAAGCGACTCAGCACCTTGCCTTGGAGATCGAGAAAACAAACCTGTTCGCCTTTGCCGTCAGTTACCAGCCAGCGCTGGCCGTTTTGCAGAAACAGGCCATACGGCGAGCCGAAGCCGCGCCATTGCTCCAGGAATTTGCCGTCGCCGTCGAAGATTTGGATCCGGTCGTTTTCCCGGTCGGCGACGTAAACGCGGCCTTTGGCGTCCAGTGCGATGGCATGCACCAAGTCGAACTCGCCGGGGCCTTTGCCGGGCTTGCCCCATTCCTTCAAGTATTTGCCCTCTTTGTTGAATTTCACCACGCGCGAATTGCCATAGCCGTCGGCGACGTAGATATCGCCATTGGGCGCGATGGCCACGTCGGCGGGGCAGTCGAACTGGTCGGGTGTGTTGCCCTCCTTGTAGGCCTTGCCCAACTTCAGCAGGATTTTGCCGTTGGGGTCGTGCTTGATCACCTGGTGCCGGTCGAGATCGGTGGTCCAGACGTTGCCTTCGTGGTCGATGCGCAGGCCGTGAGCGGTTTCGACTTCATCCTCGCCCCAGGAGCGGAGGAACTTGCCGTCTTTATTAAAGATGGCGACGGGCTGTTCGCCGCGATGAAAGATATAAAGGTTGTCATCTTTATCAGTGGCCACCCCTGTCACCAGGCCGAATTCGAAGTCTTTGGGCACTTGCAGCCAGCCGGGGACAGGTTTGTACTCGGGGACCTTTTCGCCCTGCCGGGGCGAGCGAGCCGCAAAGGTCGCTGCGCACAACACGGCCACGCACAAGGCGAACAAAGTAAGTTTCTTTAGCACAAATGGACTCCAATTCTTAGAGCCTATCCCAAAAGCAAGGGTGGGATGGATGTTATGTAGTATCCAAAGAGAATCACGAAAGTACGAATTGGCGAAAACACGAAAGCCGGAAGTGAATCGGTGATTTTTTTCGTGCTTTCCTGCGTTCGTGTTTTCGTTATTCTCTTTTTGTGCCTCACGCCTAGCATGATGCCGCGCCACATTTAAAGCGGGTGATTGAAGAATCTTCGCGCCTAGCGCTTCCACTGCCACATCCGAACGATGCCGTCTTTGCCCGCAGTCACGCATTGTCGATTGTCGGGCAATCCTGCTACGCAATAGAAACCGGCTGGAACTTCTCCCGACCTGTAAATCTGATTGCCGGTGGCCACGTCCCACAAACCGATCCAGGGATTGGTTTGATTGCCGCAGCTGAGGATACTTTTGCCGTCTGGTGTGAAGCTGGCCCAAGTTACGTTGTGCGTGTGGCCCCTCAGGCAATTCTGCTCTTTGCCGCTGGCGACATCCCACAAGCGCACCGTTTTGTCATTGCTGCTGGACAGCACCGTTTTGCCGTCCGGCGAAAAGGAGATACTGATAATTTCGTTGGTGTGCCCCTTTAAGGCGCGAATCTCTTGGCCCTTGTCCAGGTCCCAGATGCGGATGCTCGGAGGACCGGCCGGGGTTTTCTTGTCCTTTTTGCCGGAGTGGCCGGCGACGAGCAGCTTGCCGTCCGGCGAAATTGCCAGGCAGCGAATGCAGTCCGTAACGCCGGCGAATTTACGAATTTCCTTGCCGGTTTCTACGTCCCAGACTCGAATGGACTGATCCCAGCCGCCGGTCACCACCTGCTTGCCGTCGGCCAAAAACGCCACGCCGCCAAGTTCGGCAGTATGGCCGATCAATTGCTGCAACTGCTTGCCGGTTTTGGCGTCAAAGACGAGGGCTGTTTTTTCCTCCCCGGCTGCAATCAACCGTTTGCCGTCCTTCGACAGGGCCAAATACCAATAAGCGGCTTTGGGCGCTCCAAAGGCCAGAATCTGCTGGCCAGCGGCGAGATCCCACAATCGCACGTCGTCATCGAAACCGACTGAATAAGCCTGGCTGCCGTCGGGCGTCACCACCACGTTGGTGACCCAAGCCTGGCGCTTGCCGGCGTGGCCCGCAAGCTGGCGCACCTGGGAGAATAACTGAGCATTGATCGCACGAACCAAGTCCGTGGCGCGCTGACGCACTTCCGCATCGGGATTGTCTTTGGCCGCCATGCGCAGAAGGGCCAATGCGGGTTCGCCGACGGCCGCCAGTTTTTTGTCGGCAGTCTCGCGAACGTCAAAAGAGTCGTCGCCCAGTTGTTGGATGAGTTGGCGAATGGCCTTTTCGTCGACAACGTCCTTCGGGGGCTCTTTTGCCTTGTCCTTGGTTTGGGCGGCGGTCAGCGCTGCGAAGCAGACGGCGCTATAACCGCCAACGAACATCCCCAATCCCAGTACCAAAACAACGCTTTTCTGCCGGCAGCATTTTCGCATGTTTTGATCGCTCCCAGCGACAGGGCATATCCAGCGGAGGGGGGGGGATTCGAACCCCCGATCCCTTTCGGGATGTCGGTTTTCAAGACCGATGCAATCGGCCGCTCTGCCACCCCTCCAAGCCAATTCAACGACCACAGCAAGAGTTTATCGGACAATCAAGAGGACAGCAAGCAAAAGGGTCTGACGGCAAGCGCCCCGTGCTTGGTCAAGGATCCGCCATGAACGGCGCCCAGCAACGGTTTGCCGGCCTTGGCGGTCTTGCTTTGAAAGAGTGCAGCGGTAGAATTGCTGTCGAGCATGGTGACCATTGGCGAAGGCGGTCACGGTGTTCACCCGGCCAGCCGCTTACGACGGGTGGCCACTTTTGTAGTGTATGGGATAGTGACCAGGCTGTAGATGTGGTGGTAAAGGCAACCATTGCCGCTTTCAACAAACGTCACAACGTCCATTGGATGCGGCATTTAGGCGGGGTAGCTCAGTGGTTAGAGCAGCGGCTTCATAAGCCGCGTGTCGCGGGTTCGATCCCCGCCCCCGCTAATTTCCTCAGTCAATGTCAGCTGCTCGCAATCGCTCTCAAATCCAATCAATTCTGGCATTTCCTGATGGCGACAGCCACCCGTCATCGGATGGGCTGCTGTCTCATGGCCTGTCACCGAAACGCATGTTTTCTCACAGGTTTGGTCAAGGCGCGGTCCGGGCGCGCCGTCCGTTCCCGTGGCCCGAAGTGCTCCCCGCGTGACGTTTGGACCGCTCAGCATAGAAGGCAACCGTTTCACGGCCTGGCCAAGATCATGCAACTGGGCGCGTCCGTAAACGGCCATTGTCAACTTGGGGTCACTGTGCCGGGCGAGTTGCATGGCCTCTTTCAACGTCGCCCCGCTCTTGTCCAGTAAGCTGATGAATGTATGTCGCAAGGAATGGAAGTCGCGGTAGCGTGTCCCTTCCGCGCCCTCGGAGGCGTACGGTATGCCAGCAGCTTCCAAGTCCAGCCGGAACATATCGGCGGCCTTCTTGAACCACGTCCCCGGCCAAACAGGTAAACCGTCCGGCTTGCCCGCCAAACAGGCGGCCAGCATTGCCGCCAACTCGGGGGACAAGGGCTGCACAGCTTGCCGGCCGTTCTTGGCATCCACGGCCGCAAGCATTACCGTGGACGGCGTGCAATCGAGGTCAAAGGCATTTGGGGTCAAGCTGGCCAGTTCACTCGCCCTAAAGCCCGTGCCGGCGGCGGTGGCGTACAGCACGGCCCGATCCTGCCCCGTCAGTTCACGGAATGTTATTCCGCTCGCGGCAGCGGCCGCAATAACGGCCCGCAGTTCGTCCGGCGTTAAGGGCAGTCGATCATGCCGGCGGTCTTGCTTGGCATTGCCCCCGGACAAATGGGCCAGGGGGTTATCAGTCATGCGTCTATCTTTGACAAGCCAATGGCAAAAAGCCTTGATCTCACGGAGGTAATAATTCGCGGTCTGGACGCCGGGGGCTTGCCATCGACCTTGCAAGGCAAGAACCGTGCAACGCGGAAAGCGGCGGCCCTTGCCATTGCCATCGGCTTGCAACCGGTGCCGGCGGACAAGGGGGCGGATGCTATGCGTCTTGACGCCAAGGATGGCAGCAAGTTCGTTCACGGTGAACCATTCCTTGCCGGGGTCTAGCGGGAGTAGGTCGCGCCGGGCGGCTTGCAAGTCTGCAAGGTGTTGTTGGACGCGGGACGCGGACAGGTCAACCATGAAAATAAAACTGCAGCTGTCAAGCACCCGACGAACGCGGCCGATCTTTAGCCCCACTTGCTTCGCGCTACACCCCTTGGCGCGCAAGTCTGCCTCAAAGTCCGCCAAGTGTTCAGCCAGCGGCCGCTTGGCGTGTTCTTGCCGGGCAGGATCGGCAATTCCGTGCTCGGCAAGGGCGGATTGGGTCACTAGCTTGGCCAGCATTTGCTTGCTGGCGGTCTTGTCGCTGCAAAGCTTGACGCGGCGGACAACGCCGGCGGCGTCGGCATACTTGCCGTACCAAACGGAGGAACGTTTGCCTTTCACCTTGACGGCGCCGGGGGTTTGCTTGGTGACGCGCTTGCCGTCCGCGGTGCGGTAGCTGCCATCGGCAAGGCGATAGGTGGCGGTGTTAGGGCGGTAAAGACTGGCCATAGTTGTTTGCTCTTGGGTAAAATACCAACGTTGGTTGCTCTGGCCGGCGGGGTGGTGTCACTCACCTTTGCCGGCCTTTTCCTTTTTCACTCCGCTTCGCATCGTTCCAAAACGCGGGCCACTTGAACCGGATTCCAGGGCTTGCCGCGGCGGGTGGTGTGTCCTTCGGTGTTCAGGCGGTCCCCTATTTGCTGAAGGGTCAGCCCCTCGGTCCGCCATCCCTGCATCATTGGCGCCAGGTCCGCATACGCTTCGCCAGCAGCTTTCGCCCGTGCCACGGCAGCATGGCGGGCACCTCTTTGGCGAGCCTCTTCGGTCAGATTCTGGCATTGGGACAACTCGGCGCCCAGCTTCCCGCCGCGGGCCTTGTAAGCTTGCAAGGCGGCTTTGGTCCGCTGCGAAATCGCCACGGCTTCTGCTTCAGCAACCGCAGCCAAGATATGCAAGGTGAGCCGATTCGCGTGGGGGTTGTCGCAAGCCAAAAATGGCACCTTGCTTTCCATCAGGGCGGACAGGAAAGCCACGTTGCGGGCCAGGCGGTCCAGTTTGGCGACAACCAGCGTTCCCTTGCTTCGCCGACAGTGGGAAATGGCTTTGGCCAGCTCTGGCCGGTCCGCTCGTTTGCCGCTTTCCACTTCCACATAAACCATTGCCAGCGTCATGCCTTCTCGCTTGGCATGCGTTTCGACCGCAGCCCGTTGGGCTTCCATGCCAAGCCCACTTTCGCCTTGGCCCTTTGTGCTGACCCGCACGTATCCGATTGCCGTTGTCATTTTCGTAACCCCCGGAAGGCGTTTCGTTGCCCAACAAGGGTAATTTACATTATCTTGAACGGTCAGTCAAGGTAAAGTTATGATGATTTCGGCTTTTTTCGCCGGGGCTTGAGAAGTTTTTCCAAGGCGTCAGCCACGTAGCGAGCATGGTTCCGGGTTGTTTCCGAAAGTCGGGCGTCGTCGGCAATGCGGCGGTGGACGTTCAAAGACTCTTCGCGCTGCCGGGCCGGCAGTTCAGAAAGGCGCCTGGCTTCCTGGCGAAATTCGGCATCACTGTCCACTTGTTACTCTTTCCTCGGCTTTTGGAAAGTATTTCCCATTTGCGGCGACATTCGATGGTCTACAACGCATTCTGCCACACTCAAGGCGACTTTTTGCGCGTCTTCGGCTGTTTCAACCCGGCTGTTAGCGGAGCGGTCAGCTTTTCGTAAAGGCCAAACAAAAACTCGACTCGCTCACGGTCCGACGTGAATGGTTTAGCTCTATAACAAGCTTCCACTGCCCGGTCAAGTTCGGCGTGGGCTTTCGACAGATTGGCAGGCATACTCAAGGGGTCGTAAAGGTCCGCTAGGCTGGAGTTTTTGTTTATTGCCCGCGCGTCCAGCACGGCTTGCGCCTTTTCTTCTACTGTCGCTTTTTGCTTTTCCGTTGGCGATTCGGGCCACGGGTAGTTGTTGTATACGAGCGTGTTTGAATAACGAAAATCCGATTTAAGACGACCGCAAACAACGCGAGTCCATGCGATGTGTATGTTCGACGTTATTATGGCAAAATGAAATAAGCTAGCATTTGGAACAAATTGAATGGTGTTGCTGCAAATTACGTCCTTAGTGACATAGGCGATTGGGATGTACACTCGCCGCTCTGAAGAAACTTCAGGAATAGCGAGGTAATTTGAATCCGGCTGAGCTAACTGGCGAAAGAGCGTAGGGAAACGGGCGTAATTGCGGGTTGAGGCGGCCTCGCTTCTTAAGCGGAATGCTTTCACGGCTTCCACGCGTTTGAGAACGTTAGGCAGGGCTCGCAATTTGTCCGGTTCAATATCCACTAACCATAGACAAAATCGTTGAACGCCATTGATAAAATCTCGGCCGCTCATGTAGCGGTGGACATAGGGCGCCGCCTTGGGTTCCCGATCCAAGAGTTCATCCTTCTCCTCAGGGGACAAAATGAGATTCCCATCGTCCGTTGGCTTGTTGCCCCAACTCATTTTCGGAACAGCGCAAATGGGGACATTACGCGGGACCAGTGCCCTATCTGGCCCGTCAATCAGATAAGGCGAGATGTTATTCGCTAAGGTTACCATCGGGCGCTGCGGGTCAATGTCATAATCGAATAGGATTTTCTTGGCAATGTTCTCCAGGCCAAATCCTACGATAACAACATGCACATGCGCTTTGCCACGGGCTTCGCTAGACCAAGAAAACGTCCGGTGAGCGAAATGGATTTTTACACCATACCGTTGAAATAGGTCTGTCCACAGGATTCCGGCCTGTTCGCCTTGAGTGATACTGTTGGTGGAAACAAACGCTACGGGGATTTTCGTGTCCTTGATATACTCCGCCGCTTTAACATACCAGTTGCAAACGTAGTCAAGGACGCCCCGAGCCGAAATGTCCTTTAATACCAATTGAGTGTCGGCTTTTTGTTCGTCTGTTTGAAATGACTGGCCTACAAACGGTGGATTCCCCATCACGAATGAACACTTCCCCGACTGTAGCACATCCTTCCAATCGATGCGCAAGGCATTGGCATTGGTGATTGTCGCGCTTTTCTTCAACGGCAATCGCACAAAGTATTGGCCGAACGCCGCGGAGAGTCGCTGGTTCATCTGGTGATCGACGAGCCACAGAGCGACTTCGGCTATGCGAGTGGGGAACTCATTGATTTCGATGCCAAACATTGCGTCAACGTCAACCAGGGATAGGCCGTGAATGTCCAATACTCGTTGGTCGCCGTGAAGGATTCGCAGCACCTCGATTTCAAGCAACCGCAGTTCGCGGTAAGTTACGACAAGGAAATTACCGCACCCGCAGGCAGGATCAAGAAAGGTGAGTTTGCCAAGCTTGCGATGGTATTCCTCTAAACGTTTTTTGTTCCCTTTTGCAGCTTCAAATTCGGCCCGCAAATCGTCGAGGAACAGCGACCTAACAACTTTCAGGATATCCCTTTCGGAGGTGTAGTGCGCACCAACCTGCCGGCGTTCCACACTTAACATTACGCTCTGGAAAAGTGAACCAAAAACAGCCGGCGAAATCCGGCTCCAGTCGAATCGGCAGCATACCAAAAGACGATTGCGCATGTCGCGATTGAACTCTGCAAAATCAAGCGCTTCGGCGAAAAGGTCGCCATTTACATAGGGGAGTTCGGCAAGCTCTTCAAGAAGATTTGTTTGCCTTTTTTCAGGGTGTGTATTCAGCACCCGGAACAGGCGCTCCAATTGGCTGCCAAGGTCGGAGCCGTCTGGGAGCGTATGGTTCTCAATGAATAACGTGAAGGCGTTGCGGTCGAATAGGCCGGTGTCTTCGGCAAACAGGCAAAAAAGCACGCGAACAAGGAAGCGCTCCAGGTCAGGCCCGGAATAGCCACCCGCTTTCAGCACGTCATGCAATTCGCCAAGCAGTTCTACAGCAGCGATGTTTACCGGATCTTCTACGTCAAGCTTGTGTTGCTTGTATCCGGGAATGAAGGCGAATTTATCGACGTTTTGATGGAATTCATCAAGCGGAAACTGAACCGTAAGACCTTCTTCCAGGTCATGCAAGGCGATTCGAGCGAAGTCGCTGACGATAACATAGCGCGGCAACTCGGCATCGCGGCCTTCGTTCTTCAGCTCCTGGATGTATTCCATCGCTTGGGATTGGGCCTTGTCGAGGGACTTGCCCCGGCTCTTATGCTCAACTAAGAGCGTAGCTTTCCAGAAAAGACGGCGACCGCGTGCGAGCCGCCGTTGCCTTGCTCGACAACGCTTTGCGGGGGCTGGCGGACGCCGACGCCTTGCAAGGGGGA
>Ga0207063_1040_pt1 | contig 29483 bp, 32 predicted proteins | sample Alteio_BWMinCont_29_FD_153462 | JGI IMG/M metagenome (GOLD analysis project Ga0207063, IMG submission 153462) | Enriched cells from forest soil in Barre Woods Harvard Forest LTER site, Petersham, Massachusetts, United States -... | ecosystem: Environmental > Terrestrial > Soil > Temperate forest >...
ATACCACAATGCACAAATAGTGGTATCAGTGCGGTATCGCTTTAAAAGGAGGCATCTTGTGGGCAAAACAACGATCTGTCGCACCTATCGATACCCTTCAGGCGAACTGCGGGAGAAAGTTCTGGCGGCGGTGAAAGAACGAGGGTTCAGATCGGAACAGGCGTTTATTCTTGCCGCTTGTGAAATCGAGCTTCGCAGGGGAGAGAACACTGACGCGGCAACTCAGTTTGAGGCGCGTGTGGCAGCAACGCTCACGAACTTGGCAAAGCAGGTGCAGGGACTCCAAACGCTCGCGCATGCGCAGGTCGCGTTAATCGATGTGTTTCTGAAGTACGTCATCACCAGTGTGGTCGAACCCCCGGAAGAGGCGCTACCCGCGGCGCGCGTTCGCGCCAAATTGCGATACGAAGAACTTGTGCGTGCAGCCGCGGAACAGATCTCGAGCAAAAACAGAGACACCCTCAAAGGAATGATAGCCGATGGATGACGACCCCCCCTACTTCGATTGGAACCGAGAAGATCAAAACACGGGCCAAACGAGAATTCGCGCAAGTACGTGGGTGGCTTCTGATCGATGCTTCGCCTGTTCCAATCGAGCTGTCGCAAAGGCAAAACGCCTCCCTGCTCACCACTCCCACGGCCGGTCAAACAGCGTCGAGCGCAGTTGGCCAGCAGCTCGGTCAGCTAGGTACGGAAATTACGCGCAAGAACTTAAGCATTCAGCCAACTCTCAAGATTCTTGTTAGCTATAGGTTCAACATGAGGGTGAACAGAGATATCCTCTTCGAAGCACCGTACACCCCGTCGAACTGTAGGGGAAACTTGGGTACTCTCCCAATTGCTGTTCAGCAACTGAGGTATCGCCCATAAGAGGAATTGCGAGGATGCATTTTCTCTCGCTAAGGACACCTTAGACACTTAAGACACCACCGAAACTTGAATTATGTTGCGGGGTGATGTATATCAGGCATAGCAGCTCGTACGCGGACCTCAACTGTGGACAGATGCTGCAAACTTCGGAGTCAAGTAGAGGATTGTGGCGCATCGCAGAGGGATTCACTCCCAAGTTTTTGGTATCCGGCTCCTTCGCAGTCTCGACGCATTGCTGCGGGACAAGCCGCGGTACCGGGGAGAACTGTCAAGTGCAGTCCATGATGCGCTTGTGGCGGTCGACTTGAATACCGTCGAACTTATCCATCTGCAACCCGGACACAAGGCCATCGGGAAAGAAACGCAAGTGGTCCTCCCACGGAGTCTTTGCGCCAAGGTTCGTAAAGTGGCGCAGACGCGGAAGTGCTCGAAGAACCTCCTGGTCAATAGTGCCCTGGTCGTCCATTACGGGAAGCAGAACGGGGGAGAAGCGCGGCCTCGTGGGAAGGAATATGAGGCGCAGACAGAGGAGGAACGCAAGGATCTCCAGCAGCGGATCTCGGAGGTTTCCGCGTTGCAACCTTATCCCGACGCACAGCGCGATGGAAGGGTGTATGAGTACGATCCAAACTTGAAAGCGACGGTGCGGGTAACTCCTGAGGGAGATCGTATCCCCATTGAAATTCGCGAGAAAAAGCTGATACCGGCTGCAGCAAGAAAAGGGCCTCCTATGGCGCACAAGGAAGGTTCCTCTGGCCGAGAATAAAGCAACTGCACACGGAGCAAAGGCGGCAGCTGTGCTGGCACCTGCGTTATTCATTATCGCTGGAGCTGCGGGCGCGGGGAAAACTAGATTTTATGGGGCACATCTGAAGGATGCATTTCCGAGGCTGGTGCCGGCCGTGGACGAGAATTTAGACGCAGCACTAGGCGCGAGGAAGTCGTTCGCTACTGAAGCCTATTATGTGGACACGGAACTCTTAGGCAAGGCCAAAGCGGCAGGCTTCGAAACGTTTGTGCTATTCATCGGAACGGAAGATGCCACTCTGAATGCGGCGCGGGTGCTCAATCGTATGAGCAGAGGCGGCCATGCCTACCCTCTTGAAGGTGTAGTGGATTCCTATAGGAACGCGCTCAAAAATCTTTCCGAAGCGGGCAGAGTCGCTGACAATTTCTGGCTGTACGACAATACACTGCGGGACCGCGATTACCAGGCGGTTGTTTTGTTCGATCATGGACGGTTAACAAAAATATCGCCACGGGTGCCGGAGTGGGTTTCTAAAGTATTCGGCAAAGAACTCCTGAGAGAGCCCGGCAAACAAAAAGAGCATCACGCACACGGACGCTAGTTCCCTGACAAATGCCTAAACCCTGCATTGGGCTTCTCCGAGTATGTGGAAGTACATCGGTAAACACTAGCGCGTTTTAATCAGGCGCTAGTTTGAGGCATACTCATGGGCAAAAAACTTCAGACCAATCCCACCTCGTGTCAATGTGGCTTGAATGTCTTCCCGGTCTCAAGCAGCGTCTTCAGGCGGGAAAGAATACGTGGCCATCCATCGGCGCAGGCGGCGTAAGTGGGGTCATCCTCGGCCCACTCGTCATGCGTTACCGTTACTTTGGTGGCTTCGGTCTCGGGCACCAGGTCGATAGTTGCGCGTGACGCCTTGTCATTTTGGCCCATTGCGAAGGTGTACTGAAAGACTTTTGGCGGCTCAAACCGCAGGACGTTCCCTTGTACGTAGGTCACGGCCTTGCCATCGGGTCCCGCGCCCACCCATGCGAGCAAGCCACCAGGCTTGAAGTCCGCTTGAAGCTCGGCGCCCGAGAAGATGATGCGGTTCGACTCCCGCGACACAAAGCCTTCCCACACCTTCTCCGGTGTGGCGGCAATATAGAAGATATATTTCAATGGTGCTTGATGAGCCATTCATTGCTCCTGACACTCCTGCGCCATCTTATATCCACTGGCAAAAACCCAACAAAGCCGTAGTGCAATCAATGCCCGCGAACGACTCTTAGCCGTCAACCGTAAGCTGAAAGGCAGCATCAAGTACCGCATTTTCCAATTTACTTTTTCCTTTCTGGAGGCCTCTTAGTCTATAGAGGGGGAGTTCTCTTCGAGTTTTCCCCGAGTAGCTTGCATCGTCGAAGGGTGCGAGTGCATCAGGCGGTGTCAGCATAATACATTTGCCCATTGCAACGCTCCTTGAGTTGTTTTCCGTACCGTTGCAGCCAGCCCCTGAAACTGGCATCCTTACGACTGCGCAACCGAAGCGACGACGGAAGGGACGCAAGTCTATGCTTCGTCGCAGCGGTCAGAACGGAACCATCGTTGCCCAGTCCGGCTTCTATAGGGTCAGATGGCGGATCGATGTCGAGGGTCAAGAAGAACGAGTCAACATGACAGCAAAAGTTGCTCCGGTCGTGCTCGACAAGGAAGGCAATCCCAAACCACCGTCGCCTGAAATTCGGCGCAAGGCAAGGGAAATTGTCGAGCAATCTGGGGCAAACTCGAAACGGCATTTCAACCGCGTTGTCCTCGGTGGAGTGACGTTTCGACAGCAAGCGAACGCATACCTGCATTGGGCTGTGACACGTGACCGGGAACCTATCAAAGATGCGGGCAGCGTCGAAGCTGCCCTCAACAAATGGATTCTTCCGGCCATTGGTGACATGCCCCTCGGGGATGTTAACAACATCACCGTCAAGCCGCTGGTGGACAAGATGAAGAAATCATTGGCGGCTCGCTCGGTGAATACATACGTTGAGTATGTTCAACAGGTGGTGGGTTCATTAAGGGACGGCGAGACCGGGGAGCCCATTCACTGTCGCAAGTGGGACTCATCGGTAATGGACTTACCTCTCGTCAACTCTAAACAGCAACGTCGCCCGTCGCTCAAGGCGGGGGCCGTTAATCAACTTGTTCGGGAAAGCGACGGAGAGGAGCAGGCGTTATATGTTCTGCTCGGTGCTACCGGGATGCGAATCTCGGAAGCACTCGCTCTCGAATCTAAGCATTTCATCAACGGGGGCCGCACCATCGAAGTTCAGCAGCAAGTTGACCGGGATACGCCTCGCATCGTTAACTACGTCAAGACAGACGCGGGATTCCGTGAAGTTGACTTGAGCCAGAACATCGCAGAGTACCTGCAAGCCTTCATAGACAGCAAGGGTGGGCTGTTGTTCAAGACCCGAAACGGTACGCCTCACTTGCACAGCAGTCTCGAAGCACGTTGGCTTACAGAGCGCCTCAAAGTGATGGGGCTCGATGAGCCGGGCATGGGCTGGCACGCCTTCCGCAGATTCAGGAAGACTTGGCTGCGAGGAAAGCGATGCCAGGAGGACATCAATAACTTCTGGATGGGACACAAGCCGAAAACAATGTCGGAACTCTATTCCCGCATGGACCAGGAACTCGAACAACGGCTCCAAGAAGCGGAAATGGTCGGCGTCGGATTCGATGTCCGGGCTTATGTTGCTCCAAAGTGCTCCAAAGTATTACTCGAATCAGAAGTTGCAGTTGTGGCGTAACTGTTGTGAAATAATGGGGTTGCCAAGGATGCGCCCGTAGCTCAGTTGGATAGAGCATCTGGCTTCGAACCAGAGGGTCGGGAGTTCGAGTCTCTCCGGGCGCGCCATCTCATTGAATCGAAAAGAGTAAGAAGAATCGCTCTTAGCCTTTGACCCTCTGGTTAGAAGGTAGTTGCTCTGTCCATCTGAGCTACGGGCGCAAAACCTGATGAATCCAAACTGCGCAAAACAGCACACGGCGTCTCGGTGGCAATGATTCTGATTGCGTTAGAATTGCTGCGGGCATAGCGTACTTGATAATCCGCTTCCAATAGGCTCCAAATCACTGATTGCTGATCGATGGGCTGGGAATCGACCACCGAGATTGTGTCAGCCATCGGAGGGTCCTTTTCCACATAGTGAGCCCTGCGATGACTCTAAGTGTCAAGGCACCGTAAACATTTCCGCGGGATGCGGCAGTTTGGTAGCTCCCACGGAAGCGTGGCATAGAAGCTGAGCTGAGATACCCTCCGGATTGCATCTTTGAGTGGACCTCTGGTTTCGAGCGGACGCCATACGCTTGCTTCTCATGCCATGGCCGCCGTCTCGGTTGTTAGCGAGCGCCGCAGGACGAACCAGCGCATTTCTTCACACGTTCCTGTCCCCACGTTTCAGAAGGGTTTTTCGAGCGAAGCGAAGCCGACAAGGCTAGTGCCGTCGGCAAAGAGCTGGAAAGTTTTTGCGGATGGTCAAACCACTAGGTTGTTGAGCCAGCGTGCGACTGTTTTCAAGCCGGCCACCACAAGGTCCCTTGTGGCCGAATCGGCCCACCACTGACTGTCGTGTTCCACGAAAAAATAGTTGGACGCCTCGGCCTTAGCCATCGCGAGCTTCAAGGGCAGCGCGGGATCGACGGGCTTCGCGCTCGCGTCGGCGGCTTCCTTGAGTTGTGCCAGCATGCGTTGCTGCTCTTGCAGGTCGAGTATGGAGATGGGCGAATGGCAATAGGGACACGCCGAGTTGGTCTGTAAGTTGACGGAGGCGCCGCAGTTGGAACAGTGCACTTCCTGAACGGTTTCGCGAAGGTGCTGAATTTCCTGCGGGGAGAGCGGACGAATGAAGTTCTTCTCTTTGAGGAAGTCAAAAAAGCTGATGAAGTGTCCGTGCTGGCTAGAGCATTGCCAGTAGACGAAGCGCACGTTGCGGGTCATGTTGTGCGCCAGCGTAAGTCCGGAGCCGCAGCGCGGGCACATGAGCCGGTCGGTGAACGCTTGCCTAGGCGCAGAGGAGTGCTCGCCGATGTATTTCATCAATTGCAGCGTCGAAGCCGGCGAAAGGCCCAAGTCTTCGTGGCGATCAAACCAAAAAGCCTGGCACGGCGGACAGACGTCAATCGTGAATTGGTTTCCGAGGCGGCTAGCCAGCTTCCAATCCGTCATTTGCTGTGCGCAGTTAGGGCAGATCATAAGCTACGGCTTGCCCGCCGGCGCCGCTGGCGAGCTAAAGGCCTCCTGAGGGTTGGGCTGAGTATAGCTGAGGGTGCGGGCGAAGCAGTGGGTTTGCGGCGACTTGCGTGTTCTGTAGCAAAACAGGGTGTTGTTTGGGACGGGATATGGCTGACCGTACGGCAGTGGCGCTAGAGAAACCGGAGAAACCGGGGACGGGAACGTGTGAAAAATGCAGATTCGCGATTTCAGCGGAATCGGCGTTCAAGAAATTCTCTTTTAGGAGGCGTGTAAGCCACGTTTGGGATCTCCGGATACATTTTGGAACACCCGAAAAATTCACCAGATCGATCTCTTCACACGTTCCAAACGTCAGATTCCTGTCGAAATCTTTGTCATTTCGGACATCCTCCAATGAAAAATCCTAGGTCCGACATATAGTTCAACCAAAAGTAATCCGGGTTCTCAGAGTCTGGGACGGCGCGCAATATCTCCTCTGTTGAACGATCAATTAGCATGGCCACGACACAGGCGCCACATGGATTGCTTCCAGGGACGCGGGCGCATTGCTGCCCCTGCCGAAAGAATTTCAGCGACACACTCTGCATCCGTTTCGCAAGTAATCGGGGCGGCAAATCGAGCTGAAAATTGCGCTCTACGGAGGATAGCCATGCAGATGCTACTTTTGCGTGGACTGCTGACTGCGTTACTGATGCCCGTTCTGGCGAGGAGGCAAAGTGATTCGATGGTGCCTGGAGAATCGATCTCAGCAAATCGGTCATGCCCACGAAAGCCGACGTTTTCCTGCTGGAAAATGGAATCTATCAGTGCCAGAGGTGCGTTCCCGTCATCAACATCAAAGCAGATGGCTAGGACCAGAGTGTAACCGTCCAACGATTACGGGCGGCTCCTCTCAGGCAACAGCATGTCGCCAAAACGCTAGAGCGATGCCAGCCCAAATTCAACCAGTTCAATCAGAACGGTGTTTTTGGTAAGGACAACGGCAGAGTGTAGGCCACAATTGTGTTGACATGTCCAGCCCTGCGCCCATACTCGAATTAGCTACCGCCGCTAGACTTCTCCCTCTAACACAGTGTCGTCTACCTGCTCCAGCAAGGAGCAAAAAAATGTCTAAAAATGAGAGTGTGCCGGACATTCTCGAACGTGAACTTTCCGCTGTCATTCAGGAATGGCTCGCGCATGTCGAGAACCGATCCGACCTAACATGTATCCCGCTGACCTTCGAAGAACGCATAGGAAGTCATTTTCACCTTCTTCGTGATGTAATCGCGCGGTTGCGTATGGACGATGGGACGAAACCACCAATCTCGAAGGCTGCGGCCATCCACGGAGACTTGCGGCGAAAACAAGGCTACACCCTAGCCATGGCGGTAGAAGAGTCTCATCTACTGCAAGCATCCATCTTCTCGATGCTGCACAAACACGTGAAGGGTTTGGACTTCAATTTTTTGCTTCCTTACATGGTATGTATCGAGGATGAGGCAGAGGCGCAGTTGAAGCAGCAGGTGCTGCGGTTCGCGGTTCCCGCACTCCTGTCAACTCCGGTTGAGAATTCGGGCGCGCGACTTTAAAGGGAGAAGGGGCTAATGTCCTTTTTCGGGTGGTTACTTCCTTGCGTACAATATACGCAAGGAATAGGAGGACCACCATATGCCCCCATCCCTTTGTTATTTAGAACAGCAACGTGAAGTGCTTGCTCAGCGCATCGCAGAGCTCGGCGATCTTCGTCCCGGCAGCATAACGGGCACCTCGGGTCGGTGCGGTAAGCCAGAGTGTCACTGCCATCAACCCCGTCACCCCGGCCACGGCCCCAATTTCCGGCTCACCTATAATCAGCAAACATGTCTAGACAAGTTTCTGGCACTAGCGACGCGTCAAAGACGCGGTTATTGCTTATCGGGATTTGTAGCCTCTACTTCGGAAGGCGAACTGGGCGGGAGAGAACTTCACAAGCTTTTTGCGCGAGCAAAGGGATGGCCTTTAATCTTGGGACAAGATCACCACGGCCGTAATCCACATCGGGAGACCGATCGCTGCGCACGCGATGACGTTGCGGATGCTGCCTTCTGGAATGAGAAACGAGCCGAGCACGCCTACAATTATGGCCGTCCCCATAATGTAATAACGAGGCGCTCTCAATATCCACGCTAGCGGAAGAAAATGCAGTCCGATGATGACTCCGAGGAACTGCGGGATTAGAGCGTAACGGCCAAAGTGAGCGAGTGCCGCCACCGCGCCGGCACCCAGCACCCATTCCGCGGCGGTGTCGATCCAAAAGAGAGGCGCGATAGACGCCCAGCGCTCGCGGTCGGCGACGGAATTCTTATAGCGGCGAGCTATTCGTACACGCGACGCCGACCAGCCAACAAGTAAAATTGCTATTACGGTGACTAACACCAGCGCGGGGGTCCTTGCGGTAGGTACGAACACCGCGGCCCAAGACATCCAGGCACTGCCAAAGACGGCGCCAACCATTGCGCCTCGCGCGCGACCCTTCAATCTGGCCACGCTGGATACCAGGGGCGTGCCGTTGGCGATTACTGTTTGAGTCATCCGTTCCTCCAACCTGTCTCTGGCGAATTGTTATTTCGCCAACCAGCCGGTCAGAATATAACAATGGTACATAAGCGTTGAAACCGCTGAATGGAATTTTTGCGTACCTCAACCTGACGTGACCGGGGATTTTGTATCAGTGGGAGTGAGAGATAATTCACTTTGAAGGAGCGCTGGCATGCCGGTTCTGAGCAATTGCGCGAAGTGCGGAGGAAGCGGGGACGGTCTGGAACTGTGGCCCTTCTGACCGACCCTCCGACAGGATGGCTTAAGCACCCGAAACCATTTGGGATTGGACATCAGTTTTCGTAAGTTGACAGCTCACTACGCGATTGCGTCCTTCGCTTTTAGCGCGGTAAAGAGCGGCGTCGGCAATTCGTATGAGATTGCTTGGGGATTCGCCGTCCTTCGGATAGCTTGATACGCCAATTGAAAGCGTTATTTTTTCCAAATCCAGCCCGCGGTACTGGATGTGGAGATTCTTGACCTCCTCGCACAACTGCTCGGCGCGCTTGTGAGCGAACTCATGCGGTGCATCCGGCAAGATGATCGCGAACTCCTCGCCTCCGTAGCGGCAGGCAATGTCTTCCACGCGAGTGTGGCTTCGCAAAAATACACCCAGCGCCGCGAGCAAGGTGTCGCCTGCATCGTGCCCGAAGGAGTCGTTGAAGTTCTTGAAATGGTCGATGTCTATCATGAGCACGCTCAATGGCCGTTGATTGCGAACTGTCCGGCGTATCTCACGATCGAAGGATTCTTCCATGTAGCGGCGGTTAAATAGGCTGCTGAGCGAGTCGCGGTTCGATCGCCAGCGGAGACTTTCGCGCAGTTTTAGGTTCGCGAGGGCCAGCGCAACGCACGCGGAGAAATTTGCTGCCCGCGATTGCCGGGCCAGCGCAACGGGTTGCGTCGTTTCCGCAGCCAGGCCGCCTGGCGCACGTCTGAGGTGTAACACACCCACGGTTTCTCCATGTGCCACCACCGGAGCGCACAGTGAGCCGCGCGCTGGGGAGGAGCCCAGGTGCTTACATAGCAATCCAGCCTGGGCACCCTCCCAAGCCTGGACCTGCCCGCGCCGGAGCGCCCAGCAGTCTTCCGGAGCAAAGACTCCCTCGCCCGGCTGGAAGTCACCCCAGACGGCCATGGCCTCAAGAAGATTGCGCGAGGCATTGAGCATACAAAGTGCCCCAGACTCACCGGGGAACAACTTTTCCATAGCCTGGCTGATCACCTGGCAAGCTTCCGCGGTGGTGATGCAAGTTTGCAGTAGGTCGCCGATTTCCCGGATCAGACTGGCTTCCCCGCTCAATCGATTGAGCTCGCTCACCTGGGCGGCCAGCGCGTCATTAGCCTTGGCAAGCTCCTCTTTTACGTGGAGCGCCTCCCTGCGCAGGGATTCTTCGCGCAAAGCCCTGCTTACTGCCACCGGCAGCCGCGGGAGATGGTCTTTAAGAATCAGGTCGGCGGCGCCGAGGCTAATGCACTCCCCCGAACTCTCTTCCCCCAGATTGCCGGTAACAACGATGACCGGGATAGTGATACCGAGTTGTTTGAGGACGTAAATGGCTTCAATGCCCTTCCAGGTGGGCAGGCGATAGTCCGCCAGAATCAAGTGGACGGATTTGAGGGGACCGCCATCATTCGGGAGCGCGAAAAGACGTTGGGACGTCACTTGCCCATCATTGCTGTAACGGCGCATGCATTGGAAGGCTATTCGGAAAGGTGTCTCAACGCCGGAATGAACGGATTTGTTACGAAGCCGGTACATGCTTCCGAACTATTTGCGGCCATCACGAAGGTTTTGTGCGAGGTCACCGGAAGTCCGGTGAGCGCTGAACAGTGAGTATTCCCTCACGGCTGAGCTGCACCTTTGGTCTGTACCGATGGTTGTCAGAGCTTCTCGTAACTAGCGTATTGGGCACACGAAAACCGACGTCCTATTCTGGTAGGGATTCACGTACATATACTGAAATCAAAGCATGCGGGTTAACCGATGTTTCCCCGGCTTGAACCCAGTCCATTTGTCGCGGTGTAAACCTGATGATTGCTGGACAACAATTCGTTCCTCGCATACTTATCGCCGAAGACTCGCCCATGTGTCGAAAGCTTCTGGAAGCCATTCTTGAGAAGAAGCCCTACGAACTATGCTCCGTTGCGAATGGACGCGAAGCCTTGGAGGCCTTCGTTCAATTTTGCCCTGACATTATCATCACGGATTGGATGATGCCCGATGTGTCGGGTATTGAACTGTGTCGGCAGATCCGTAAGGTACAAGATGGCCGCACGTACATTATCTTGGTCACCCAGAAGTCCGAGAAGGAAGATGTTATCGAGGCTTTGGACGCCGGAGCGGACGACTACGTCACCAAGCCATTTGACGCCGGGGAACTGTTGGCCCGCATTCGAGTAGGTTGCAGAACCGCTCAGATGGGCCGCGAAATCGAAGCCAAGAACGCTCTCCTTGAGAAGGTTGCTAGAACAGACCACCTGACAGGGTTAGCGAACAGGCTGGCGGTTGAAGAATTCGCTGCTAAGCAACTCAGCGCGGCAATCCGGCACAAATTCAACCTATGGATTGTCGTCACGGATTTGGACAAGTTTAAGCTCGTAAACGACACCCACGGCCATTTTGCCGGCGATGAAGCAATCAAGCGCTTTGCGAAGATCCTCAAGGCCAACACGCGTGCTGCCGACATGTGCGGTCGGCTTGGCGGCGATGAATTTTTAATCGTGATGGCGCAGGGCAGTAAAAAGGCGATTGTTCAAACGATTGAGCGGCTAAGAGCGGACTTCGCTGATGAGAAAGGCAATTTGAATGGCCAGCCGGTCTCCTTCACGGCAAGTTTTGGCATCGCTGGATTTGATGGGACTGAGAAAATAACTGTTCGCGATCTGCTGACGCGTGCCGACCATGCGTTGTACCTTGCGAAGGAAGCCGGGCGGAATCAAGTAAGAGTTCACATACGAAACACAGTCTTGAGCGAGTTGGTCCCTGTAGCGAGACCGTGACTCGACGCGACGCAGCTTGAAAGGCGGCGCATTCGTCAAAACCCGTCGCCGGATTCGCTGGCCCTCTTCCACTACCTCGTCTGCCCCAAACACTGCCTTGCCCGAGGCGCCGGCCATGACAGCACACGCCCTCGAGGAGGATGAGGAGCGCTGTCTGTCAGCAGGTATGGACGCGTACATCTCACAAAACCTATTTTCACGACGATTGAGAAGTTTCTCTGCAACAGCGATGAGGCGGGCGCATCCGATGAGGTCGAGAGCCAAGAGAAACTTACTCCTCGTGGCTAAGAGCGGCCGCGGGCTCAAGCGGATTGCGATCGCCTGCCCTTCCGGAAGTCTGATCCACGAAGGGAAAGCAGAACCTGCCTGGTAATAAAACACCGGGCAGCGGCGCTTGCAATAGATTCGCGCAGCCTTGGAGAAAGAACAATAAGAATTCGATTGACCTTGATTTACAGCGCAGCTGGCCCGGCGCCCGCAGCGCTCAAATCCGGAATACGCAAGGTTCTAAAGACGGCTCAGGAGGTGATCCGTCACGAAAATGTCACGCAAAGCGCGGAAAACAACGGCAATTCCTCGGTAGATGACAACAAAAGGAGGAGAAAGTAGTTTGCGGGAGTTTACCCCAACTTGCTGAATCCGTTTGATTAGCCACTCCTCTGGCAAGATTTAGCAAAGAAGGTCGAACGGCTGGTAACCAAAGGGTCGGGAGTTTGAGCCTCTCTGGGCGCGCCACTTGCACAACGACGATATAGGTATATATATTAATTATACTTATAGATAATATACTGACTAACTCAAGCACATCCGAAGTGGAGACCCACAAAAGGCAGCCCGAGAAAAACTGTTTTCTGGCAGTCAGCGAGGCCGTTTGCGAACAACAGTTTTGATCGTCTCTACGAACTTCAAGATAAGGTCCCGTTTTTCGCAACCGCGTTTCCAAGCCAATCCAATAGTCCATTCCGATTCGCGCATCCCTAATTCGTGGAAGCGGACGCCCGGTACGTTCATCCTGGCGGCAGCGCTCTGAACCAGCGACACACCCAGCCCGGCACGAACGAAGTTCAAAACCGTAAACGTTTCATTCGCCTCCTGCACGATGTTTGGTGTGAAAGCTGCGCTGCGGCAAACACTAACCGCATGGTCGTAAAATGTGACGGAAGCGGAGCGCGAAATGAGGACGAATGGGGTATCTCGCAAGTTTGAGAGCTTATCTCTGCCGCCGTACGCGACTGATTCGGGAACTGCCAGAATGAGCCGCTCGCGAATCAAGGGCAACGTCTCAAGTTCAGCGGATGCAATCGGCAATCGCAACATGCCGAGATCCAGTGATTCCTCCAGGAGCGCGGTGAGTTGCGACGGCGTGGACATGTCGAACATTTGGAGTTTTATAGATGGGTATTTCCCGCCAAAACGCAAAATGGTGCGCGGGAGGATGTCGGAAACGGCAGCCAGGCCGAATCCTATGCGGAGAGTGCCGGCACAGCCCTTGCTCGCATCCCTGGCGGTCGTCAGGGCCGATTCCGATTCCTTCAGGATTCTGGCCGCCAATGGTATTAAGACTCTGCCGGCTTCTGTCAGCGCCACTCTTCGGCGGGTTCGCACAAAAAGTGGTCCACCAACTTTTTCTTCGAGTCTTCGAATCTGTTTGCTGAGTGCGGGTTGCGACATGGAGAGCTGTTCCGCAGATCTACGAAAGTGCAGTTCGCGCGCCAGGAGGCTGAAGGACTTCAGTTCATATAGATCCAGTTCCATGCCTAGATGTTATCACTGTCTGCACAATGATTCATTGGACGAAACAAGCTGAAGGCCCGAGAATAATGGGCGGAGGGCCGGAATTGTCGACAACAGGCGGGGACCGTCGTTCCGGGGCAGCGCCGATTGAGGCGGTGATCCTCGATTATGGCGAAGTGATCTGCTTTCCACCAGGCGAGAAAGAGTTCGCCGCGATGGCGACGGTCCTGGGTGTCGCTCCGGATCTGCTTCGCACGATGTATCCCGCAGACCGAGCGCCTTACGACCGGGGTGATCTCACGCCGGGAGCCTATTGGCGCCGGTTCGCGGAAAAAGCGCATGCGAAGATCGCATCGAGCCAGGTCGAGGAACTCCGGAGGTTGGACGTGGAAATGTGGAGCAGAGTCAACCCTGAAATGATCCGGTGGATCGCAGGTCTCACTGAAGCTGGACTGAAAACCGCCCTGCTCTCCAACATGATGTCTGACATGGCCGTCCATGCACGACAGGAATTCAGCTGGCTGAATAAACTGACATGCCAGGTTCTGTCCTGTGAGATCCGGTTGGTCAAGCCTGACAGGGCCATTTATGAGCACTGTCTCAAGGCTCTGAACGTCAGGCCAAGTGAAACGCTGTTCGTGGATGACAACGAGATCAATGTAAAAGCCGCCAGAGCACTGGGAATCACGTCGATTCGCTTTCGGTCCATGACCCAGCTCCGGGATGAACTTGCGGCGTTGCCGCTACCTCCATTGCCACCACTCTCGGAGCAGGCCGTTTCTAGCGTTTCACCGCCGGGATGAAGCGGCCGTTCGATGTCTGTTCGGGTTATCGCAGTTCGGAGATTTGACATGTCGTTCGAACACTGGAAGTTGTTGATTGGAATGGTTGCGGCGTTTTGCGGCACAGTAACCCTGTTACCACAGCTGCTCAAAATGCGCCGCTACGGCGCCCGGCATGTGTCCTACCCAATGCTGTATCTCTACCTCCTCACAGTCTTGCTCTGGCTGGTCTATGGAATGATGATGAAGTCCTTGCCCCTCACCATCTCGAATGCATCGGCGACGTGCCTGGCGAGTGCATGCATAGCAACAAAATGGAAGTCCGACAGAGCGGGTCGATTTCAGGACAGCGTCGGTTAGAAGATCGGTCGCCGGAGGAGGACCCCATCGTGGCGAAAAGGCACGGTTCGGGCGTTGACCCCTGCCACGAACTTCAACTGGGGGCGTCGCTTTGTTAGGAGCGGCTAGCGATTTCTTTCTTCTAGGCATTTCATTTCGTTGCATGCCTCCATTTTGTCCGCGCACTCTTGTCTTACTGCAAGTTATTGTTTCTGCGGTCGGCCAGAGTTATGGCGAGGGACGGGAGTAACGGGCTATCAGGAAGCATTCCGGGCAAGCAGTGCCGTTCGAGGACATCTGTCGATCAAAAGTCAGTAGTCGACGGGCAAGCGGTTGGAAATCTCTGTCCGCGATGTTTCTCGTGGGCATCAGCATCGGGTGAGATTCGGCGAAATTGTCTACGCATAAGTGGGAAGCAAGCGTTAGAATCGTGATCCCATGAGCACTGAAGCCACGCACGGACTCGAAATCGATCCCATTATGGAGCGACTCGAAGATCAAATAGGTTGGTATGACCGAAAGAGTATGACCAACCAGAGATACTATAAGCGAATAAAGATCGTTGAGATTGCCGCCGCCGCGATAATCCCGTTCCTGTCGGCGTTCCCTTTTCCACGAATGATGTGGGTGACGGGTGCACTCGGTGTTCTCATTACCATACTGGAAGGAATGTTGCACCTCAACCAGTACCAGCAGAATTGGATTGCTTACCGCTCTACCTGCGAATCGCTCAAGCATGAGAAATACGTTTACCTCGGGAAAGCTTCGCCTTATACAGGCACCACAGATCCGCATGCGCTGCTGGCGGAAAGGATTGAGTCCCTCGTCTCGCAGGAACACGCGAAATGGGCATCGGTGCAGCAACAGGAGCCTAAACCCAAGATGACGTGAACAAACCGGAGCGCCGCGCTGGGATCAAGGAATACCCGAAGTCACGGTTTACCTGCACGGAAATCCAGATCTCGGCCGTGACCGCCCCATCACAAGTCTTCCAGGGCGCGGTTGTCAGCAGTCGCGTATCGCCGTTGCGGTTTGCATCCCGAGACAGTGCTCGGTCGTCAAGCAATTACAGGAGCGGTTGTGTTCGTCGGAACCAATTTCACCCGCGTCGGTCACTAGGCGTGCAGCTTGGTGTATCTTCGTAAAAACTGATGGCCTACAACGCCTTTATCTCTTACAGTCATACTGCCGATGGCGCCCTTGCAGCCGCCATTCAATCGGCCTTAGATTCTTTTGCGAAGCCTTGGTACAAGCTGCGCGCTTTGCACATCTTTAGAGATCAAACCAACCTCGCGGTGAATCCTGCGCTTTGGTCTAGTATTCGCGACGCCCTCGATCAATCGTTGTTCTTCATTCTGCTTGCTTCGCCTGAAGCTGCCGCCTCACCCTGGGTTGCGAAGGAGACAGAGTATTGGATCGGCAAAAACGGAACATCGCGCATCCTGATTGTCCTCAGTGGCGGCACTCTGAAGTGGGATCATCTCTCCGCCTCTTTCACGAATGAGCACACCAACTCTCTCCCGCCGAACCTTCTACGCTCGTTTCCTGAGGAACCCCTTTACCTCGATCTTCATTGGGTACGCGACGGAGCCTCTCGCCTCAGCATGCGCGAGCCGCGCTTTCACGAAGCCGTCCTCCAACTCGCTGCCACGCTGCACAACCGGCCCAAAGACGAACTCGACGGTGTGGATATTCGCATCCGGCGGCAAAACCGCTTGTTGGCCACCTCGGGCCTCTTCGCCATTCTCCTGACTGCGCTCTTCGCATTGCGTCAAACTGGTGAGCGCCAGAAAGTATCGGTCCAAAATCTCGCAGCCAGCCTCGCCGCGAACTCTGCCAAAGTCCTTGCCGATAGTCCGGATCGAGCTCGGGAAGCGGCGCTTCTCGCTATCGAATCTGACCGCCTCAACCCTTCCTTCGAAGGGAATCAGGCGTTGCGAGCAGCGGTTTCCCTTTTGCCGGCAAACGCGCAAATGTACCCACCTGAAGACTCAAACCCAACGGAGCGTGTTCGCGACATGGCATTCTCACCTGACGGTGCCATCCTCGCCGTAGCGCGCGATGACGGTTCCACGCAACTCTTGGATGTCATGAACCACAAACCGCTCGGATTTTTCGAGCCGGACGAACAGCCTGCGACCCACATCGAACTCCCCGGCGAGCCGCAAAGCGCTTCACGGGACGACAACTCGGCCGTTTCCGTGGCCTTCAACGCTTCCGACTCGTTGCTTGCGGCCGGCTCCCGTGATGGTATCGCTCATGTCTGGGCCGTGCCCGGCGGGCGCGAATTGTTGCGCATTGCCCACCGTTCCCCTGTTTCCCAAGTGGCATTCCACCCCAAGGCAAATCAACTTGTCACCGCCAGTGACGATGGTCATGTTCGTATTTTCGATGTCGCTCGCGCGGTACTTGTGGCCGATTTCAAATGCCCGGGCAAACTGGTTTCCGCTTCCTTCAGTCCGGGTGGCGACCTCCTCGCGGGGCTATCTTCAGAAGGCACAGTCTCTCTTTTTGATCCTGCCCATCGAAAGCTTCTTCGTACCCTGGTCGGCGGTGCAGCCGCCTTCAACATGGCATTCAGCACAGATGGCAATCGCTTGGCTGCTTCGAGCGGCGATTTTGCTTTTGTGTGGGATGCAACCACGGGCCAGCAATTATTGAAAGCCACTCATGCTGCTTCCTCCAAAACCCTCACTACGATGCAATGGATCTATAATGCCGCGATCACGTCCGATGGCAAACTCCTGGCGTACGCGGCGCGCGGCGACAGCTTGGCTCATGTATGGAACGTCGAAACCGGCCGCCAGATTCTCGAACTCAAACATGATTCCGCTGTGGCGGCTGTCTCTTTCAATGCGGATGGAACAAAACTTGGCACCGGCTCCTACGATGGCACTGCGCGCGTCTGGGAAATCCCTTCAGGTAGGGAACTAGAGCGCGGCCCGGTTGGCGGAGGCGTCGAAGTTGTCGCTTTCAGCCCTGCTAGCGGCCGATTCGCCGCTGGTGGCATGGAGGGCTCGGTGTTCGTCTCCGAAACACGCCGCGCCGACCGCCCTGCCTACTTCGATCTGCTCGCTGACCTCCCTAGCGCTGCATTTAGCACGGATGGCCAGCGCTTCGCCGTCGCCACGATATCGGCCCAAGGGTCGTCCCTGGTGCGAATTGCCGACATCAATGGCAAAGTTCTGCACGACGTCGAGGTGCAAGGTGCTCCCGTTTTTGACAAGCTGTTTTTCCTCGATCCAAACGACGTGATTGCCCAGTGGAGCAACAAGCTATTTCACATTACTATTGATCCGCCTTCGGTTACTCCTTTACCCGACCTGCCTGGAGAAATGCGGATCGATCCATCGGGTAAGGCGCTTGCTGTCCAACGTGATGGCGTTAGCCGGCTGTATACTTTACCCAGCCTTCGGCAGACCACGTCTCTGGACGGGCCATCTTCCACTTTGCGACAGACGGCCGACGACGGTAAGCTTCTGGCCTTCGAGACAACCAGACCGCCAAACGAATTCTCTATCGAGATTTGGAGTGTCGCCAGAAAAGCCCGCGTCAGCCGCATCCCTTTGCCCGCTGATTTGAATCGCCTCGCCTTCAACCCGGCTGGTACCATCCTATTCACTGCGCAAAGCGAAAACCTACAAGCCTGGGATATACCGTCCGGCAAACGACGTTTCTCGCTCACTGTCACTGGCGACATTGACCTAATCGTTCCCGATCCTTCTTCCGCCGCCTTCGCTACGGTTACTCACGGACGTCTGACCGTGTGGGATGCCGTGAACGGCGCTCGCCTGGCGCAGCTTCCTGATGTGGGGTATGTCCGCTCGGCCGCTTTTAGTCCCGACGGCCGCTATCTGCTAACTTGCTACAAATACGCCGCGGCGCTCTGGCTGTGGCGTTCAGGCGATTTGCGAGACCAGGCCTGTGCCCGTCTCACAAGCAACTTGTCTCACGATGAATGGAATCGTTGGTTTCCCAAACAGCGCTATCGACAAATCTGTCCCAACTTGCCTGGAGCGAATTGAATCACCCGCGCGCTCGTGAGCACTTAAAGGGATCGAGTCTAGATGAACGTCTTGTTTATTCATACTTTGGTTTTGGCATTAGCAAGTCATAGAATAGCCGCTGCAGGCGGAGCGCACCCAATCGCTGGTATCGTAGTGGGACGTGAGCTGGAGGATAGTGCTACCACGGGCACCGCGGGGCAAGCCGGCCGCCCGATTGGTCGCTCCAACAAGATGCCAGCGCCTGAGAATCGATGAAGCAAATCCCGGTGCGGAGCTGCGACTCACCGCAATTATGGGATCTCCAGTTCTCTTGAGGAATCGCAAGTTGGGCGTAATTTTTGTCAGCTATCGACGGAGTGACTCACAGGGCGAAGCCGGCCGCTTGTTTGACGATCTGGTGAAGCATTTCGGCGAAGACACTGTATTTATGGACGTAGCGGGCATAGAGGCGGGACGCGATTTTCGCAAAGCGATTGAGGAAGGCGTCACGAAATGTGGCGTGCTACTTGTGATGATCGGGCCGGAATGGCTCGATGCAAAAGACGAACGCGGACGGCGCCGGCTCCAAGATCCCTCGGATTTCGTACGTATTGAAACTGCTTCCGCCCTGAAACGTGATATTCCCGTGGTTCCTGTGCTGGTGCGCGGAGCCAAAATGCCGTCCCCTGAGCAGCTACCCGAGGAACTAAAGGAGCTGGCTTATCGCAATTGTATCGAGTTGACGCACGCGCGGTGGAAATCGGACATTCATCTGCTCGTTGAGGCGCTGCGTCGTTCGCTGCCTGTGACACTATCACCCGGAACGAATGTCCGGTCCAGCAAAGCATCAGCTTCTATGCGCCCGGGTCCTCATCAAGAGGAAATGGCACTGCCATCGAAGTTAGAGGACGAAAGATCCTCGCGGATCGACCCTGCGACTCTGCAGCGTGTCACGCGGGAACTTGCGCTGCGAATCGGGCCGGTTGCCGACATCATCGTGAGACGCGCGGCGTCCCAGTGTAACTCACTCGAAGAGCTACGTCTCAAAGTCGCCGAGGAGATAGACTCCAAGGCAGACCGCGAGAAGTTTTTACTCGAACAAACCGCCATTCCTTCGAATCCACTGCTTCAACCCTCAGGGGTCAAAATACCTGAAAGCAGGCCAGGAGCTCTGGGCTTGCCTTTGTCTTCGAAAGGCGGGGACGCGCCGTCCAAAGCATTTCTACCTGCTATAGGATTACCATCGTCGAATCGCCGGAAGTACTTGCTTCTCGTAGCAGCGGGAGCTGTCTTTGTAATCCTGGTGCTCGCTTTCATTGCACGCTTGGTGTCATCGAGAGGAGAGGGCACATCTCCTGCAGTGAGGAGTCTACCCCAAGGCTCCCACACTCCGGAATCGGCACCTGTAAAAACAGATGCGCCGCAACTTCCGGCGGGAACGTTGGTAAAAAAAGACAAAAAGGCTGAAGCTCCTGCTGAACATGAAACCGCAGAAGTTAGCGGCACGCTTACCAAGCGGGTTGTCCTGCCTGCGGAAGTGTCCATGAACCTCCTCATCCGGCCGGAGACGAGCCCCGTTTATACTCCGCTCGCGCTGCAAGCACACATTCAGGGCGAGGTAGTTCTCGACGCCGATATTTCAAAGGAAGGCAGCGTCGACGCTCTCAGAGTCATTAGCGGGCATCCGCTTCTAATCAGTGCGGCTGTCAACGCCGTTAAGGAATGGCGATACAAGCCATACATGCTAAATGGCGCGCCGGTCGCGGTGAATACCCACATTACTGTGAAGTTCAGCCTTTTACGATAAAGCGGTCGGAAGATTCGAGAAATGCGAGCGTTCATCCCAACATCTTGAAAGCCTTGGCCAGACTGATCTGCATGCGATTAAAGGATTCGGTCACAGCAGCAATCTCATCGCGGCCCTTCACCGGCAAGGCAGACGAGTTCATCTCTCCCTTACTGACGAGCTCCGCGGCATCCGAAACCAGCTTAAGCGGTCGAATCACGATTAAGTAGACGGCAGCATCCAGAACGACAATGGTCGCAACAAGAGTGACAATCAAATACGTCAGTAAAAGGTGAAATGCCTGTTTGGCCTTCTGCACTGGTACCGACATCGGAACAGAAACGATCTGCGCCCCCACGACAGAGTTCAGTTTCCATCCGAAGCCATTATTCGATCCGTAGGTGGCGATCATTGACGGCGGAGCCGCCGCGGGGTTGCTATGGCATTCCAGGCACGATGGAGCCGCCACGATCGCGGTTGCCAGGAACATCGCGGGGCCCATCGGAGTCGAACGTTCTCCGCTATATTGTTTCTGTTCGGGGCGGTCGCGCAGGTAGGCGATGACATCGGCTTCCCAATCGGTGGCACGATGCTCCGGATTAGTTGGATTCATGGTCGCTTCCCGGTACGCGTAGTCAGGATAGTTCTGCCGCAGCTTGTTGAAAGTGGTGATCGCTCCGAAGGCCGGGATCGTCTCCGCCAGGAACCTTTTCTTGTGTTCCGGGTTCTGCTGAAGCAACGGACCTAGATTGGAAGACGTATAATCCCTTACCGATGTCGCACTTGCCATCATCAAATTGGCTTCTTGGAGGACTTCGCGCCGTGCGTTGCTCATGAGAAAGCTAAAGATGATTTGCGAAATAATCAGACCGCCAGTCCCAAACAACACCAGCAAGAGCAGATTGAATTTTGTTAGCAGCTTCATCGTTGGCACCCTTTAGGGCCAGCTCAGCCTGCTCAACGATAACCGATTTTTTTCACCAGTAGAAGTATTAGTACAACGAGCGCTTGTTTCGGGATCGGCCGTAGTCCAGAACAACATGTGATCCAGATACTCGCGTCGAAGGGTGCCGATTAGTCTTTCGACGAACGGGTGGGACAGAGGAAAGTAGGGGATGCATTTGATTTTCGTCACCTCCAGCACCCGCAGATTGGCTTGCCATTGGTGGAACCGATAAAGCGGATCGTTATCGGAGCTGAGATGCTCCCGCGCCTTCGATAATACTCAAGAGGAGCCCCGCTCCTTTATGGCTGGACCGAAACTCAGTTGCGGCTGCCACACCGAAACATGCCAGTAGAACCAGTAGAATAAAAAACCAAATGAGTCCTATCGCAAGCGCCAAGAAGAATTCCTTTCTCGAAGTTGAAGGCAGCCCGCCGCTTGGTTCACGTTGCGTGACCGGGTTGATGGCCCCCAAGTCCTCGCGTAGGTTTAGGTTCTAATTCGATGATGAGTATAAGCCGAGTTTTGAACATTCCATGCGTTCGAGATCGCGCGGCTGCAACCGAATGACCAGCATCGCGCTCTGCAGGAATGCTTTCCGCAATACTGTAACGCCGCCGCCATCTTGAAAGACAAGAAGGCCGAAGCGACCACGGTCCGGGAGCTTCGCGCATGGATTGAGCGGGAAATCCATCTTGACCTCACAAACGCGCCATTTGATCCGTAGGACGAAACGCTTCTGCGAAAGGCGGGAGCGTGCGCTCCTTGCCCGAAACGAACGGCCAGCAACCCCCTTCTCTTTCCCGAAGTCCGACAAGAGTCCATTTGATAGTTAAGTGGAATAGGCTTCGGCAAGAGATTCTCCGAGTAGAAGTCCGTTTGGCCGAAGCATTTCTTTGCGCCTCTCTGGCCTCTCCTGGAACGAAGGCCTGTGACGCCGTAGGCGGAACGTTAGGCCGGAGTGGAGGGAGGGGCCAGTGAGGACAAAAAGCCGTTTTTGATGCGATGCGTCCGCTTCGGCAATCCAAGTCTAATCGGAAACGCCTGAACAGCAGGTTTTCGGTACAATGGTTTTGTTTTGGGACTTCGCAAAATCAGCCCGCTCATATTGGTTCTATTGATATCCGTCACCGCTTGGCCCGGATACACTTTGCTGAAAGGCCTGACGTTCTCAAGAAGGAAACTAGAACGTAGTAATCCAACTTCTTACGTCTTCAATTCCCCGGCCTCTGAAGTTAGGAGCGCCATCGACTCTTCGATTAGCTCGGCATACCAACAGGGACGTCTGTACGGATACTGGGTGCCCTCTGGATTATCCTTCCACGGCTCCGCCGAAACTGAGTATGACTTACATCAAGTCACAATTTCGGAGAATTACCGCTGGTGGCACACTCCGTTGGAGTACAGCGCCGACTTTAAGCTGCTCTTGACTCCAGCGTCCGATTCAAAAACTCGCGTTGACGTCCGGACATCCGAATCAGAAGTCCGAATTGGCCGAAGCTTCGGCGGGCACCCAGGGGACTACTATGAACCGGTTGCTCCCACAACGATCGAGGAGTACAGAATCCTGCTAAATATTGGCGCAGCATTGGGGGAGCACGGGATGCCCCAGCTTCAACTGCCGAAGTGAACCGTTCCGGACACCGGACATTCTGAACAACAGTTTTTACCGCGACAACGGATTCCCACCAATCCTTCTTACCTTCGACCCGATGTCCGTGGAACTTTGGTTTTCAGGAAGTCACGGGCATTGACGCCTTTGGAGAAAGATGCGGAGGACTCCTACCAGAACGAATAACGCGCCGAGTACACAAGCTGGAATCCAAGCGAAGAAGAACCATTGGCCTGTCCAACCGTGAACATTTGCCTCGAAATGCAGAAGCGAGCCAAGTACGGGAATTACGACCAGTGAAACCCCTGAAGTGACGGCACCGACGAGCAGCACCTGGTTTGCGTCTTGCTTGGCGCAAAAGGCGATGCAGCCCGCAAGCAGAATTAGCATTCCCGGAAACAAGAGCAGCATTCCGACCACATCTGCGGCCGCGGAGGGCTCCCAGCCAAGCAACAGCACGCCGAGAACCATGCTGCTGGAACCGGCGAGAATTAGGATTTTCCATCGAGATATTATGGGAATCACGGGAATTTCCTCATGGTGTATCTTACTCTCTCAGTGAGAAGCTAAGTCGAATTACTGGAGACGTGATCGGAACTCCTAAGATTACCGCCAAAAATCGCGAGCGATCTGCCGATGGTTGGATCGTCGTGTGGTCAAAAAACTCGAACGGCTTGAATTGGTGTGGCTTAGGATTTTCCGCAGGCTCTCTGTTTGTATGGGCTTCTCCGACCCAGAAACAGTGGCTACAATCTTGCCTTCACGAAGTTCTCGCTCACAAGGGCGAAGCCTTTGGCTGGTTAGTTATGATATGTTTCGTTTTGGGAATTGACCACGACGAGTCGACTCGCTCCGCCACTCTCGAGGAGGAAGATTTTGGCCGGTACGGTGATTTTCTTGGGGGCAGGCGCGACCAAAGCCTGCGGCGGCCCGATGACGAACGAGATTCTACCCGCTATTCTTGGAAGCGCGCCGGCCTACGATCCCGCCGGACGATTGCCAAGGCTCCGCCAATTTCTGCATGAGCAATTTCATATCTTACCCAGCTCGCCACAGGACTCCTATCCCGGACTACCGATGCTGATGAGCCTGCTCGACACCGCCCTCGATCGTCGGCAGGTCTTTCATCCGGCCTGGGACGCAAACAGCATCCTGGAAATTCGCGAAGCTATCGAGTTCGGCATTTTCGACGTGCTCGAAGAAAAACTCTTTAAGGCGCAGACTAACAATCATTGGGACTTCCTCCAGAGAATCTACCCTCCTCCGGCGCAGCCCTGCGTGATCAGCACGAACTACGATCTGATTATCGACACCGCGATGATGTTCCTGAGCGAATCCCGCCTGCCGGAAGGAGGGCTTCCCGCATACCACTGCGCCATCTCCAGCGACTTTTACCGCAACGAGGCGGCACATTTCGGCGTCCTCCTGAAACTGCATGGCTCGCTGAATTGGCTTTATTGCAAGACCTGCCATCGGCTTGAAATCGGGGCGTCGGAATCGAGGAAGTATCTGAAGGTGCTGAGCAGGTTGGTCGGGCCGTCGCTGGAGCAATCGTACATGACAGACAGCGGCGCATGTCCCACATGCCAAAGTAAACTGCGGCCGCTGCTAATCGCCCCTACGCACCTGAAGGATTATCGCAATCCGCATCTCGCTCAGGTCTGGTATGAAGCCGAGCGTGCCTTGCGAGAGACTGCCCGAGTGGTTTTCATCGGCTACAGCCTCCCCGAAGACGATGTGGAAGTAATCTACATGTTGAAGCGTAGCATGGCCCACTTGCCGCCTGGCCAGATCACCGTAGTCGGATACGATCCAACGATGCCCCTTCTGGACGCCCACCCAGTCGGTCGCCGCTACCGTACTTTGTTCGGCGACGGCATTGACTGGCATCCGGAAGGGCTTGACGCCTGGCTGCCGCTAGCTGCCGCTGCTTAGACTGGCCGTTGACCTTTTTCGGCTCACCCGGCTGAACCGCCATATTTCGTGTCGTGTGAGCGACGAACGCCCCAAAAAGGCGCTTCGCAACCTGTCTCTGCCGAATTCCATGTTCCGAACTTCGCAACCACGCCATCAGCCCAATGCCGGCACGGCATCCGGCGACGACGAGAACTGAAAGCTTCAACCTCAGGCTTGCCTTGGAAGGCCGCAGCGGGCAAGGACCACCAATCCTATTCGGCGGGTGCGTTCGTCGACGAGTTCGCCGAAATACCAAAGCTGTTCCTTGCGCCCACGTTTGCATCGGCTCCAGATTGCTGCCCCGATTTCCCTGTGGTCCTCAAGAATTGCGCAGGCGTTGTATAGCTTGTCCTCCGCTGAAACCAGCAGCGTTCCCTCCGGTTCCTTCTGAAGACGGTTTATGAACGATTTCTTCCTGACTTCCCATTCCAGCTTCTTGCCGCCCTATCGGGGGCGGGGAAAACCTTATTGTCGAATGTACGGCCGTCTGCGACATAAAAAGAGACTTCCTTAAACCGTTGATGAATGGGTACGATGATTCGAGGGGCGCACACGGAGCGTACAATTCTCTGCGCTTTCAAAATCGCAACAAACACTGTAAGTCGGTTTGAGCGGAGATCCAGATGAGCAAATCCAACTCGCTGCCGCCGTCCGGTCACTACGACGCCAACTACGGAAATTTTCAAACGGAACTGTACGCACAGATCCGTCAAGAAGCTTTTGGCGAGGACATTGGACAAAACAGTTGGCTCACCTCAAACGAGCAGGACAGATTTTTGGAGTGGCTCGACCTTTCTCCAGGGAAGACCCTTCTCGATGTTGCTTGTGGAGCAGGGGGCCCGGCGCTGCGAATCGCCGCTACTACCGGCTGTTCTGTCGTCGGCATTGATGTTCACGAACAGGCAGTTACGACGGCGAGCTCACTTGCGGCGCAGCGCGGCTTGGCCGAGCGCGCCGAATTTCGGTCTGCAGATGCTACCGGGCCGCTGCCATTTTCTGACGCTAGCTTCGACGCCATCACCTGTATTGACGCCATCAACCACTTTTCCGACCGACCGCGTGTCATTGCGGAGTGGGCCCGGTTGCTAAAGGTGGGCGGGCGACTGCTGTTCACCGACCCCATCACCCTGACCGGGCCGCTGACGAATGCAGACGTCGCGGTAAGGAGTTCGGCTGGTGTTTATCTCTTTGTCCCCCATGGCTATGACGAACGTGTTATTGCACAGTGCGGGTTGCGATTGCTGGTGTGTGAAGACGTAACTGCGAACATGGCCAAAGTCGCAGATGCGAGACGAGCTGCCCGCGCATCGAAAGACGCTGCCCTTCGTGAAATCGAAGGCGATCAGGCCTATGACGGCCAGCAGGAGTTCCTTGCTGTTGCTGCTCGTGTGGCTAGAGAAGGCCGCCTTTCTCGTTTCGTCTATGTTTCGCAGAGGTTTAGCTGAGTTTCAAAAACTCGCCCAAAGAGGCCGAAGGGATGTCCATGAACTTGCATGGAAGTGCAGGTCTGGCGATGGCCGAGTTGAGTGCTGTCGGCCAGCGAGCCAGAAGGCGGGTCGCTTACCGACTGCTCCCTTTTGTGTTTCTCCTTTACATCGTCAACTACCTCGACCGCGTCAATGTGTCGTTTGCCAATCTCAGGATGAGCGCAGATTTGGGATTCAGCGATCGCGTCTACGGTTTGGGAGTAGGGATGTTTTACATAACCTACGTCTTGTTCGAGATACCCGGAGCCGTCATCGTCGAACGATGGAGCGCTAGGAAGTGGATTGCGCGAATCATGATCTCGTGGGGAATCGTTACGATTCTGACGGGCTTTGTGCACACCGCGACACAGTTCTATGCCGCCCGCTTCTTTTTGGGGGCTGCTGAATCCAGCTTTTTCCCCGGGATGATCGTTTATTTAACACACTGGTTTTGCGCGCGCGACCGCAGCCGAGCCATCGCTTGCTTATATGCAGCTAATCCCGCCGCTGCTTTGATCGGCTCGCCCTTGGCAGGCTGGCTTCTCGGAGTACATTGGCTGTCGCTCACTGGCTGGCGCTGGCTCTTTATTCTGGAGGGGATTCCTGCCGTCGTCGTGGGGACCATCACCTACTTCTATATGACGGATCGGCCTGTGCAAGCGTCTTGGCTTCCTCACGACGAACGGGACTGGCTCGTCAAGGAATTGCAGGATGAGCTAAAAGCGAAAAACAAGCTTCGAAACCCTACGATTTTGGAAGCTTTTCGAGACGCTCGAATCCTAAGATTGATTCTTGCATATTTCCTGGCTCTCACAGGAGCTCTCGGAACCATCTATTGGATACCAACCTTCGTGAAGCGCCTGTCGGGAGTTTCTAACCAAACGGTTACGCTCCTGCTGCTTGTGCCAGCTCTCATAGGCCTGGCAGGGATGCTGATCAACGGATGGCACTCCGATAAAACCGCTGAGCGACGCTTGCACACCGCGATTCCACTGCTGGCTGCGGGCTCGATGTTCGCCCTCTTAACGCTCGGCCGTCACAATATGCCCTTAGCAATTGTGTCCTTGCTGCTAGGAAGTGGGTTCTTGTATGCCTATTATCCAACTTTTTGGGCGATTCCGACGATGATGCTAAGCGAGGCAGCGGCAGCCGCGACCTTCGGACTGATCAATTCGATCGGGCAACTCGGCGGATTAGCCGGGAATTACACGATTGGTTATCTCAACGATCGGACACATTCGCTTACGGCCAGCTTCGCGTTTATCGCACTCGTCTATGTGGTGGCAGGCAACCTGATTCTTAGTTTGAGAATTCGCGATCCTATTGGTGTCTTGCCGAGATCGAACTAGCTCGAAAGCCCGTCGCGCACGACCGGGAACCGCGTCGATCTATCATTTCCGTGATCTTCCCGAGTGACGGTGAGGTGGTCAAATTAGCGCCGCGCGATCCGCGGACTTGTGCTCGGCTCTGCCATGCTCGGGAGGCGAGTGCTTTGCAAGAAACAGCCTACCTTTTCCCTAATCACCGATTCGAGGTGCGCCGCCACGCACATTGCCAAGGACAAGACCCCTGCCGAATGTACCCAACCGGGTGACGGCGATAGCGGGTACAATGAATTGATGAACTGCCAAGTGAAGGACGAACTGGTGAGTCAGCTCACCGCTTTGAATAACAAACTCAATCTGCTCAGTCCTGATCTGGTGCATGGGGACAAAGAACGCGCGGAAGTACAAGAGCGGCGCGAGAGCTTATACGCCGAGATTAAGCACCACCGGGCGAAGGGACACGAAGGCAAGCCATGCCCTGCGGCAAGACAGGTTTAGGCCAGTCGCCCTGACTGGCTTGGCAAGCGAATCAGAGCTTAAGTTCGACGTCGAAGCCGTTCCATTTTCCATCATCTTCCAAATCCAAGTGCTTTGAGATAAGTGCCGCCCGTGCCTCGCCGAAACTAGGAGCACCTGTGAAATGAATGAGCTCTGCGGATAGCCATTGGCGCCAGCTCAGCTCTCTGTCGCGCGAGAAATCGGAGACCCCCGGCCAACTGCTCAGCCAAATACCGCCGATGTTGGCCCACAGGCTTACCCGCTCCAATGCCCTTGAATGCGGCAGATATGGTTTCCGGATCACCCTCGTTGAGAGCTCGAATTTCAACACTTTCTGCCATTCCTCAATGCTCCCAGGTAAATTCTAATTGCCTATGCGAAGGTAATCGACATGATGGTAAACGAGGAAATACGATAACCGGTAAAATTGCATCCGTGAAAAGATAACTTATCGGGCCGCAAATGCAATGAAGACCAATGCCAATACAAGGATCAAACTGGAGACACGATCCCTTGCGCCAAACCATTTGGAGGTTCTATCGAGCTGATGGGTGTCTTGTACGGAGGTGTCGTTTCTGGGTTCTATCGCGGGACGGGTAAGCCAAGGATCAACCGAATTCTGTGACGATCGCTCACCTCGCGTGGAGAGCCGCCGGTCCGGTCCAACCACTTTGTAAAATCCATCAGCTTAACCATGTGTTCGACGCGAACGTCGGCGACTGAGACCTTAACGACGTTAAGCCCCTGGGCGACCCCAGCGACCCATTCGTTGCCTCGTATCGCTGCAAGTCCTTGGGCCACGGCTTCATATAATGTTGCGGCCGTGACTTCGACGGTGTGCGAGACACCGTCCATATCTTGGATCGTGACACGGCAAGATCGGACTGACATGGGGGCAAGATATCATATTCGCCTTTTCTTCGCTATACGCCAAGAATGCATCTCGGGATGGGGCAACAAGGGGCTCAATCGATGCTCTCCATGCTCTGAAATGTCAACTCCGTATGGCCAATCTTTATTACATCTCCTGACTTCAGTTTCGTCCTTAATCCGGCGGCAAGTCTAACCCCATTCAGGAATGTCCCATTGGTGGTGTGAAGATCCACCACAAAAATTGAAGCGCCGTCAGACTCGACCGTTGCGGCAACGCCGGAAACCGAAGACGACCTTTCCCCGACGTGTCCTCCCCGCGTCCCGAGCCCGGGCGCACCACTCTGCTCTCAAGTTTTCAGTAACTAACTTAGGACACTCTTCCTACTGAAGTGTGGTCGACTTCTTTAGGTGTATTGGGTGCAACAAAGGTGCTTTGAGTTGGGAGCTCAAAGCCAACCCACCTTTTCTGTTGCTTCTTTGCGGAACGTCACGTCTTCCTTAAGCCTTCGAACCGTCGTCATTGACGGTGTTGTGCCTCGCCAGAATTCATGCTCATTAAGCTCGATATTCACTTGTGAGCATTACATCAGGAGCTATCGCCATATGTTGTCCCCGCCAGCCGGCGGAGTCCTCTTGCCGTTGGAGGCACAGTGTGGCCCGTAATTCTTGGCGCAGTGTTGTCCTTCGCGAGAATTCAATCTGCAGGGTTTCGCAGCTGGTGATCGTGTTGAAAATGCCAAATACGCTGCGACACCTGCATAGGTTCGCTTCG
>Ga0207063_1041_pt1 | contig 28792 bp, 27 predicted proteins | sample Alteio_BWMinCont_29_FD_153462 | JGI IMG/M metagenome (GOLD analysis project Ga0207063, IMG submission 153462) | Enriched cells from forest soil in Barre Woods Harvard Forest LTER site, Petersham, Massachusetts, United States -... | ecosystem: Environmental > Terrestrial > Soil > Temperate forest >...
CGAAGCGTTTACCGCAATGCGCGCGCGGGGTGCGAAAGTTGCCGACGTTGCGATTCTCGTTGTGGCAGCGGACGACGGCGTGATGCCGCAAACGAAAGAAGCGATCTCGCATGCAAAAGCAGCCGAGATGCCGATCGTCGTTGCCATGAATAAAATTGATAAAGAAGGGGCCCAGCCCGAGCGCGTGAAGCAGCAACTCGCGGAAGAAGGGTTGCAAGCGGTGGATTGGGGTGGCAACATCGAGATGGTGCCGGTCTCCGCAAAAACCGGCGACGGAATCGAAAAATTACTCGAGACGGTGCTGCTCGAGGCCGACATTCAGGAACTCAAAGCCAACAAGAACCGCCGCGCGACCGGCGTTGTTATCGAATCGCAGCTCTCGAAAGGTCGCGGTGCAGTTGCGACGGTGCTCGTGCAAAACGGCACGCTACGCGTCGGTGATATCGTCGTTGTCGGCGGTACGTTCGGTAAAGTGCGCGCGCTGATCGACGACAAGGGCAAACAAGTCAAGAGAGCAGGTCCGTCGATTCCGGTTGAGGTGATGGGGCTTTCAGATGTTCCGGCAGCCGGCGATACGTTAATGGTGGTGAGTGACGACCGCGTTGCGCGTGAAGCCGCTGAGAAACGCAGTTCCCGCCGTCGCGACGTGCGCATCGGCGATAGCGGCGCGCAGAAAGTCTCGCTCGAATCGTTCATGGCGATGCCGGCGGAAGGCAAGAAGACGCTCAACATCATCGTCAAAGCCGACGGACAAGGTTCGATCGAAGCATTACGTCCCCGCATGGAATCGATTTCAACCGAGGAAGTCGATATTCGCGTTATCTATGGCGGCGTCGGTGCGATTTCACCGAACGATGTGAACCTCGCGAGCGCGTCCAACGCTGTGCTGATCGGCTTCAACGTCCGTCCGGATGAAACGGTGAAGCGTCTGGCCGAAAACGAAGGCGTCGATTTACGGTTCTATCAGGTCATCTACAACATCGAAGACGATCTCAAAAAGGCGATGCTCGGCATGCTCGCCCCGATTGAGAAAGAAACGGTGCTCGGTCACGCCGAGGTCCGGCAAATCTTCAAAGTCAGCAAAGTCGGTACCATCGCTGGTTGCTACGTGCAAGACGGCAAGATCACCCGCAATGCCAAAGTCCGCGTTCTTCGCGATTCCGTGGTCGCATTCACCGGCGAAATCGAATCCCTTCGCCGCGTAAAAGACGACGTCCGCGAAGTAGCCGAAGGCTATGAATGCGGCATCCAAGTAACGAAATTCCAAGACCTCAAAGAAGGCGATGTCATTGAAGCCTACACCGTCGAAAAGGTTGCTGCGGAGCTCGTAAGTGCGTGAACAAGCAACGCCGTGCCAAAATTGACCACGAGATTCAACGCATTCTCGGGACGCTGATTACGCAGCAATTGCGTGACCCGCGACTGGGCTTTGTAACAGTAATGCATACGGAAGTGACTGATGATTTGCAGCATTGCAAAGTGTTTGTGTCTGTTATCGGTGACCGTCATGTCGCGCGACAGACAATGGATGCATTGGCGCATGCGAGTAGATTTTTGCGTGGCGAGTTGGGCCACCAGATTAAGCTACGGCACATTCCGCAACTGACATTCGTCGAGGACCGCTCGACCGAAAAAGCAATTTCGTTAGCAAAAACGCTGCGCGAAGACGCCGAGCGCCATAAGGATATCGCGTCGTGATCGAGAGCCATGCCCCGGTTTCAAATACGACGGAAGAAGTTGTTGCAGAACTGCAGCGACGCTCGGAATTCGTGATGGTTAGCCATGTAAAACCCGACGGTGACACGCTTGGCGCCGGCCTTGCGTTAGGAATCGCACTAAAGCGCTTGGGCAAACGCGTACTGTATTTCCAACAAGATGCTGTGCCGCGCAACTTGCGCTTTCTTCCGCAAACCGAACACGTCTCACGAGAGATTCCCGCCGATCTATCCCCCGATGCGCTCTGGGTCTTCGGCGACATGAGCGACAAGGAGCGCGCCGGAGAGTTTCTCCCGAACATCACTCGCGAAAATATTCTCGATATCGACCATCACCTCGGCAATACGCACTTCGGCGCATTCAATTACGTGATTGCGACGGAATGTTCCACCGGCACAGTCGTCATGCACCTGCTACGCGGCCTGGGCGTCGAAGTCGATCGCGAAATCGCAACCTGCATTCTCACCACGATCATGACCGACACCGGCGGCTTCATTCATAGCAACACCACCCCTGAAGTGCTCGAACTCTCTGCCGAACTCATGCGCAAAGGGGCTGACAAAGAACAAATCACCGAAGAAATCTTCGCAAATAAACGCCTTGCAGCGGTCCGCCTATTAGGAAGCGCTCTCGATGTCCTATGCATAACCCACGATGGCCGCTACTGTTACTCGTACATCACCGACAAAATGCTCGCAGCAGCAGGCGCTGACGGCGAAGACACGGAGGAAATCGTCAATGTCCTACGCGGAATTGAAAACGTCGAAGTCTCTGCCCTCTTCAAAGCCTTCGAGGGAGAAATCCGCGTAAGTCTCCGCTCAAACGGTCGCATCAACGTTCAAGCCGCAGCCGCCCGCCTCAACGGCGGCGGCCATTTCCGTGCGTCAGGATTAACCTACCACGGTACTCTAGAAGCCGCCATCGCCGCTGTCGAATCAGCACTAACCGCCGAAGGCTTGTAGTTCTTGTAGTTAAGGGTAGTTATTATCGCAACGTGATTCCCTCATGGGCTAGTAGGCGGCGCCGGATCGAGTTTGGGGCGGCGCCTTTGATTCGGCCGTCGGCACCGATAACCCGGTGCGCTGGTATGAAAAGTGCGAGTGGCGAGCGGCCCATCGCAGCAGCCACGGATCGATGCGCGAACGGTCGCCCGAGTGCACGTGCTACATCGCCGTATGAAATCAACTCACCCGTCTCGAGGCGTGCGACCAGCGCGTAGATCTCGCGTGCAAACGGAGTTCCGGTAAAGAGCAATGGCAGATCGAATCGCACCAGCCGTTTCGCGAAATAGGCGCGCACTTGCGACTGCGCATCGCGCAAAAGCGGCTGCCGCGTCCGTTCGATTTTCACACGGCGTGAGCGCATGACGAACATGCTCTCCACGATCAACGTTCCATTCGTGCTGACGATCAAGTCTCGCCCAAACGGCGTCGCTATGCGTACCTTTTCGACATCCATAAGCAGCTTTTCGAGAACCTCTGGCCTCGATGCCTGGTGACCGGCGTCATCACTGATACGATGCTCGCTTCAAAGTAAAGAAACGTTTTTGTAACATGGAGGAGACTTCAGGTTAACATTGGTAGAGTAGACTCGGGTCCATGAAAAGAACACCTTCTGTCGAGAAGCTTATCCTCGACCTTCAAAAAAACCTGAACACCCGGTTCGACGCGGTTGATAACCGATTTACTTCCTTTGAGGCAAGTGTCAACGACAGATTTGGCTCGCTAGAGACCAGCTTTAACGATAGATTTGTCTCGCTAGAGACCAGCTTTGACAATAGATTTGGCTCGCTAGAGACCAGCTTTAACGATAGATTTGTCTCGTTAGAGACCAGCTTTGACAATAGATTTGTCTCGTTAGAGACCAGCTTTAACGATAGATTTGTCTCGCTAGAGACCAGCTTTGACAATAGATTTGTCTCATTAGAGACTTGCTTTAACAACAGATTTGGCTCCCTGGAAGCCAAAGTCGATAGCTTGGCGCAATTTACCGATAAGATGTTTATTGCAACGGCTCAAAGTCTCAACCTGATAACCGATCGTCTAGGTGGCGTTGAGGGACGTCTTTCCAGTGTTGAGGGGCGTCTTTCTCATGTTGAGGGACATCTTTGTGGCGTCGAAACCCGCCTAGCGAATCTCGAAGGACAGGTGCGTGGCATCGACAGGCATCTCGATCGTTTTAACAGCCGCCTTGTCGCTCTCGAACAATAGAATACTCTTTGCTTAACCTTGAATAGGCGTTTTGTGCTCTTGGAGTAAACCTTAGGGCCTTGATGCTCGGGTTTGTGAATGTGTTTAAGCCGGCGGGGCCTACATCGGCGCAAGTCGTGGCGCGGCTGCGGCGGGTTTATGGGATGTATTCGCACGATCGGAAGATCGCGGTGGGGCATCTTGGGACGTTGGATCCGCAGGCGGCGGGGGTGTTGCCGATTGCTATCGGTAAGGCGACACGGCTGATACCGTTGCTCGAGGACCAGCGTAAGGCGTATGCGTGCACGCTCGTGCTTGGGCGTTCTACGACGACTGCCGATGCATTGGGTGAAACGGTGAGCGAAGGCGTTGTACCGGCTGATTGGGAGGCACGGTTGCACGATGCGTTACCGCAATTTGTGGGGCGTATCACGCAAACGCCACCGATGTATTCTGCGGTGCATCATGAAGGTAAGCGGCTCTATGAACTTGCTCGCGAAGGGAAAACGGTTGAGCGTAAGTCGCGAACCATTACCATTTATGCGTTGAATATTCTCGGCGCGGAGATAACGTCGGCCCTTCGACAAGCTCAGGGTGACACAGGGGACGCGCTGGCATTATCGGCGCCGAAAGCGACGATGCGAATTCGAGTTGCTTGTAGTGAAGGGACGTATATTCGGACGTTGTGTGAGCAGCTTGGGGAGGCTATTGGGGTTCCGGCGCATATGGGGGCCTTGGTGCGGGAGGCTTCAGGGCCGTTTATTTTGTATGAAGCTCGGACATTGGAAGAAATTGGCAGCGATCCGCATGGAGCCTTAATTACGCCGGAGCATATTATTCCGTTTCCGACGATTGTGCTCGATCTTCGGGGATCGGCGGATTTTCGTGCGGGGCGTGTTGTACCGTTGCCTCAGGGGGCAGCGGCAAAACATGTGTTTGTGCGGGATGAAGCTCGTATGCTCGTTGGCGTTGGTGAAACGCATGGCGCGCTCCTCGCGCCTCGAAAGGTATTTGTGTAATGGCATTCTCTTGTATTTTCTTGAACGCCGGTATTTTTTGAACTCCGGTATTGGCTCAAAAAAAATTCGAGGAGTCGCGTAACAGATGCGACTGTACCGTCAACTCGTCCGGGAAGTCGATCGCCCGCTCGCGCTTGCGATTGGGTTTTTTGACGGCTTGCATCGCGGGCACCGTGTATTGATAGACGAAGCGCGACGCTTGCGTAGGCCGAGATGGCGGGTCGGCGTGTTAACCTTTGAAAATCACCCAGCTGCATTTCTTCGACCGGGTACGGAACCGCCGCTCATTTGTACTCCCGAAGAGCGGATCCGGCTTTTTTCAGAAGCAGGTATTGAAGAATGTTTTTTTATTCCATTCGATGCAAATCTTGCATATCTCACGCCGGAACAATTTATGGACGATGTTCTTCTCAAGCGTCTTGGAGCGCGCGGAGTCGTTGTCGGTTCGACATTTCGTTTTGGCCACCAGCGTGCGGGCGACGCGCAGACGATGGCGAATTTCTTTAGAGAAGACGTAACATTCGTCGCGGTCCCTCCCGTTGCAGACGAAACCGAGCGCATATCCTCAACGCGCATCCGGCGGTTAATCGCAGCCGGACACATGGAAGACGTCGATCGTTTGCTCGGGCAGAGTTATGAGTTACGCGGAATCGTTGAACGCGGTGCAGGGCGTGGGCACACCCTCGGATTTCCTACCGCAAACCTCGCTCCACCGCAGAAACTCTTGCCAAAAGACGGGGTTTATGCGGCCACGGCTCGTTTCGATGGCCGCGATTATGCCGCGCTCGTTTCCATCGGAACGAATCCTACGTTCGGGAAAAATGCGCGCACTATCGAAGCGTGGCTTAGGGATTTTCAGCAGACAATCTACGGTTGTGATCTCAGTTTGCGCGAACTGCGCTTCGTGCGCGAGCAACGTGCTTTCGCAACTGTCGACGAACTGGCAACCCAAATGCTTGCGGATAGAGCTGCGGTCGCCTATCCGTCCTATTAACTGGTTGCAGTTTAGGTACGCCGTTCGAATGAAGAAACGATCGCTTTCCACTTTGTGATCACGGCTTCAATGTGTTCGGAGGTAACGATCTCATGCCCGGCGAGTGCGACCGAGGCGGCGGCTTCGTCCATGACATCGATCGCTTTGTCGGGCAGGAAGCGATCGGGAATAGCGGATGCGGAAAGCGTCGCCGCTGCGATCATGGCCTCTTCGGTAATCGTGACGTTGTGGTGTGCCGCGTAACTTTCGCGCAGACCAAAAAGAATGCGAGTGGTTTGTTCGACGGACGGCTCTTCCACCATGACCGGCTGAAAACGCCGCTCCAACGCGGAATCTGACTCGATGTACGCCCGATAGTCGTCCAGGGTCGTTGCGCCGATACATTGCAATTCGCCGCGCGCCAGTTCGGGTTTGATCATTGAGCTTAAATCGAGGGCGCCTTCGGCGGCACCGGCACCGACAAGCGTATGTACTTCGTCGATGAACAAGATAATTTCTCGCGCTGCGCGCTTGATTTCATCGAGAATGTTCTTCACGCGTCCTTCGAACTCACCACGATATTTGGTTCCGGCGACAAGCGGTCCGAGTGAAAGCGCGAGCACGTGTTTGTTTCGTTGTGCAAGCCCTTCGACGACGGCGGTTTTGCCGACGCCCGGCTCACCAACGAGCATCGGATTGTTCTTGCTCCTGCGCGCAAGAATGGAGATAACACGTTCGATTTCGCTTTCGCGCCCGATAACCGGATCGAGTTTCCCTTGACGCGCAAGCTCAGTAAGATCGCGCGAGAAACTCTCAAGCGTGGGTGCGCCGGCACGTCCGCCAAAAAGGCGTTTGGAAAGTACGCTTAGCGGCGAAGAAGCGTCGTTACGATCATGCTGGATTTTTTCGACGAGGAGCGCGCTCCCGGCCAGGAGCCCTGCAGTCGCCAGCGCAGCGCTGAGAAAGGGGAGCGCCGCGGCCGCGGCCCGCTTTTTTGTGCAAGCCGCGCAGATCCACTCTTTTCCGTTGTATGTCAGTACCGTTTGGCTTCCACAGGCTGCGCAAGCGCTCGTCATAGGGTCGCTAGTTCTACAGCAGGCACCGTTTGCCGCCTTAATCCTTTGGGAGACCTTATGGGGTTACGCGTGACTAACCCGCTTGAGGCAGGGTCGCGGCCAGTCCTCTGCCAATACGGAATCCGATTTTCCCGCTAGCGTCAATTTCTCAAGGGGTCTACTATCTAATATCATGGCGTACATCATCACCGAACCCTGCATCGGCACCAAAGACAAATCATGCGTTGACGTTTGTCCGGTGGATTGTATCCACGGCGAGGAGTCTGACGACCAGCTCTTCATCGATCCCGAAGTGTGTATCGACTGCGGCGCCTGCGTATCGGCATGCCCGGTGGAAGCGATTTTCGCTGATTCCGATGTCCCCGAGAAGTGGACGAACTACGTTGACATTAACGCCGCGTATTACAAGAAGGCGAACGCCTAAATTGAATCCGGTACTACCCACCGATCAGTTCAACATCATTTTCGCGCTACTGCCTTGGATAGTAGGCATCATTATTTTGTTGGTAGTCTACTTTAGTGTGCGCGGCGGGGCTTCAAAAGCAATCCCGATCGGGCAAACATTTGCCTGTGCCAATTGTGGCCGTCGCGGACACCGGGAACATATGGTTCCCGTGACGCATGCAGGTGCGATCAGCTGGCGTTGCTCACACTGCTCTAAACTTGGATGACTTCTTTTACTTCGGGAACGTCGGCAGTAACGATCGTTTCTATAGCGCCCTTTAGCGTGAAATTCGATGCCGGACAGCCGCCGCAGGCGCCGAGCATCTGCACGAATGCGGTTTCGTTTTCGACTTTGATGAGCCAAACTTCGCCGCCGTCGGCCTGAATGCCGGGACGTACTTTGTCGAGTGCCGCGTTCACCCGTTCCTCGATAGTCATTGCATACCCATAAGGTTTGGGAGAGCCGCCCAGGTTGCAGCTTTCGTGTTACTGCCCGTAGTTTTTCATGACTTCGTGCATGCGGGTGGTCATGGAAAGAGCGTCGTCCCATTTGCGTTGCCACATGTTGCGGCCGAAGATGAGGCCGACACAGCCGGCTTCCATGGCGATTTTAGCTTTGTGCAAGGTCGCGTCGTCACCCATTTTGCTACCGCCGGAAACGAGGACGAGGGTGCGGCCGGCGGATTTCACGACCTTCGCGAGCCCTTCGGTGTCGGTGAATTCTAATGTGTTGTAGGGTTTCGGTGATTTCTCGGCCGCAGTAGCATCCCACTTGGGCTCATTGAGTTTGACGATATCGCAGCCCATTTCACATGCAACGCGCGCGGCGTAATCAATTGCGTAGAGTGAATCGATTCCGCCCTTTGCTTTGACGGCAGAACCGCGTGGATAGGCCCAGATAATTAGCGGCATGCCGTATTTTTCGCATTCCTGCCTGACTTCGTTGCATTGCACAATGTCGGCGTCTTGCGCTGGACTACCCACATACAGCGTGTACCCCACTGCATCGGCACCGAGACGCACGGCGTCTTCAACCGACGATGTCAGCGACGAGAAAGCTTCATCATCGGGTGGAAGATTTGTTTTCCCGTTGATTTTCAGAACCAGCGGGACTTTGCCTGCGTACTGTTTATGATACTTTTCTGCGAGCCCGATATGCAGCGCGATTCCGGAGAAATTCCCGGCGACCGCTAGGCGATAGATCCAATCAGCATCGAGTGATTCCGGGTTATCGAAAAAATCGATCGGCCCGTGTTCGAGGCCTTGGTCAATTGGAAGGATCATCAACGTCCCATTGGCAGGCCCATGCTCGTACATCAAGCGGTGCAAGCGCACGCGCTTGCCTGTCGAGAGATTCATGTCATCAAACGTCGGTCGCCGGGTCGCTACAAGCATCATTTCCTCTGAAGCGTGAGAAGTACAGTTTTTAGGTCCTTCGTCAAGTACGAGTATGAATCTTGTACCGGTGCGAATTGTGCAACACATGCGGAGGAACGTTGCGAGCGTCCGGTCAAAGTGGGCGGCGCGTGCAGAAGAGCGATGTCATACGCAAGGGAAATATTGGCTTCCTGGGATTGGGAGCGATGGGTGAACCAATGGCGCGCGTCCTGGGTGCAGCTGGGTACACCGTTACCGCATGCGCTCATCGTAACCGGGAACCAATCGAACGGCTCCGGACGGATGGGGTTATTGAAGCCGTGAATCCGGCTGCAGTCGCTGCTGCAAGCGACGTCGTGATCACATGCGTGCCGGATGCACCGCAGGTCGAAGAAGTAATTTTCAGCGAGCGCGGTGCGATCCACGGCGCTCATCCCGGTACGCTGTTCATCGATATGTCGACCATTTCGCCTATCGCATCGCGGGAATTAGCCGAGCGCTTGCATACCGCTGGTCATCGCTTCGTCGATGCACCAGTAAGTGGGGGCCCTGTTCGCGCCGCCGCGGGGACCCTGGCAATCATGGTGGGTGCCGATCCCTCGGAATACAGGCAAGCCGAGCCGATCCTGAAGGCAATGGGGACGCCGCATCACATCGGGCCCGTGGGCATGGGGGAGACGGCGAAGCTGGTTAACCAAATCTTGATTGCATCCATCATGATCGCGAATGCCGAAGCCCTCACCTTCGCGAAGAAGGCAGGAGCCGATATCGGCGCGGTGCGAGAGGTCATCGCCGCGGCGACAGGTTCGAACTATCTGCTGGAGCAATGGCTGCCAAAGACATGGTTTTCAGGAACGTTCGAGGGAGGCTTCGCCCTCGATTTGTTGCGCAAGGATCTCAACGCGGCGCTCGACGCGGCGCGAGCTATGAAATTAGCGATGCCGGCAACAAGTTTTGCTTCGCAACTCTACACAGTTCAATCCGCGGAAGGAGACGGGGCACGCGATTACAGCGTTGTCGCCAAGTTCTATGAACGCATCGCCGGAGAAAGTTAATCGGGGATCATTCGTCAAGAACCCTGATTTCAACAAAAAAATTCTTGTCGTGGACGACGAATCCGCGATATTACAAACCTTGCGTTTCAACCTCGAACGCAGTGGTTACACCGTAGTTACCGCAACCGACGGGCGCACAGCAATCGGGATAGCGCAGCGCGAACAACCCGATCTCATCATCCTCGATATTATGCTTCCGGTCCTCGACGGCATCGAAGCCTGCAAGGAAATTCGCAAGTTTTCTACCGTGCCGATTATCATGCTCACGGCGAAAGACCAAGAGATCGATAAAGTTCTCGCGCTCGAACTCGGCGCCGATGATTACGTCACCAAACCGTTTGCGCTGCATGAATTTCTAGCCCGCGTGAAAGCCCGCTTGCGGCGCCAGAATGCATCGCAACTCGCGCACGACGAGGCGCTCGAGCTCGGCGATATCGCACTCGATCCTTCACGGCAATCGCTGAAGGTTGCCGGGCAGCCGGTCGCGCTTGCACCCAAAGAATTCGCACTGCTGCGTGTGTTGATGGAAAACCACGGCCGCGTCGTTACTCGCCAAACATTGCTCGATAAAGTATGGGGCTACGATTTCGAAGGCGAACAGCAAACGGTTAGCGTGCACATCCGCTGGCTGCGCGAAAAAATCGAACGCGATTCGCGCAATCCGCGGCATATCATTACCGTGCGCAGTCGTGGCTACATGTTCAAAGAATAACTTGCACTGAAGCGTAGGATTACGTCATTACTCTCGGTGTAGCTATCTCTCTCGGCTGGTTACCGATTGCGCTAGCGCTCGCTCTCGGCGCCGCGCTGGGATATTTCGCGCGGAACCTTCGAACGAGATCTTCTCCGGCGCACGAGGCATCCGCCCCATCGAGCGTTGCTTTGGAGCCCGCTCCTGCGCCAATAGCAAACCCTGTGCGCAGCAGACAGCGGGACGATCGCAATGGCAACGCGTTCGAGCGACTCGTGCGAACGCTACCGCTGGGGATTCTTATGCTCGACCGTTCGGCACGGATTGTCGTTGCGAACGAGGCGTCGGCCGTAATTTTTGGGTTCGATCTTTCGCGCGCCGAGGGGTTGCACCTGATTGAGGCTGTGCCGAACATCGAACTCGAGCGGCGCGTTGAGGAAGCGCTCACGGGAGAGGCGTCGCTTGGACCATTGATTGTTCCCGGCCGTATGGGGAATCGTACGTATGCGCTTTCAGCCTATCCGGTGACCAATCGTAATGATGACATTGTAGGTGCGCTCGTGCTGGCCGCCGATCAAACCGAATTCGTTGCGCTCGATCGCGCGCGGCAAGATTTTCTCTCGAATGTTTCGCACGAACTGCGGACGCCGCTTTCATCGATCAAGCTGATGCTTGAAACGGTCCTGGCATCACCGGAAGAAGAAGCGGCCGACCTTTTTCTTCCCCAAGCTCTCGCACAAGTCGACCGGCTGACCGCGTTGGTGGGGCAACTTCTCGAACAGGCCCGCACGCAAGCCGGGCAGGTCACGCTCGATTTACGCGAAGTTGATTTAGAAGCAATTGCCGCGCCGATCGTTGCATCGTTCGAACCGCAGGCTGCTGCGAAAGGCGTGACGCTCGAGCTGCAAGCGTTGCGGCCGGTGACCGTCGAGGCGGATCCCGACCGGCTGGCACAAGTGTTCGTCAACCTCGTCGACAACGCGCTGCGGTATACGCCACCGGGCGGGACGGTTCGTGTGCGTCTCGACGCCGACGGCGCCGATGCCCTGCTTCGTGTACGTGATACCGGAATCGGGATCCCCTATAAAAGCCTTCCGCACATTTTCGAGCGTTTTTACGTTGTCGATCGCTCGCGGGCGCGTCTGACGTCCGGTGCCGGTCTCGGTCTCTCGATCGTTAAACAAATCGTCGACGCTCACGGCGGCAGCATCACGGCCGAATCCACCCTCGGGAAAGGCACGACTTTCACCATCCGCATTCCGATCTTACGTTTAAGGAATGCCTAGGGAACCTTAATATTCCTTAAGGTAAGGTTAACGTGGGCTTACGCATCGGCGGGATATTATGGGGGAGCTTTGATTGCACGTGCGAGCGCGCGACACGGTTTTCGTATTGGCGGAGGCGCCCATGCGCAAGAGATCGTTGCTAAAATCATACTCTTTGCGGCAAGTGCCTTCGTTGTGGTGGCGATGGGAGCGGTGCTGGTCTATCTTTCAGTGGAAGGCACGCGCCTGTTCTTCGGCGATCATATCTCCCCGCTGACATTTCTCTTCTCCACAGAGTTCTCGCCCGACGACCGGCATCCGGGAGCACTCGTATTTATCGTCGGCTCTCTAGCAATTACACTGTTTGCAATCTGCGTCGGTGGCCCGTTCGGTATCGCAGTCGGCGTGTTTCTCTCGCAGTTGGCCCCAAAGCGTCTTGCCAGCATCATGAAACCGGCGATCGAGATTTTGGTCGGGATTCCATCGGTCGTGTACGGTTGGCTCGGTTTGACACTGCTAGCGCCGCTGATTCGCGAGCATCTCGGTAGCCTTACGGGTTACGGACTCCTCACTGCCGGCATCGTGCTTTCGATCATGATCCTTCCAACGGTCATCACGCTTTCGGAGGACGCACTACACACCGTCCCAGATGCATTGCGCGAAGGATCGCTTGCGCTCGGTGCGACCCGGTGGCAGACGATCTTTCGTGTGTTGCTGCCTGCGGCACGCAGCGGATTGATCGTTGCGATCATTCTGGGGATTGCACGTGCGATCGGTGAAACGCTGGCGGTGCAAATGGTTATCGGCAATGCGGCAGTGCTGCCGAAGAGCTTGTTCTCGCCAACTTCGGCATTGCCGACGGAAATCGTTACCGATATGGGGGGTGCGGCACCGGGTTCGGTGCTCTATCACTCCCTCTTGTCGATGGCTTTCCTCCTGCTGCTCATTGCAATGGCCTTGATTCTAGCAGTACGCGTTGCATTGAGGAGAACGTAATGGCCGTTACGAGCGCTGCGCTTGCGCGTTCACGAAACAATGCACTCGTGCAGCGGCGCATTACCGATCGCATGGCGACGGTCTTGTTGTGGTCGGCGGCGATCGCCGTGATCGTATTGCTTGCGTTTTTTGTGGGATATATTACGTACCTGGGTGCAGGTGCGATTTCATGGCATTTCCTTACCGCACCTCCCAGCGAAACCAACGCTGGAGGTGGTATCGGTCCAGAAATTTTCAATTCGTTCTATATCCTCATTCTTACGTTGATTTTTACAACACCGATCGCAACCGCGGGCGGCATGTATTTACAGGAGTACGCACGTCCCGGAGCGTTCACGAGTCTTGTGCAGTTCTGTGCTGAATCGCTCGCGACGATTCCGTCGATCGTCATGGGGCTCTTCGGATTAATTCTGTTCGTCAACGTGTTCGGCTGGAAATTTACCGCCCTTGGCGGTGCACTCACCTTGACGATATTGAATTTGCCGGCGCTCATGCGCGTGACGCAAGAGGCGCTGGTTTCGGTGCCGCAATCCTACCGGGAAGGCTCGATGGCGCTCGGTGCAACCAAGTGGCAAACGATTCGCAAAGTCGTGCTCCCGAGTGCCATTGCGCCGATTACTACCGGCATCGTTCTTATCGCCGGCCGGATCTTCGGTGAAACCGCCGCGCTCATTTATACGGCAGGCGTATCGGTTTCCGCCGGGAAATCCGCCTACGATCTCAACCCCTTTCATGCCGCCGAAACGCTCTCGGTACATTTGTGGTACACCCACTCGGAGAGTTTGGTGCCCGATGCAGATAAGATCGGGAACGGTTCGGCGCTCGTTCTCCTTGCGATGGTATTGCTGTTCAATGTCGCAGCGCGCTTGGTCGGCCGAGCGCTTTCGAAGCGGCTCACGGCTGCGACGTGAGTGTAAACGTGACGAGTACGGGTACGAATGCTACCGGTGGAAAGGTCGAGAATTCTATGAAAATGGCTTATCGCCCAAGTGAAGAAAGCACGGTCAACTTGCCCGAATTGCATGTACGAACGTCGACGTTCAATCAAGAAACAGCTCCGGCCGAAAGTGAACCGGATGTGAAGATGCGTGTAGAGCATCTCAATGTGTATTACAATGCATTTCAAGCGATCAAAGATGCCTCGCTCGACGTTCCAAATAATCGCGTTACTGCGCTGATCGGTCCTTCAGGGTGCGGTAAATCCACGTTCATTCGCGCGCTCAATCGAATGCACGATTTGCAGCCCGGCGTTCGCGTCGAGGGAAAAGTGATGCTCGATACCGAGGACATCTACGCGTCGAGCATCGATCCGGTCTCGATCCGGCACCGTATCGGAATGGTTTTTCAGCGCCCAAACCCGTTTCCAAAATCTATTTTCGAAAACGTCATCTACGGCTCGCGCATTCATGGCCAGCAAAATGGCCGGGTACTTGCGGAGATTGCCGAGCGGAGTCTCCAACGCGCCGCCTTATGGGATGAGGTGAAAGATCGTCTTCACAAATCGGCCCTCGAGCTTTCAGGCGGCCAGCAGCAACGGCTCTGCATCGCGCGTTCTCTTGCAGTCGACCCCGAAGTGATTCTGATGGACGAGCCGGCCTCTGCGCTCGACCCGATCGCGACCAGTAAGATCGAAGACCTCATCGGCGTCCTCAAGAAGGACTACACCGTCGTTATCGTCACCCATTCGATGCAGCAGGCCGCCCGCATCAGCGACTACACCGCATTCTTCCTGATGGGCGACCTCATCGAGCACGAGACGACCTCAGCCATCTTCACGAAACCCCGCGACAAGCGCACCGAAGACTATATCACCGGCCGCTACGGCTAACACGGTTGACAGGCATCGGCTGCGGGTGCTACCGTGGCCGTAATGTCGAAGTCCTGCCTCTGCGTCCAGATCTGTTGCTGTCGCCCCATGGGTACGGCGCGGATAGGTATTGCATAGCACCGGGGATCGATGAAAAATGCAAAGCCTTCCGCACATGCGGAGGGCTTTTTTGTCCCTCGCCTTCCTGTCTCAAACGGAGGCCACGTGAACCAGACTTTGCCGACCCGCGATGGCCTCGCGGAAGCGGCTCATAGGTTCGAGGAACTCGAACCTTCCGCAGTCCTCGAATGGGCGCAGAGCACCTATGCGCCACGTTTAGCATTGGCGTGCTCATTCGGCGGACCAAGCGGCATGGTTATTCTCGACATGCTTGCGAAAGGGCACGCCGTAGATGGCGTGGATGCTTCCAGCAGCACGCGAGCCGGCAATACAACGAAGTCGCGGGTTACCGTATATTATCTTGAAACTGACCTGCTGTTTCCCGAAACGCACGAACTCATCGGCCGCGTTGAGCAGCGCTATGGCATTCGCCCTGTTGCGGTAAAACCGGAGTTAACGGTGCCGCAACAGGCGGAAAAGCACGGCGCCGAACTGTGGAAGCGCGATCCCGATGCTTGCTGCGGTATGCGGAAGGTTGAACCGCAACGTGCGTTTCTTGCGAACTTCGATGCGTGGATTACCGGATTACGGCGTACACAATCCTCGACGCGCCGTGTAACACCGTTGGTCGAATGGGATGAGAAATTCGGCCTTGCAAAAATCAATCCGCTCGCGCGTTGGGATGACAAACAGCTTTGGGCGTACATCACGCAGCACGATGTTCCGTATAATGTGCTGAACGATCGCGGTTACCCCAGCGTCGGCTGCATACCCTGCACCCGCAATATCGCCGCGGGCGAAGATGCCCGCGCCGGCCGTTGGGAAGGCTTCAACAAAACGGAGTGCGGTCTTCATGCCTGAAACGAACGGAACGAACGGCAAGACATTGCTCGATCTTGGTCCCGGCGTGGGAAGCAGCGTCGAAAAAATTAAGATCGAAAGCCGCGGCCTGCGCGGACATCTTGCGGAAGAGCTTGCACGCGATACTACACACTTTGCGGAGAGCGAGATTCAACTGCTAAAGTTTCACGGAAGCTATCAGCAGGAAGATCGCAGCCAGCGCCAAGCGCGCAAAGCTGCCGGACTCGAACCCGCATATTCAATGATGCTGCGGTTGCGTATCCCCGGCGGTGCGCTAAACGCGCAGCAATATCTCGTGCTCGATAAACTTGCGGATACGTATGGCAACGGAACGCTACGTTTGACGACGCGCCAGTCGATTCAATTCCATGGCATCCTAAAAGGTAACCTCTGGGCCACGATCCACGAAATTAACGAAACGCTGCTTTCGACGCGTTCCGCCTGCGGTGACGTCAATCGCAATGTCATGGCTTGCCCGGCGCCTACGGTTTCGCGCGCAGCCATCGGCTTCACCGCTCTCGCCGATCACATCGCTCGGCATCTCGCGCCGCGCAGTTCATCCTATTATGAAATTTGGATCGATGGAGAGCGCATCACCGAAAAACAGCTCGCTGAAAATAACGCAAAGCTCGACTCAACCGCGGTCCGCATAGATTCTACGGAAGACGAGCCGATCTATGGCAAGACCTATTTGCCGCGCAAATTTAAAATTGGGATCGCATATCCGGGCGATAACTGCATCGATATTTACACGCAGGATATCGGATTGATTGCCGAGCTTCGCGGTGAGGGAGAAAAAGAAGAACTCCTCGGGTTCAATCTCGTCATCGGCGGTGGCATGGGCATGACGCACGGAAAAGCTGAGACCCACCCAATCGCTGCATTACCGTTTGCCTACATTACACCGGATGAGGCGCTCGAAGTGATTACTGCGATCGTTACTGTGCAGCGCGATTACGGCGATCGCACGAATCGCAAACACGCCCGCATGAAATACGTCGTTGAAGAACGCGGCATTCCTTGGTTCAAGGAAGAAGTTGAGCGTCGCATCGGCCGTCAACTTCCCGATCCACATGACATCCGCTTCGAAGATGTGTGCGATCATCTCGGATGGCACGAACAACCCGACGGCCGTTGGTTCCTCGGCATTTCAGTCGAAAATGGCCGCATCCACGACATCGAACGTCCTGCCAGTACGAATCACAGCGATGAACAAAGACCACTCGCGCTGCGCAGCGGGTTGCGTACGCTGCTTTCACAATATGGCTGCAGCCTTCGTATTACACCCCAACAAAATCTCTTGCTCTGCGATATTGCTGAGAACGATCGCGCAGATGTCGAGCGCGTGCTGCGCGAGCACGGAGTTATCACGGATGCGACGGAGCTTGGTATTCATCGTTACGCTATGGCATGCCCAGCGTTGCCGACTTGCGGCTTAGCATTAACCGATGCGGAACGCACGCTACCAGCGCTAATCGACCAGGTTCAAGATATTCTGAACGAACTTGGAGCAGGTGATGAGCGCCTGAGCGTGCGTATGACGGGTTGCCCGAACGGATGCGCGCGCCCATACATGGGTGATATTGGTATCGTCGGCCGGTCGCTCAACCTGTACGATATTTTCATCGGCGGCGATTGGGAAAATACGCGTCTCAACCGCGTTGCGTTTCCGAAAGTCAAAAGCGCCGATCTCATTGGAACGTTGCGTCCTGCGATCGAAAACTGGCTGCGCGGACGAAATGCCCATGAAACGTTCGGCGACTATTACCATCGCATCGGCTTCGATGCACTACCCAATCAAGCCGTCGCATCGGCTCTCTCCTAGTATGAAGCGAAAGGATACTCCGTGAGTTCAGGTTTTACCGTTTGGTTGACGGGTCTTTCTGGTGCAGGCAAGAGCACCATTTCAACTCTTTTAGTCGAGCGTCTGCGCGAGCGCGGACGGAATGTCGAAGTACTCGATGGCGACGAAGTTCGAGAAAATCTTTCAAAAGGACTCGGATTCTCGCGCGAAGATCGTGACACGAACATCGCACGCATCGCGTTCGTGGCCCATTTGCTCACGCGTAATGGAGTAGCAACGATTACCGCCGCGATTTCACCCTATGCGCAAGCGCGCGCAGCGGCTCGCGAGCGCATTGGAAATTTCGTTGAAGTCTACGTAAAATGCTCGCTTGAAGAGCTGCAGCGTCGCGATGTCAAAGGATTATATGCCAAGGCGATCGCAGGCGAAATTAAAAACTTCACCGGCGTTTCCGATCCCTATGAGGCACCCGAACATCCCGACGTTCTCGTTGATACGGAGTACGAAAACGTAGAAGAAAGCGTCGCAAAAATCATCGTGCACCTCGAACGCATCGGCTACCTTTCAGCCGAAGGAGCGATTGTATGAGCACAACCGCATGTGATAATGCCGCGCAACAAAGCAGCGGGAGTGTTCCGCACGGGGGTCGTTTAATCAACCGCCTTGTCCCCGCAAGCGAAGGTACGATACTGACGCAGCGTGCTGCACGATTGCCGCGCGTTAATTTGGATGCCCGCGAGGCGAGCGACCTCGAAATGATCGCAAACGGCGCACTGAGCCCCTTCGAGGGATTTATGGGTCGCGCCGATTATGAGCGCGTCGTTGCCGAGATGCGGTTGAGGAACGGCTTACCCTGGAGCCTTCCAATTACGCTTTCTGTTCCTGAAGAATTCTCCGCTCCCATCGGCAGCGACGTTGCCCTCTATGCGAACGATACGTTTCGAGGGATCATTCGCGTGGATGAGATCTTCACGCGCGATATCAAACACGAAGCCCGCAACGTCTATGGAACCGACGAAGAAGCGCATCCCGGCGTTGCAGCTCTCTACACCCAGCATTCGAAATTAGTTAGTGGCCCGGTTACGGTGCTTCCCCCGATCGCCGGACCATTGGGTGCTGAACCCCACGATCCGCTTCGCCTAACACCGGCGCAATCGCGCGCTGAGTTTGCGCAACGAGGATGGAAATCGATCGTTGGCTTCCAAACTCGCAACCCGGTTCATCGAGCACATGAATACATTCAAAAGTGTGCGCTTGAAATCGTGGACGGACTCTTTCTGCACCCGCTCGTCGGCGAAACAAAGAGCGACGATATTCCAGCCGACGTACGCATCCGATGCTACAAAGCGCTGCTTGAAAATTACTATCCCGCCGATCGTGTCGTGCTTGCAACATTCCCGGCGGCTATGCGTTATGCAGGCCCTCGCGAAGCAATCTTCCACGCACTCGTACGCAAAAATTATGGCTGCACGCACTTCATCATCGGACGCGATCACGCCGGCGTCGGGAAATACTACGGCACCTATGATGCCCAGAAACTTTTCGACACGTTTACTATTGAAGAACTTGGGATCACTCCACTTAAGTTCGAAAACAGCTTCTATTGTAAACGCTGTGAATCAATGGCTACCGGAAAAACCTGTCCGCATCCGCCAGAAAATCACCTAACCCTCAGCGGAACCGCCGTCCGCGAAATGCTCTCGCGCGGCGAGTTACCGCCAGTAGAATTCTCTCGCCCTGAAGTAGCGGCACTTCTAGCATAATACGACAATGTCACAGCTTTAATGTGCTTTAATCTCTAGCGTTTTTGCTTGGAGGAGCGCTCGCTCTTTGGTACACTGTGTACTGGCTATGCGGTTATCCGTGTAGCCACGCATTATTTTTGGAGATTGTATGCAGACTTTTTTACAACGCCTGAGATTAGGCACACGTATATTTGTTGCGGTTGGGAACGTTGCTGTAATGGTTGCTGCGGCTAACGTGCCGGCTGCCGTTGTAGCTGATGTGCCGGTATCTGTTGCAACGCCGAAACCAAAAGCAACGGCTTCACCGGCGCCGAACCGGGTTCTCCTGAGTGGGTATGAACGGAACTTTTATTTTGCGCGGCAGAATGCAAGTGGATATCCGAAAGGTATCGGGCAGATCAATCAGGCAGCTTTTGAGGCTGCGCTCAATGTGCATGCTGCGTATACGCTTCCGTCTACTCCCTGGACCTTAGGAGCCACCTATGTGTATGCGAATCCGCTCGGAGCGAATGGCGCTTGCGCAAATGTATCGCAGTATGGACCGGGCGGCGGGTGCCAGCAATATCCGAAGACGGTCAACACCTATAAAGCGACCGACACGACCTTGCCGGGGTTTCCCATTGCAACACTGGCAGAAGCATACGTTCAATATAAAACCCACCTTTTCAATGTAAAAGTCGGCGATCAGCTCTTTACAACACCTTGGGCGAATCCATCGGATACACGCGTCAAACCGGCGTATTATCAAGGCATTGACGCGCATTATACGTTTGCGCCCGGATGGTCGGTTGGGGTCAGCAGGATTATGGCATGGGAAAGCCGCTCTGCGTCCGATTTCAACGAGAGCACGCTGATCACGCTGAATGCAAATGGAACCTTTAATCCCACACCAGGGTTTTTGCTCGGCAATGTCACCTACACGCGCGGAACCAACGTCAGTGCGGATGCAAATTACTACGAATTCTACAATATCGCGAATCTTTTATGGGTTGAGGGCAAACTCTATTTTTATGGGAATTCGCCGATCAAACCGTATATCGCCGCGCACGTGGGAACGGAGAATAGCAACGGCACGGCGTTGGCGGGGCTAGTCACTGCCTCGCTGGTAGGTTTGCAAGGCGGCGCAAATCTCGGTAATAACGTCAACTTGACTGCGGGATTCGATATCTTGCCGGTTCGTTCGCAAACGCTGGTGCTTCCAAAGGGCGTAACCTGCTCCGCATCATCGCATGAAATCTCCGGCAATGTCGGATACTTTCTGCCGACCAGCGGCACCCCGAACTGCTTGCGTGGCGCACCGGGAACCGCGACGATCTACTACGGTGGCATCGCGTCGCCGTACACCGATGGCTACACGAGCGACCCCTCGTTCACGACTTCGATTTCGCAGGGGTTGATGGAACGCCAAAGCCCGGGTGATGCCGTTAAGCTGATTGGAACGTACCAAAGTACGAACCGCAAATTTAAAGCGATCGTGAGCCGTGCGTTCTACAACTACACAAATCCCGCCGGTTCGGAGAACACCTACGAAACCGACCTCGACGGCACGTATTTCTTCAACAAGGTAACGAGCGGTCCGTACCATGGTTTGGAGTTCCGCGATCGCTACATGGAACGTACGCAGAGCAACACCGTTCAGTTCGGCGGTTCCCCTCTGTTCAAGGCCAACCGAGTACAACTCGAATACGACTTCTGAGCCGAGTACGAATGGTGTTGAGCCACCTTAAGGTTTTGTTAATCTTGGCTTAGCGCCGATTTCACCTTCGTACGGTAGCGTAAGGAGCGAGGGGAATAGAGCCTCTCGCTTTTTGCGTACATTGTACGAAGGGATGATATGTTCAAACAACTGATTGCGGCGCTCTTTCTAAGTGCGTTCGCGCTTCCGATTGCGGCAAGTGCCGACACGAATATTACGGCTGCTGGTTCGACTGCGCTCCTGCCACTCGTGAAGCAGTCAGCCGCGGATTATCAAAATGCACATCCGGATGTGAAGATCGCGGTTTCCGGCGGCGGTTCGTTTGTCGGAATCACCCAGGCGCAGAGTGGAAACGTCGACATGGGCGATTCGGACGTGATTGCGCCCGGCAACTCCGGCTTGGTCGATCATAAGGTTGCCGTCGTCGGTTTCGGCATTATCGTAAATCCGTCTGCCGGCGTAAAAAATCTTTCAGCGAAACAAGTGCGGGATATCTTCGCGGGTCGCGTTTCGAATTGGAAAGATGTCGGCGGCGCAGACCAGCAAATCGTCGTGATCAATCGTCCGCGCACCTCAGGTACGCGTTTCGTATTCAACGCGGCGATCATGGGCGTTTCGAAAATTGCCGACGGAACCCAAATCGTTGATTCCTCCGGTCAGGTGGTCTCGACGGTCGCGGAAACCCCGGGTACCATCTCGTACGTTGCACTTGGCTACGCACGAGGCAAAGCGGTAACGCTGCTGTCGGTGAACGGCATCGAGCCCAGCGACGATAACATTCGCTCGGGCAAGTATCCGATCTGGTCGTACGAACACATTTTCACCAAAGGAAAAGCCAGTCCTCAAGTCCAGGATTTCATTAACTACATCATGCGGAATACCGACGCACTTGGAAAACTTGGATATCTCCCTGTCTCAGTAATGCGCGTCTCCGAAGCGAATCGCTAAAGAGAACAAGCTGCTGCGACGTTTGACGCAGCAGAAGCGTGTGCGCTCTGCCTTCTAGGGGCGCACACGCGTGGCGCGAATAGTAAGGCCCCTATGGCGTCTACTATGCAAGCGCTCAGTAAGGTGAAGCCCCAACCGGGCTTTGTGCTGAATGAGGTTCCCATTCCCAAGATTGGACCGACCGACGTGTTGATTCGCGTCGAAAAAGCGGGCGTCTGCGGTACCGATTTTCATATCTACAGCTGGGATAAATGGGCGCAGGCGCGCATTCATCTGCCGTGCGTGATCGGGCACGAGTTCATGGGCCGAGTAACCGCAATCGGCGATGCCGTGCGTAGCGTTGCCGTTGGTGAGCGCGTTTCAGCCGAAGGGCACATCGCCGATCTCACCTGCTTTCTCTGTCGCACCGGCGAGGCGCACATCTGCGAGCGTGTGAAAATCATCGGCGTCGATCGCGACGGATCGTTTGCCGAGTACGTCGCCATGCCCGAATACAACATCTGGAAATTGGACCCCACGATTCCGGACGAATACGCCGCGATCTTCGACCCGCTCGGCAACGCTGTACACACCGTGATGGCCGCCGGCGTCTCGACAAAAAGTGTGGTTATTACCGGTGTCGGCTCGATTGGTTTAATGGCAATTCCTGTTGCGCGTGCCGCCGGAGCAGCAGCGGTCTATGCGATTGACGTCAACCCCGCCAAACTCGAACTCGCGAAGCGCCTCGGTGCCGATGAAGTCTTCTCCGCAACCGATCCCAATCTCGTCGACGAAATTCACAAGCGCACGAATGGTGACGGTGCTGATGTCCTCCTCGAAATGTCCGGCAGCGGCTCAGCCATCGATACCGGGTTGCAAATGGTCCGCAACGGCGGCCGCGCAGCGCTGCTGGGAATCCCATCGGACAACATCAGCATCAATCTCGCCGAACGCATCATCTTCAAAGGCCTCACCGTTCTCGGCATCAACGGCCGCAAAATGTTCGAAACCTGGTACCAAACCCAGGCCCTCGTAAAATCCGGCCGTGTCGATCTCCATCCCATCATTACCCACATCCTTCCCTTCACCGAGTTCGACCACGCATTCGAACTCATGCGCACCGGCACCGCAGCCAAAATCGTCCTAGACCTCAAAGGCGAGAGAGCATGAATCAGTTATTCCAGAAAAAACTCAAAGATGATCTCGACGTTCTCAAAGCAGCGGGTACGTATAAACATTTGCGCCATATAACGACGCCGATGGCGCCCGAAGTGCACATGGAAGAGGCGGGCGATGTTATCGTGCTTTCTTCTAACAATTACCTCGGGCTTTCCGACCAGCCGGAAGTTATCGAAGCCGGCAAAGCAGGCCTCGATAAGTATGGTGCAGGTACCGCATCTGTGCGCTTTATCTGCGGTACCTTCGATATCCACCGCGTGCTCGAGGATCGCATCGCGCAGTTTCTCGGTACCGAGGCTTCGCTGACGTATGTTTCTTGCTGGAATGCCAATACCGGCCTCTTCCCAACGATTTGCGAGGAAGGCTCGGCAATTATCTCCGATGCACTCAACCACGCATCGATTATTGACGGGTGCAGACTCGCTTCGAAGTCGCGGCGGGAACGATACAAACATGGTGACATGCACGATCTCGAAGGGAAACTGCAGGCGGTGCAAGGATGCTTCCCAATCCTTATTGTAACCGACGGCGTCTTCTCCATGGAAGGCAACCTCGCGAAGCTGCCCGAGATCGTCGCGCTTGCAAAGAAATACAATGCCATTACGGTCGTCGATGATTCGCACGGGACAGGCGTTACCGGCAAAACTGGCCGTGGTACGATCGAGCATTATGGTTTAACCGGCCAGGTCGATATCATCACCGGAACGCTTGGGAAAGCACTCGGTGGTGCAGCTGGCGGCTTTGTTGCAGGCAGCCGCGCATTGATCGACACGCTTATCCAGAAATCACGCCCACAGCTCTTTTCGAATGCCCTCCCTGCGACCGTCGCGTGCAGTGCGCTTGAAGCAATCGACTATTTGGATACCCATCCCGAACTCGTTGAGAATCTGCGTGCAAATGTTGCGTATTTTCGCGGCGGGTTGAAACGGCTTGGTTACAAACCGCTGGAAGGCGAAAGCGCGATCGTTCCGATTATCGTCGGCGAAACGTCGTTTGCAATTGCCATGAGCGATAAATTACTCAAACGCGGTATTTTCGTAACTGGTTTTGGTTTCCCGGTTGTTCCTGAAGGCACCGCGCGTATTCGTACGCAGCTCAGTGCAAAGCTTACGAAGGATGAAATGGATCGCGCGCTTACCGCCTTCGAATCCGTTGGCAAAGAAGCCGGCTTGCTAAAATAAAACATGTCCGGCACTACGCCGGACATGTTCACATGGTTGCGGGGGCGTGATTTGAACACGCGACCTTCGGGTTATGAGCCCGACGAGCTACCGGACTGCTCCACCCCGCGTCGGTGCATGTGTATAATACGGCATCCGTCAAGGCTTCCCTCCACCAAAAGGCGTAACGGTTGCTTGATGCTTCCGAAGATTCACTTGCATTGCCACCTTGAGGGGGCGCTCCGCGCACCCACGTTTCTGGAGTTCGCCGCGAAGCACGGCGTCGAGACAACCTATCGCCCGCAACGCAGCGGCGCGTTTTCTTCGAACGGAACGATGGCTTCTGCGAGCGTACACACCGCGGAAGATGTCTACCGGTTCTCAGACTTCAAAGAATTCTTATTGACGTTTGCTGCTATTAGCCGATCATTGTGCGATCCTGACGACTACGCACGCCTCGCACGCGAGTTCGCTGAAGACGCGCTTGCACAGGGGGTAATCTATGGTGAGCTGTTCATCTCGCCATCGGTATGGCAATTTTTTCATCCTGAAATAGACGTGCGGGCATGTATCCAGGCGATCTTCAGCGAATTGAATGCTGCGACTGCCTCCGGAACGGGAGATGAATTTCCAAACGGAACGGGAGATGAATTTCCAAAATTTAAACTCATTGTTGATTTGACACGAAACTTTGGTGTCGAAAGCGCGATGCGTAGTGCTAAGCTTGCACTCGAATCGACCGATGTGGGTGTGATCGGCATCGGGCTCGGTGGAGATGAAGCAAACTATCCGCCGGAGTTATTCGCTGACGCATTTGCCTTCGCGCGCGCCAACGGATTGCATTGCGTTGCGCACGCAGGAGAAGCAGCAGGCCCGCAAAGTATCCGAAATGCCGTCGATTATTTACATGTTGAGCGTATCGGGCATGGGATTCGCGCGCTTGAAGACGCTGCGGTGACGCGACTTCTCGCCGAGCGCGCGATTCCGCTGGAAGTTTGCCCAACATCAAATTTTCTCACAGGAGCGGTCCCCGGCGGCTCCGTTGATGCGATGGCAACGCATCCCATTCTTGAGCTTGATGCAGCGGGGTGTATCATTGTTGTTGATGTCGATGACCCAGCTATTTTTCGTACCTCGATATCGCAAGAATACGAAAATGTCGCTTCGCTGGCGGGTGAAGCGACGCTGACTCGCTTTGTCGCGAACGCAATCGAAGCGAGTTTCGCCGAAAAACGGCACAAGGCAAACATGCTGGAGGTGCTCAAAGAGAAGATGTCCTCCGGCGGGAGCGCAGAAGTGATGAAGGACAATGTCAGGGCATAGTCATTTTGCCGAGTCCATCGAGGAGTACCTCGAGGCCGTCTACCGTTTGGAGCGCGAGGGTCCTGGCGTTACCACGTCGGGGCTGGCCTCGGAACTGGGGGTTGCCCCGGCGTCCGTGTCCGGCATGCTGAAGAAGCTTGCGGCTGATGGATATGTCGAACTGGTCGCGCGCGGCGAAGCGAAGCTGACGCGACGCGGGCTCGAGGTTGGTGTCCGAGTACTCCGGCGTCACCGCTTGGCCGAGCGGTTGCTCACCGACGTCCTTGGCATGGGCTGGGAAGAAGTGCACTCCGAGGCATGCATGCTTGAACACGCAATTTCCGAAAACGTGGAGCGGAAGCTGATCGAATTGCTAGGCGACCCGCAAACCTGTCCGCACGGCCATCCGATCCCGCCGAAAGATCTGAGCGATCCGGTGCGGATCGGCATTCCACTCGCACAACTCGAATCCGGTTCGCAGGCCGAGGTGTATGGCGTTACCGATGAGGTGCCAGAAATATTGCGATACCTTGGCGAGATCGGTTTACGCCCAGGCACCAACGTACTCATTCATGAGAAGGCACCCCTCGGGGGCCCGATGACGATTGAAATCGACGGACGCATGTATCCAATTTCACTCGAGCTTGCCCGCATGGTAATTGTCGAAACACGTAACGAGATCAACGGGCGCGCAACGGTCGCATGATCGTCACCCGTATTCTTGTCGTTGCGAACGTGCTGGTGTTCCTATGGGAAATTGCGACGCTGGGACCAGGTATTCTTAGCGGGAATGTGGATGCGCGGGGCCTTCTGAACGATGGGGTGCTGGTGCCTATTGCGGTTACACAATACCATCAATATTGGCGTTTGGTCACAGCCGCGTTTCTGCATTTGAGTCTCTTGCACATCAGTGTCAATATGTTTTCGCTGTGGGTACTCGGCAGGTTTATTGAACCGGTCGTCGGGTCGTGGCGAATGGCGATTATTTACGTTTTTTCGATGCTCGTTTCAAGCCTTGGAGTAGTGTACTTCAGCGGCCCAGGAGATTTAACGGCCGGTGCGAGCGGGGCGATTTTCGGGATATTCGGCGCACTCTTTGCGATCGGACTGAAATTTGGTCCACGCGGGATGCAATTAGTACGCGATAATCTGGGAATTCTGCTCGTGAATCTCATCATCACCTTCGCAATTCCCGGAATCTCAAAGGCTGCGCATGTCGCGGGTTTACTGGCAGGGTTTCTTCTGACGTTTGCGATTTATTTTCCGCCGCGTCCGATTCGCGCTCGTGTCGTCGATGCGCAGACCGGGCAAGAGATCGATTCGGAGTTCGAGACTCCGTAATTCGGTATATATGCCTGATACGATCGACACGGTATTTTCACCCGAAGGCGCGCTTGCCCGTGTGCTGCCTGGTTTCGAAGCGCGCGCGGGGCAGGTTCAGATGGCGCAACTTGTCGAGCGCGGTTTTCTCGAAGGGATGCATACGATTGTTGAAGCCGGAACGGGCGTTGGGAAATCGTTCGCGTACCTGGTGCCGGCCTTGCGCAGCGGCAAGAAAATCGTTATCTCAACCGGGACGATCGCGTTGCAAGAGCAGTTATTCGAAAAAGATATCCCGCTCGTCGTTCGTGCCCTGGCTGCAAGCGGCGACACCGCAGTTTCGGGGAACGCGCGCGACGTTCGGGTGACGCTTGTCAAGGGGCGTAATCATTACCTCTGCAAGCAGAAGCTCGAGCGCCTGCGTTCGGACCGTTTGATTGCACCGTCGCGCACCATGGAGCGGATGTGGGAATGGGGGAGCCAAACCGCGAGCGGTGACCGAGCAGAGTTGCCCTTTCTTCCAAGCAGCGACGAATGGGAACAGATTGATGCCGATGCGGACGATTGCGTCGGTGAATTTTGCGAACATTTCCGAGAATGTTTTTTCTTCAAGAAACGTGACGAGGCGAAATACGCCGACATCATCGTCGTCAATCACGCGCTGTTTTTTCTCGATCTCGTAATGGGCGGGGGATTGTTGCCAGCCTACGACCTGGTTGTACTCGACGAGGCGCATCAATGCGAACGCTGGGCGACGGCTGCCTTAACCGCGCGGCTTTCACGCGCAACAGTCGGGCGTATGCTGCGCAAACTTCATCGTACGTACGAACTTCCGAAGTCTTTCGATGTGGAATTTGAAGAGGGAATCCGCGGGCTCGAATCAACGCTCGCGCGTATTCCGGGAGATAAGTATCCATTGCGTGCTAACGAGGATGTTTCGCAACCGCTCGAGCGGCTGCGCTCGTCATTGTTCGAGTTAGAAAATTGGCTTTATGCAAATTGGCACGGCGCGCTACGGAAGAAACCGGAAAACGATGCTGAAGCGGAACGGCGGCGCGATTTGTCGCTGCGTGCGATTTTGGCGCATCAAGCAGCGATCGATCGTGCACAGATGCCATCGGATGAAGCGATTGCATGGGTTGAACGGGCGGAATCCGACGGGCGTTTCGAAGTAAACAGTGCTCCCTATGATGTGAGCGAGTTTCTCGACCAAACGCTCTTTTCGCGAACGCCGAGCGTCGTATTGACGAGTGCGACAATTGCGAATGCGGCATCCACGCGGAACCAAGGTGTTTTTGATTTTTTGAAGCGCTCGCTCGGCGTGCACGATGCACAGGAATTTATTGCGCCGTCGCCGTTTGATTATCACCAGCAGGCACGCTTTTTTGTCGCGCCATCGCAGGTAAATCCGAAGGCCGTCGATTTTGCCCGGAAAGCGGGGCCGCTGATTGAGGAATGTCTGGACCGCTCTCGTGGTCGGGCATTCGTACTCTTTACCTCGTACGCGCGTTTGCGCGAAATATATGCTTCGGTGCGTGAACGTATTGCTTTTCCAATGCGTATGCAGGGCGAATTGTCGCGTACACGGCTTTTGGAATGGTTTCGCACGACCCCTCATGCAGTGCTCTTTGCAACTGGTTCATTTTGGGAGGGGATCGATGTCGCGGGCGACCGCCTATCGTGCGTGATTATCGACCGGCTGCCGTTTCCGTCACCTGCCGATCCACTTGTTGCGGCACGCATGGAGGCGTTTGAAGCACGCGGCATCGATGGCTTCGACGCCTATATGGTTCCTTCGGCAATCGTGCGCCTCAAACAAGGTTTTGGCAGACTCATTCGTAGCACAACTGATCGCGGCGTCGTTGCATTGCTCGACGGCCGTGCGGCTTCAACGCATTACGGTGCGACGATTCTTAGCGCATTACCCCCGGCAAAACGCATCACGCATCTGGACGAGTTGGTGGAATTTTTCGACTTCGACGGAGAGCGAAGCGGCTAGGTTGGTTGGGAGCGGGGAAGGGTGATGGTGAGGGTTGTGCCGACATTTTCTTGGCTGTTTATTTCTACGTG
>Ga0207063_1035_pt1 | contig 28191 bp, 26 predicted proteins | sample Alteio_BWMinCont_29_FD_153462 | JGI IMG/M metagenome (GOLD analysis project Ga0207063, IMG submission 153462) | Enriched cells from forest soil in Barre Woods Harvard Forest LTER site, Petersham, Massachusetts, United States -... | ecosystem: Environmental > Terrestrial > Soil > Temperate forest >...
CAAAGCGGCCAGATGTTCGCGTCTGGCCGCTACAAGAGCTGCTTCGGTTTTTCCAAAATCTTCGTTCATGCCACGGCGGCGTTAACTTGCTTTTTTTGCGGCTTTTTTCGGGAGCGAGCCGGAGCGGATTTGCTCGATTTTGTATTTGACGACGCCGCGCGGCGTGGTCACGTCGACGGTTTCGTTTTTCTTGTGGCCAATCAGCGCGTGGCCGAGCGGCGATTCGTTGCTGATACGGCGATTCGTTGGATCGGCTTCCGCCGAACCGACAATCGAAAACTCATACGACTCGGCGTTCTTCAAATCTTTCACATTGACGATCGAGCCGAGATGCACTTCATCCGCAGCGTATTCCGATTCGTCGAGCAAACGCGCGTTACGAATCATCGCCTCGAGTTTGAGAATGCGCCCTTCAATAAATGCCTGCTCTTGCTTGGCATCTTCGTACTCCGCGTTTTCGCTCAAGTCACCATATTCTTTGGCTTGACGAATGCGGTCGTTGACCTCTTTGCGGTGCACGGTCTTGAGTTCTTCGAGCTCATGCTCGATTTTCGACAGCCCTTCCGCAGTGAGGACGATTTCCTTGTCGTTCAATTGCAACGCCCCATGTAGCTAAGGCGCCTCTACGGCGCCGTCGCGCATTGTTCGGGCCCCCGAGTGCTTACCCTCTAGCCCGGCCGCGCCAAAACGCGAAGGGAATTCCAAGCACGATGCCGCCCCAAGCGTACCATTGGAGCAAGGGCTGTTCGAAGGCGATTGTGGCCAAGAGGATCGCCAGCAGCGCGACCGCCCCAACCAGCGGAATCACGACCTCAACGAGCCGAGCCGGGATGCCGCCGCCGGCACGCCAGAAATGCCGGACGCATGCAGCCGCGCTAAGAGCGAAAAGCAGACCCAGAAAAATCGAGGAGACGTTGAGAACGAGCTGGAGCTGCGCGGAGGCACTCGGTGAAAAGCCCGTAGCAAGTTCGCACAGCATCACGAGGACGGCAATACCCGCAAGCGACCATGCCGGCTCCAAACGCCCATCGAGTTGCCCGAGCGCCTTCGGCAAGAGCCCATCCCGCCCCATCGCGTAGACAGAACGGGAAAGATAGAGAATCGTCGTCCAGAGAGCCGCGCTGGTGGAAAGCAACACGGTCACAACGATAGCGAACCGCCAGATATTTCCGCCCAAGAGATCGCCGACATATGCAAGCGAATCATCCTGATTTTGCACAAACCCCTGGAGTGTTCCGAGATGCAAATATCCGACCATGCACAGCATGAGAATAGCCGTGGTAATAAGCAACCCGGTAATTCCACCGCGACCTGAAACGCTTCCGCTCCGCTCGCGCAGATCACGCGGATTGACATGAGCACTTGCGACTTCTTCACTCGTTGAGGCCGAAAGCTCCCACCCGTCGCTCATCCAAACTGCCAAAGTCATCGCATTAATGAATCCAAAAAATGTTAACGGAATCGCTTGTACAATGGCTGCGCCCGAGCTACTCCCATGTATTGCCGCATGTGCGGTATATGCTGCGTACGCCGCATGTGTATGCGGTGTGAAGGCCGCAATAATTGCACTTACTGCCAGCACAGAAAGCTCGATAAGCAAAGCAATTGTTGTAACAATCGCCGTCGGACGAATCCCAACGTACAGCAGTACCGCGCTGACGAGAATCCATATCGCACCGACCGCTGCCGACCAACGTGGATCCTGTGCATGTGTGGGCGCTATGAGCGCAAGCGTATAAATGCCGGCTGGCACGGCAGTTGCCATCGTCGCAAAGAAATTCGAAAGCAAGAGGAGCCACGCTCCATACGCACCGACGCGATTGCCAAACGACATCCGAATCCATGAGTACGATGACCCTGCATTCGGCGCAACCCGCGAAAGCTGCGAATACGCAATAGCCATGCACAACATCACCGCTGATACGACAAGCAATGCCATCGGCGCCGCATTCCCCGCAAACGCAATCATCGGTCCCATCGTCGAAGCCAGCGAATATGCTGGCCCCATCGACGCCGAAGACAACACCGAAATATCAAAAAACCCCAAGACACGGGGTAAATGTCTGGTTCGTTTCCCAGAATTCACGTCGTCGTCGAGGGACCGACGTTACCGTTGCAGCTCAACGACACGCGGCCGGAGATTCAGCTCATGCAGCAAACGCTCGTAATCGTCAGAAGTTACGTCGGCCCACTTTTTACCAAGCAGCGCCAGAAGCGCAGCTTCGACAACATTGGTTCCAAACGATCGGCCCTGAAAATCGGGTGTCGTCGTAATTAGTGTTTTCACTCCACGCATGCGCAGCTCTTCGAGGTTTTCCGGAGTAACGGTATTCGTCAAAACAATTTTGCCGTCCAGCCGGTCGGGCATAAACTGCCGCATGAAATGAAAATCTCCAGCGATGATTTCCGCTTCTTCGTAATACTGCGGGTATTTCGGTTCGGGCGGCTTCTCTTGCTTTTTACCAGTCGGATAGAAGAACTGGAACGGCAACTTACACGCGTCCGGCAAGTATTTCTCCGCAAGCTCTTCAAACTCGTGAAGGCCACGTACCGGTTTGTCGAGATCGAGAGCGAAAATAAAATCACCAAACAGCACATCGGCACCCGCGTCAACAAGGGCTTGCGCCATACCGAAACGATCGAGCGCGCTTACCATCAAGACTTTTTTGCCGCGCAGATTGATCTTCAGTTCATCCTGCATGAATCGCACGGCGTTGCGCTCGAGCGTGTTTTTCAACCCGCTGCCATCAACGGCCGGTGTAATTTTCGCCGCTTCCAGTAAACGCAGCCCATCGCGCAACGCATAGCGTTTGCTCCCCGCGTACAGGTACACATCGATGCCGCCGAGCCCAATCGCATCAACCTTTCCGTCGAGTTCCCGAACCTTTGCAATCGCCGCATCAAGTTTTCCGTCGACCCCTTCGCGCGAAATATCGAAATCCTCGCTTAGCAGATTCACAACGGCGCGGTGATCCCGTGTCGACGATCCCAATGAAACCGAGACGATTTTTTTCACACCACCGCTCCCGAACGCCGCGTTTTGGCCGCTTCCCGCGTAGCCTCGATTTTCTCCGGCGTGATTGCTGCATCAAACGCCCGCATATCTGCCAACGTAAATCCGCAACGCGTCGCCATTTCTTCGATTTCGATAACCTTCGCGATATCGATCCCGCGCCCAAGCGTGTACGGCTCGATCCGATTCTCCAGCGCGAGAACCATCGTTTCACTCATGCACGCCAGCGCCGTTTTCGGTGGAAGATTCAAATCAAATTCCGTTCCCGGTTCGCGAATGCGCTCGAAACGCGGGGTTCCCGGGACGATCATATTACCGCCTTCCGTCACCAACACATCCGGACGCTGCAACGCCACATTGCGGCTCACATCATGCGGCAGCGATAGCTCGCACACCACTGCACCCGTTTGCAAATCTCCCGGCTCAATAATATCCTGCGTCGACGACGTAGCCGTCAACACGAGCTGCGCCTGGCGAACCGCCGCTGAAACATCGGTCGTGAAAGATGATGTACACGGAAGCGTCGGCGCAACATCCGCGTAGAATTTCCGCAACCGCGTTTCGTTGCGCGCAACGAGAATCAGATGCTTCACGCGCGGCGCAATCAAACGTACACATGCACTGCCGATCGAGCCGGTGGCGCCGATAACCACCGCAGTCGATTCCGCGGGATTGATTTCCATCTCACGTGCGCCGCGGAAAAAACTTTGAATACCGGCCGCGATCGTTAGTGAATTGCCGGTTGTCACCGGAATCGACGCCCGCTCGTTGATCGTCACGCCACCATCGCCAACCACGCCGGTAAATGCACCGAGCCCGGCAACCTGCGCGCCGAGTTCAGCACCAATTTCAATTGCACGTAAAATATGATTGTACACATCTTCGCGTGGAAACTCGAGCATCTGATCGGAAAGCAACGGGGCGGCAACAAACCACCCTTCGGTTTCGCGCCCGTCTGGGGTGCATACACCGGTCACATGGACCGCTGCGTACGCCGGCATCCACGACATGATCTTGCGAATGATCGGCGCGCCCTTACCCTTTGCTCCGGGTTCGTAACGCGCAACGTCTTCTAACGACAATGGATGAATGACGAAGCAAAATTTATTCAAGCCGGACCACGCTCTCCATCACTTTCTCGGCCTCTCGTTTGAGAGCGGCGAGCATCATCTCGCTGTTCTCGCGCACCTTCTTCTGTAAAGTCGGCCCAATCAACTCTGCCAACGTCGGAACGCCGAAGTCATAGTCTACACCGAGCTGCACATGCGTCACACCATCACGCTCTTCGAAGGTCCAGGCACCTTCAAATTTATCGAGATCTCCCTCAGTGAGCTGATAGTCAATTCGCAAACCGGTGTCGTCAAAACGGTCGATCTCCGTCCACTCGATCGGTGCCTCTTCGACCAACGTTTTCCAGCGCGTTACGATATGGCCGGGATGACGCTCTAAAACAGTAACCGACTCCACATCCGGCATGAATTCCGGAAAGCGTTCCTGTTCCTTCGCAAGCTCGTAAACAACGCGAGCGGGAGCCGCAATCGCGATCGACGTTTCAACATAGGGCATGTAGCTAAAGGCCGTTCCTTTTAAGACAACCGACCGAGGTTCTCGCGGCTGGTTTGCACCCCTGCTCGCAAGGCGGCCAAGGCACGATTGACCTCGTCAGCGGTCACGATGAGCGGCGGTTCGAGCCGGATAACACGCTGCATGTTCAGTGTCCAAGCTGCCGTGACGCCATGTTTCAGCATCTCTGGGATAATCCACCCACCATAGCCTTCATTGGTGAGTTCGACCCCACACAGCAGGCCAAGCCCGCGCACATCGGCTATGATCTCCGGAAACTCGCGCTGCAGCTCTCGGCATCCCGCTCGCAGTTGCTCACCCCGGACTTGTGCATTTTCGGCGAGGTGATCTTCTTCGAGCACATCCATGGCTGCGAGCGCAGCCGCACAGGCGAGTTCGTTACCCCCAAATGTCGAGGTGTGTAGCAATGGAGCCTTGCCGTATGCGCGATTCCAAACCTCGGTGCGTGCAATAAATGCACCGACCGGAATAACGCCACCAGACAAACCTTTCGCAAGGGTCATAACATCGGGAATGACATTGTCGCGATCACAACCAAAACGCGTACCACAACGTCCAAGACCCGTTTGCACTTCATCGGCTATGAACAGTGCGCCCGCACGATCGCATGCGTCGCGCACTGCATCTAAGTACCCGAGCGGCGGAACGTTAACACCGCCCTCCCCTTGCACCGGCTCTACGATGAACGCCGCAGCATCACGCAGCGCCTCGTCCAACACGCTCGCGTCACCGTATGACACGTGTTCGAATGCATCGAGCAATGGACGAAACGGATCTTGAAATGCCGGCCGCCCACTCACCGAGAGTGCACCAAGTGTTTTCCCGTGATACGCATTGATGGTGCCAACAACTTTCGGTCGTCCCGTTGCGATACGCGCAAGTTTGATCGCGCCCTCGATCGCTTCGGTCCCACTATTGCACCAAAACGAAATTGTGAGATCACCGGGTGCAAGCTCTGCAAGCCGCTTCGAGACGCGGCCAAGCAACACGTTGAACATCGTTTTACCGGAAAGCGACATCAATTCAAGTTGCGCTTTTACCGCCGCTACAACCCGTGGATGCGAGTGTCCCAGCGTGAAAACCCCGTACCCACCCGCGAAATCAAGATACGCCTTACCCGCCTGATCCCAAATCGTCGATCCCTGCGCCCGCACCTCCACCGGACTCCCCGAAAGCCGCATCACCCGCGCCAACGGCGGATTTACGTATTTTTTGTAGTTCTCATAAACCTCATCAACGAGCGCCTGGGGTGATTGCGCTCCATACAAAGCATCCTGCGTTTTGGGCATGTACTTTTTCCTCGCTGTTAGCTGAAGAGTGCGAAGCCGTGTTCTTTGAAACGTACAAGCCCTCCCGGTTTTCTTTAGGCCGCCACGAGTGAGGCATTTTCTAGCTCGGTAATCTTCTCTTCCAGCAGTTCGATTACAGAGGCAGCGGCGTCGATGCGCATGATACGTTCGCGGAGTTGGGCGGCACCGGGGACACTTTTTAGGTAGAGTGCAACGTGCTTGCGCATTTGCGGAACGGCGCGCGACTCGCCGAGCTCATCGACCATGGTGCGATAGTGCACGATTGCAAAGCGCAGACGATCTGCCATTGATGGAGCGCGTTGCGCTTCCCGTCCTTCCATGAGATCGCGTATCTGCCCGATTAGCCACGGATTGCCGAGCGTTGCTCGGCCGAGCATGATCGCATCAACACCGCTTTCGCGCATGCGTTCCATTGCGCGGTGCGGATCATCCAGATCCCCGTTCCCGATGACTGGAATATCGATGCTGCGCTTCAAACGTGCGATGTGCTCCCAATCGGCATTGCCGCGATAAAATTGCTTTGCCGTACGCGCATGTAGCGTCACCGCTTGCACACCGGCATCTTGTGCGCGCTTTGCTACATCGACATACACGAGACCGTCTTCGTTCCATCCAAGGCGCATCTTCATCGTAACCGGACAATCGACAGCACGGACAACCGCGCGCATGATTTCTTCGCAGCGATCAGGGTCACGGAGGCACGCGGAGCCACCGTTCGTTTTTGTAACTTTCGGTGCCGGGCAACCGAAGTTGATATCAACAATGTCCGCGCCGCATTCGCGTACAACGCGCGCCGCCTGTGCCATCGTTTCCGGATCATCACCCCAGAGTTGCGTCGAGACGGGTTTCTCGAGCCCATGCTGGTCGATCATCTCCATCGTTCGCTGATGACCATATTTGAGCGCGTTCGATGAAACAAACTCGGTTACGGTCAAGCCCAACCCAAACGGCTTGTAGAGCGCGCGCATCGTTCGATTGGTCACCCCCGACATCGGCGCAAGCACCAACGGCGGCCAAACCTCAATTGGCCCAATCTTCAGCGGCGAAACAACACGACTCATTCCGCCGCCCAGTATACCATACCGAGATCGTTATTCGATTTCCACAGGAATTGATTCTTCGGAGAGTACGATCGGCGCCTGGGTTGGAAGGGCTGGGTTGAAGATTGGAATGGAGTTCATATGCTTGCTTATCGCTTTTGCGTACGTGGCATCGATAGGAAGTTTCCCCGGAATTTTCGGCCAGATTTCCCACATCGCGGCCACCATTTCTCGCGCAGATTGCAACACGAGACCCCGCGGGACTCCGGCTTTTCGAGCAAAGCGCTCGAGGTTATCGAAGGAGACATCACCCCATCGTTTGGATCCGGCGATAGATAATCCGAGCTTATCATCTTCGATGTACACGATGGTGGAGAGATAATCGTATGCAGGCGTGAATTGCGGGGTACGCCCGTCTGGATAGATAAGCGACCAATTTTTGAGATGCATGTCTCCGTTGCCGATGCCGATATTGAAAATAAGCCTGCGCACGAATTCAACGACACCCGTGTCACCCATCATCTCCCGAATATCGGCAAGCATGTTGGTATAGCTAACGTTTTTGTACTTCTGCTCCGGGAATTGTCCGTAAACCTGATTAAAATCTTCGGTATGCACGCGACTACCATCGGGTTTCCGATCGAAACGTTTGATGTAAAAGGCGCGTCCGAGATCGTTGCGCACTTTGCTAGGCAAACCGTGAATATCCTCAGGATTGACAAGTCCGATGTCAGGGACATCGATTCCAACGTCTCGTGCGAATGTCATCATCGAGAATTCGTTTTCCGGCACATTGCTATATGATGCGGATGGAAGCTTTAGAATGAAATCTCCGCGCAAACCGTGTGCCGGGATCGTAAGGCCTCCTGCAGTTTCAATCACCGCACTGAATTTCAATTGAATGCCAGCAAGGGAAAACCGGATGACGCTCTGGTTTCGGTCTAATTCCTCTTCGGTACGATTGATACTCTCATCTTGACGAGGCGGTAAACCGTCGCCGAAATGATCTTTTGCGATAATCGCTCCGGGAAGATCGTTGCCGAGAAGCCAGAGTAACGGAAAATCGCGCTTTGAATGTATTCCCGCCTGATCCGCCGCGTACTGGCGCAAATGTCCTTCCGGAAGAAGATTTGCAAAATATGCCGGTACACGCCCACTGACTGGTCGCCGGGTGGAAAAGAGATTGTCTTCACCATCATAAAAACTTTGACTCAGGACCGGCGCTTGAGCGTCTTCCGCATAGGCTGGATCGAATTCAAAGAAATTTTGATCGTTGGTGGTGTTAACAACTGCTCCGATCAAGCGATCTCCAAGATAGATATCGAGAATATTTGCCACTATTCCGGCCTTGGGTAAAAGCGCGGCTTTTGCGAGGCCTCCCGATCGGGCGAGAGTAGCGTTTGCGCAATACGAAGCATAGAGCGCGGGATAAGCATGAGCTCGAGATCGAGGGCGCGCGCATAGTCTTGAATCGTCGAAAAGCGAGAATCCAATTCGCCTCGCTCGATTGCTGAGATATGGCTTTGTGTCGTATCCAGGAGCTCAGCAATCGAGCCCTGGCTATGCCGCTGCTCTTTTCGAAACCGAGCAAGCTCCTGGCCTATATCTAATATATTAGCTGTCATATGAAGAATATATCATATACTAGCTACTGCTGGCAAGGCTTTGGCGGCTCAGGGGAGCTCCTTACTTTAGGTGCTCATGCGTCCGGCGAGTTTTGGTGTGATTGAATCACTTCGACGAAGGCTGCGCCGTAGCGCTCGAGCTTTACGTCACCGACACCACTAATGTTGAGAAAGGCATGCTGCGTAATGGGCTTATGAATGGCGAATTCGCGTAAGGTCGCATCGGAGAATACGATGTAGGGCGGAACCCCTTGTTCGTCCGCAATGCGTTTGCGCAAACGGCGCAGTGCTTCGAAAAGGGCGCTATCGTATACCTGATCGCTTATTTCTTTTGCCGGGCGTAGGATCGAAGTTTTAGCTTTACCGGCCTTTGGTTTCTTGTGTAGCATCCGTGGCTTTGCGAATGCGAACGGGCGCTTTTCCTTCAATGCGCGCAGTCCGTTTTCGCTCAGCGTGAGTGTGCGACGCTCGGGATCTTGTTCGATGCACCCGGAACGAAGCAGTTCGGAGATGATTGCGATCCACTCGTTTTTCGTGTGCTCTTTTCCGATACCGTAGGTTGAAAGTTCATCGTGCCTCCACGAGGTAATTTTTTCAGAGGTACTCCCGAGCAACACATCGATTACGTGATGCATCCCAGTTGCGAAACCGTTCGCGCGAATCCGGTAGATGCACGAAAGCGCTTTCTGTGCCGCCACCGTAGCATCGATGCGTTCGGGTGGATTGAGGCAGTTATCGCAATTCCCGCATTCATCCGCGACATCATTCTCGTCGAAATAGCGCAGGAGATATGCGCGTCTGCAATTTGGTACCCCCGCGAAATCAAGCATTTTCCACAATAAACGATCTGCGCGATCGCGTTCGGCTTCATCTTCGATCTGCCGGATAAAGTGCCGTTGCTTTGCCGCGTCACCTCCACTGAAAAAGAGTGCGCATTCACTGGGGAGTCCATCGCGGCCAGCACGGCCGGTTTCCTGGTAATACCCTTCAATCGTTTTTGGAATGTCGTAGTGCACGACGTGGCGTACGTTTGGTTTATCAATCCCCATGCCGAATGCAATCGTCGCACAAATCACCCGGATTTCATCTCGAATGAAAAGCTCTTGATTGCGCGCGCGAACGTGAGGGAAAAGTCCCGCATGGTATGGCAACGCAGGAATGCCCGATGCAGAGAGCTTCTCTGCAAGCGATTCCGCGGAGTTCCGGCTTTGCACATAGACGATGCCGCTTTCCTTGGCACGTGCCGCACACCATGTGAGCAGTTGTTTGGTGGCATCGCGCTTCTCGAAAACGGTGTAGCGCAAGTTCGGCCGGTTAAAACTTGCGACGAAACGTTGTGGTGTGCGCAGCTCGAGAAAACGTTCAATATCACCTCGCACACGCTCGGTTGCCGTGGCCGTTAGTGCGAGTATCGGCACGTCGGGATGTTGTTCGCGCAAAACCGGAATGCGCCGGTATTCTGGCCTGAAGTCGTGCCCCCATTCGCTCACACAATGCGCTTCGTCAACCGCAATGCAACGAAGTTTCCATCGCCGGAGCTGCTCGAGGAACTGCGGCATTACCACACGCTCCGGTGCGACGTACAACAATTTATATTTCCCGGCATCGAGTGCTCGCAACCGCTCAGCCGCTTTGGCAGAATTAATCGAACTATTGAGAAACGTCGCCGGAATACCGTTCGCGTCGAGCGAGTCGACTTGGTCCTTCATTAACGCGATCAACGGCGAAACAACGAGCGTCAATCCCGGTCGAGATAGTGCGGGCAACTGATAACACAACGATTTTCCGCCCCCGGTCGGCAACAACGCAACGACATCCTGGCCAGCCAGCGAAGCCTCGGCAATCTCTCGCTGCAACGGGCGAAACGATTCAAAACCAAAGTGATGCTTTAGGGCGTCGTCAAGAGTCGGCATGGGCGCCTCTCCAGTTGGCGATGTCAGTCCCCAGGCACCTGCGACTCGTAAAATAAGCGGAGGCCGGTGAGGCTGAGATGCGGGTCGACAGCGTCGATGAGCTTTGTATGCCTGGCAACGACTTCCGCAAGACCACCTGTAGCGACGACTTTTGCTTCGGTGTTCATTTCGTTGCGAAAGCGGGTGATGAGCGCTTCAGTTTGGCCGGCGAAGCCATATACGATACCGGCTTGCAATGATTCGATCGTAGTGCGACCAAGCGCGTGGCCAGGATCTTCAAGGGAAATCTGTGGCAGTTTTGCCGTGCGTTCGACGAGTGCGTCGATCGAAACGTTGATACCGGGCGCGATGGCAACGCCAATGTATTTCCCCTCGAAATCGATTGCCATGAACACCGTTGCGGTGCCGTAACTAATCACGATCAGTGGCGCACCATGCCGCGCTCGGCCGCCGATAGCAGCAGCGATTAAATCCGCGCCGACTTCGGATGGGCGCTCGGTGACAACCGGGATGAGCTTCTGCCGGTGCGCTTTTAAAAAAATCGGCGTAACGCCGAAGAAGCGGACGCATGCCGCTTCCAGAACCGTGTCAAGCAACGGAACGACGCTTGCGATCGCGACGGCTTCGATATCATGTAAATTGAGGCCGCTGCTTGCAAACAATTGCGAAAAGAACACACCGTATTCATCTGCGGTACGTCGCAATTCCGTGGTAACGCGCCAGTGCTGAATTAACCTATCATCTCCGTCGACAAAGCACCCGAGCTTCGTTTCAGTATTGCCGACATCGATTGCCAATAACACTGTTTAGGACAGCTCCTTCGACTTCGTGCCTTTGATGCTACGTTTATCCTGAGCCGAATCGATGGAATCAGGATGACCCACAAAAATTTCCTCGAGGGCATTCCAAAGTTTAACCGCAAGAACGGGTTTGGTAGCTGTACCTAATTCAACGCGGCCGTTTCGGCCGTGGAGTAATGTCAAGGTAGTCGTGCCGGTGCCGAAGCCGTGCTCGTCGCGTACGTCGTTTACAACGATCGCATCGAGATGCTTCTCTTTGATTTTTTTGCGGGCATGAGTTTCGTGATTGCTGGTCTCGGCAGCAAAACCAACAAGAAAAGATTTTGGGGATTTGCTTTGTCCGAGCGCGGCGAGAATATCCGGATTGCGCACGAGGCGCACGCGCAAATCCTCGTCGCTCTTCTTCAGTTTTTCCGCCGACGATTCGGCCGGGCGCCAATCCGCAACTGCCGCCGTTGCGATAACAATATCGGCATGGGCTCGCAGGCGTATCGTTGCATCGTACATCTCACGCGCGGTCGTAACCCGTTCGGTGCGGATGCCCTCCGGAATCGGCAGCAACGTTGGCCCAAGAATTAACGTCACGTCCGCACCGCGCCGTGCGGCTTCATGCGCGATTGCAATTCCCTGAGAACCAGTCGAAGCGTTGCTGATAAAACGTATCGGGTCGAACGCTTCGCGCGTAGGTCCCGCGGTTATGACAATGCGCTTCCCTGCAAGCGATTTTTCGCGCCCTGCAAGAATGGCATACATCGTTTCAAGAATGCGCTCTTCAGACGCGAGACGACCGATGCCGCGTTCACGCTCGGCGAGAAATCCGCTTTCAGGTTCGACAATCTCCATGCCGTGTTCACGCAGGGTCTCCATATTTGCAACGGTCGCAGGGTTCTCGTACATCGCGGCATTCATAGCGGGCGCGACGACAATCGGGATGCGCGCCGCAAGCAAAGCGGTGGTAACAATATCATCCGCAAGGCCGTGTGCTAATTTCGCGATAATATTCGCTGTTGCCGGAACAACGACCGCCATCTCTGCTTCGCGCACGAGCCGAACATGCGGAATGCGTTCGGGCATATCCCATAACGATGTATACACCGGACGGGCAGTTAATGATGAAAAGGTCAGCGCTCCCACGAAACGCTCCGCTTCCGCAGTCATCATCACATCGACGAGCGCGCCCTGTTGCACGAGTGTACTCGTCAATCCAGCAGCCTTATATGCCGCAATCCCCCCGCTCACGCAGAGCAAAATTCGCTTACCGTTCATGCCGCGATCCAAATATTGTCGATGAGCCGCGTAGCACCTAAACGGGCCGCACCGATAATAAACGCAGGAGCACGTAAGTTCTCCAAGGATTCAAACGTATCGGCGTCAACGATGTCGAAATACTCGAGTTCAAACCCCTCCGCCAAATGTGCGGCGGCAATTGCGTCTTCTTTTTTTGCACCAATCGCAAGTGCATCTCGTATCGAAAGAAGCGCACGATACAGATCCGGCGCAGCTGAACGTTCATGTGCATTCAAATACGCGTTGCGGCTGGAGAGCGCCAACCCGTCCGCCTCACGTACTGTCGGCACAATGCGCACCTCCGTAGCAAACGCTAGATCGCGAACAACCTTACGCAAAACCGCCGTTTGTTGCGCATCTTTTTGCCCGAGATACAGCACGTCAGGCTGCACAATGTGCAGCAGTTTCGTCACGACAGTTGCAACACCGGCAAAGTGCCCCGGACGTAATGCACCTTCGAACACCATGCCCATGGCGCCAATATCTACAGTCGTTGAGAATCCCGGCGGATACATCGTGTCGGCTTCCGCAACTGCTTTCGCCCCGGCCCCTGCGCCGACATCCGGCACAAACAACACGTCGACACCCGCGCCGACAAATTTGGTACTGTCGCCCGCAACATCGCGCGGGTATTTCGCAAAATCTTCACCCGCACCGAATTGCATCGGATTCACGAAAATCGACGCGGCAACACTCGCACATTCCTCACGCGCGACGTCAACCAAACGCATGTGTCCGGCGTGCAGCGCACCCATCGTCGGTACAAAACCAAGCGGCCGCGAAAGCGCGCGTACGATTTTACGCATCGCTGAAATATCACCCGTCGTCTGCACGGCTATGCTCGCGTTACGCGCAGCATGGTGCGACCAACGAGAAACGGGATCCCGATTTCAACGATCGCATCGCCATGAACCGCCTCGCCCCCGACTTTCACGCCGTTACGGCTCTTCAAGTCCGTCAAACGCAGCCGCTCTCCCTCTGCTAGCAAACGAGCGTGACACCGAGACACATAACGGTCAAGAGCAAGGCAAGCCCCAGCCACCGCATCATCCCGACCTATGGTAATCTCTCGCTCGAACGACCATGTTTTTCCGTCGAGCGGGCCACTGACAACTTCTAAAACGAACATCGCGGCAATCGGGGAGACCTCTTTAGCGATTCCCGAGAAAGCCGTAGAAAAAGTATTTGTTGCCGTCGTCGGTGGTGATGACGATCCGCGTTTCTTCCATTTCAGCGGCGACGATCGTCTTTCCGACCATCATTTCGAGAATCGATTGCGCTTGCAGAAACTCGGCCTCGCGCAGCGAGTCCGGGTCGACTTCGACCAGATGCAGTAGTTCGTCGATCCGATCGCCCATCGTTACTTCGCCTTATTTCCCCGACGCCGAATCGGACTGGCGTGCCAAGACGAATGCGATGATTTCGTCCTGATCGCTCTGCGCATATTGGGTAAATGCAACCCCGTGCGCATAACAACGCGACGTTGCATCGTAAAAAGACAGCACAATCTTGCCGCGCACGAGCAACTCACGCGTCCCCCCCGGAAGCGTAAAACGCATCATTACCGACTGACCAGCCGGAAGATCGCTTGGAGTCGCAACTCGCAAGCCACCCCCACTCAAATCGATAGCTGTCCCCGAGAGGATCAGTTCGTGACCGGGGACGATGACGGTTACTGGAAAGTCAACCGCCGCCCGCGCAAAACGTCGCTGCGGTCTGGCTTCCTCTGGACTGCTCACTCCGCTTGCTTTCTCTCTCCCCGGCGCCCAGCCTTCACCCGACTTCACGCGCGGCGAAAAGCGCACCAGCGTAGGCATATTCGGTGATGATACCCCCTTGAAGATAGACATCAAACGGTTCACGCAATGGCGCATCGCACGACAGCTCGATCGTCGCCCCACCAACGAACGCGCCACTCGACATCACCACCGGATCCGTATAACCCGGCACCGCACCCGGCTCGGGACGAAAACGCGCGTTAACCGGCAACGCCTTTTGCAACCCGCGGGCAAAACGCAACAACCGATCGGGGTTTCCCAAACGAATTGCCTGCACGATATCGGTTCGCCGCGCCCCCGGCGCAGGATCAACTGCAAAGCCGCGCTCTTCGAACAGTGCCGCAGCAAAATCCAACCCCCGTACTGTTTGCTCTATAATCAGCGGCGCCGTAAAAAGCCCCTGAATAAATGCCCGCCCGAACCCAAGCGAGGGTCCGAGTGCATCTCCAAGACCCGGCGCGTACAACCGCGCCGCAACGCGCGCAACAATCTCCGCCCGTCCAGCAACATACCCACCTGCCGGTGCAAATGTTCCGCCCAAATTTTTAATGAGCGACCCCATGACAAGATCCGCCCCAACGTGCGTCGGTTCCCGCGTTTCAACGAGTTCTCCATAACAATTATCAACGAGCACAACCACCTGCGGTGCCCGCTCCCGAACAAATGCACACAACCGTCCGATCGCATCAACGCCTACGGAAGGCCGTGGAGCATATCCCCGTGATCTCTGCACAAAAATCGCGTCGATATCCCCACGCCCAAGTTCCCGCTCGATACCATCCAAATCAAACGCAGCATTCTCCGCCAGCGCAATTTCGCGATACTCTATGCCATGCGTTTTCACAAGCGCCCGTTCGTCATCGCAAATAGCATTGCGCAACGTATCATACGGCCTCCCCGTAACCGAAAGCAACGTACGTCCGGCCCGCACATTCGCCGAAAGCGCAACGACAATAGCATGCGTCCCACTAACAATCGAAAGCCGCGCCAGCGCTCGTTCCGTTCCAAAAATCCGATTCAACAGCGATTCATACCGCGCCCGAGCCGCATCATCGTACCCATAACCTGAAGATCCGGCAAAATCGCTTTCATTGACGCCTTCATCCAGAAACGCTTGCAAAACATTTGCTTTTACTTCGATCTGCGCATCGTACCGCACATTTGTAACACGCTCGTACGCCCGCAGGGCAGCTTCTCGAATGCTGCCGCTGATACTAAAACGATCGCATAAGAATTCGATTGTGTTAGACATGATATGTACTGCACCGCCGATGGGGAAGGCTGGGGGGTTTCAGAAACGCTCCTCGCCCCCCATCCATGGGGGGCTCCTGCTTGAGCGCTTTTTCGCAACGAACAAAGGAAAACGCCCTCCGGGCTTTTGCGAAAAAGTCACACATTCTTCAACCCCCCAGCCTTCCCCATCGGCTCGGTGAGATGCCGTTCGTAAGCGCGGACGAATGGGAAATAGATTATTCCTGCAATGAGTACATTCAATACGACGAGGATTATGGCTCGTGTGTCGAGTGTCGCGAGATACGTTGAGATGACTGTGGGGATTGAAGATGGATAATAATAGATAGGGCGTGCGATCCATCCGAGCATCATGACAGTGTAAGTGATCGTCGCTAATACGAGTGGTGCAATGATAAACGGTACGGCGAGGTAGGGGTTAAATACCAGCGGCAATCCGAATAACAAGGGCTCATTGATGTTAAAGAGCGCAGGCAATATCGTGGCGCGTCCAAGTGTGCGCAATCGAGGCACGCGTGAAATCGCTAGCAAAGCGACTAAAGGAAGCGTAGCTCCAGCACCTCCGGGAAAGACAAACAAAAACAACGATATCACGACAATATGCGGCAGCGGTAAATGCTGAGCAAAAGCCTCAGAATTCTGCGTCTGCAAAGTAAGATAAACCGGCGTAACAATTGCCACCAATACCGCCGGCCCGTGAACTCCAGCCACCCACAACAACGTTTCGATTCCCACAATAAGAATTAGCGCACCATAACTATCCCCGAGCCTTGCGATGGGTTGCAAAATCGAAAACAATATGTTCGCCAACGAAACATGCCCCCAAAAAAGCCCCAAAAAGCCCAAACCAACACAGAAGGCTACGAAGGGGGAGGAGGTCACAGAGCGTGTGACTTTTTCGCAAAAGCCCGGAGGGCGTATTCCTTTAAACGTTGCGAAAAAGCGCTCGAGCAGGAGCCCTCCATGGATGGGGGGCGAGGAGCGACTCTGCGACCTCCTCCCCCTTCGTAGCCTTCTGACGAGATCAAAAACCGAAGCAACAACAAGTGCAATAACGATGGCAAGAAACAAACCGCTCTCACCAAGCGTGCGCAAATACACCAACGGATGCGAATCAAACGGCTGCGGAAGCGAGAACCCAAACGCCACAATACACGCCGCAAGATACGGCACTAATGGAAGTTTCAGCCGCTGAGAAAGCTGAATCGCCAACAAAACGAGCAGCACCACCGACATACACGCAAGCGCTGGTAACAGTGCGCCCGCAACGCGCCCCGCGAGCTGCTGCCAAAACGTGCCACCCGCCGCCGGAACAAACCACACGAGGACGAGCAACGCAACAAGCAACCCAATAAACGACCACGGCAACGCCTCACGAATCGCTACAATTGCCGGGAGTTCACCAAACCAATGAAGCGACGGCGCAATCCGCCGGTCGAACCAAGCGAAAAATCCGGTAAGCTGAGAACTAGAGTCTGCGAACGACGGCTTCGACTCGCCCGAGGATGTCGACATCGTTCGCGTAGATTGGCGCCATCGTGCGATTCTCCGGCTGTAACCGGAAACGACCGTCTTCCCGATAGAAGCGCTTTACCGTCGCATCCCCCTCGACCATGGCGACCACGATTTCCCCGTTGCTCGCAACCTTCTGCGGCCGCACCACGATCAGGTCACCATTGAGAATCCCGGCTTCGACCATCGAATCACCCTGGACGCGCAACATGAAATCCCCTGACGACCGCGGCACGAACGATGCCGGCAGCACGAACTCCCCCTCGATATTTTCTTCAGCGGTAATCGGGACGCCGGCGGCGACCTTGCCGACGATCGGCATCACGACTGTCTCGGGAACGGCCTGCGACGATCCGGTGCGCATCGCCCGAGGTTTCGTGGCGTCGCGCGAAAGCAGACCCCGGCGTTCTAAGGTCTTCAGGTGGGAATGGATCGTGGAGGATGACGAGAGGCCAACCCGGCCGCCAATCTCTCGAAGTGAAGGCGGATACCCGTTCTCGGCGGTGAAGGCGCGGATTGCCTCGAGGATATCTTCTTGACGCTGCGTCGCAGGTCGCTCGGCCATTGTGCATTTCCTCCTAAGAGCAAAGTGCCACCCGTATGGCACTCAGGCAAGGCATACTTTAGCATAAAGAGACCAAGAAGGCAAACATATGTTCGACGAGGTATTGACATCACTCGAAGTGGGTATGCTAAAATCTAGTGGACGAACAGGCGTTTGCCCCAAAATATTGGTACCCTTGTTATCGAACGTAGGTTCGCCCCAATATAGCGAAGGAGAGTCGGAACCGTGTATAAGCGCAAGAAAATCACCCTGATGCCGGTCATCGCGCTAGCGGCGTTGAGCCTGATGGTCGCCCTGCCGACCCTCTCGAACACGCGCCTCTTCGCTGCGGGCCACAGCCACTTTACGACGATCTCGGTTCAGCCGGGCGATACCCTCTGGTCGATCGCGGCAGCCCGTACGGGCTCCGATGGGGACGTCCAAGAAACGATCGACCGGATCACTGAAGCCAACCATCTCTCGAGTGCCGCCCTCCAGGCCGGCGAGCACCTCCGCATACCAGAGTAAAATTCTACTTCAGGTACCACTGTGAGCCTCGGCATGTGGTCGCTTTAGCGGCGTGCCGGCACAATGAGAAGGACCGCTCCCCCCGCGGTCCTTTTTATTTATAGCGTTGAAGCTTCGCCCGACTTCGACGAACAAGCGAGCGGCCATCACCTAGGGGTATAAGCATACGCGAAATTTGCTTAAACCATCCCCTCATTCGCTTTACCAAATAATATAATCCAAAATAATATACCCGAACAGGGCAGAAGGGATGCCCGTTTACAGCGACGCATTTTGGCCAGCATACGAGCGTATGGATGCCTAGAAGTAACGCAGAGCGAGTACGAGCCAGCATATCTCGGAAGCGACAGATCGCAAGACGAGATGGCCTTTGTATATCTTGCTGTAAAGTAATACTAAGCGGTAGGCTACTAACGTGCCCGGATTGCAATAGTGCTTCAAAAGAGCGGAAACGCAAAAGCCGTGAACGGAAAAAAGAATTCGCGAAAATCCAGCTCGCGATTATCGCAGTCGAATCTGCCGGTGATGCGGCACGCGAACGTCATGCGTACGCAGAAGCCGCGAAGTATTACAAAATTGCCTCGCAGCATAACGGAATTCATGCTGATGATTGCACACGCATAGAAGCGAAATTAATGGCCGCACGATCTCTGATAAACAGAAGTGTTTTTCATAAGCTTACCGGACGGCAACGCGAGATAGCATTGCTTATGACACAAGGCCGCACAAATAACGACATAGCAGCAAAACTTGCAATCAGTGTAAACACTGTCACATCGCATGTCGCATCGATCATGAATCGGTTAGACATTAATTCACGCCATCAACTTATCGCGATGTATTTTTCGCCAACTGATAGCGATGAGGAATACGGTAATCCCCGGTCATAACAGCATCTAGTCAATTTCTAGGATGTGCGATACTACCAGCACTGCTATAATCGCCCGTAAGGCATTCTCTATTGAGGTGTCAGGGTAACGCTTTTTCTTAAAATTGCGCTCTGGGCGCGTGTTGCATTGTTATTAGGAGGCGTAGGCAGTGAAGCGTATCATGGCCGCTGGATTTCTCATTCTTTTTCTGTTCCAGTCAGGAGGCATCGCGCTTACGGCACCCCCCGCGGCTCCGACGGCGGCTAATCGGTGGAATGCCGCACACGATGCACCGCCGGTTTTTACTCATGTAATGCCGCATCCAGTGAAACCACCTGATGCGAGTACGGCGCGCAATGTCCCACGTGTGCTTCGAGGCGGTAGCCCTGGAAAGATAAACCAAATAACGCCTGCCGCCGCGCTTGTGAATATCCAACGGCACCTTCCCGATCCGCTTGCAATGAATGGGAACCAAGCATCTCCACCGAGGACGCGCAGTGCTCCGCTAAGCACGCAGCGCGTGGTATCTCCGACTCCTCAGCCAGCAACGAACAGAACGACGCAGTCGGCTATACGATCGAGTTCTGCAACAACGCAAAGTTCTGTGCTGCCAATGTCGCTCTCGACTTCACCGAATCTGACCGGCATCAACGATTGGTGGTTATACGAGGAACGCGCGATTCCGGGCGTCGGGAAAGCCATGCTCAATGTCGGTACGGGGAATCTCATCGTACAGGCCGACGATGTGGATATCCCCGGCCGTGGGATCGATCTAGCGTTTAGGCGGACCTATAATTCCAATTCCGGCCACGACGTGAGCAACTCCGACGGAACCAATCCGTCGGTTTTCGGCAATGGTTGGACCTCGACATTCGATGCTCACCTCGGCTACGATGCGACCAACAACGTCATTTCAGTTTTTGATATCGATGGCGCCCGATATGATTATACGAGCAATGGGAGCGGAGGCTGGAATCCACCGCCTGGGCAACATGCGCAACTGACATTTGACGGTGGATGTGGGTACTACTTCACAAAGGAAACAGGGACCGTCTACTATTTTTGGGAGCCGATTAGCACTTGCTCCGGTCAACTGCCTGCGGGGTATGAGGGGCGTCTGTACACGATCTATGGACGTAATTCGAATAACTATATTCGGTTTGTGTATTCTTGGCTCAATGGTGATGCGAGCAATCCCGAAAATCTCACGCAAATCGTCGCTTCCCATAGCGATGGCCAAGCATTAACCTTGACCTTTGCGCAATTCAGCGGATACACGGAGCTTTCATCGATCACGCGACCTGATGGTCAAACGATCGTGTATAATTATGATAGCAGTGGCGACTTGACTGAAGTTGATCGTCCTGGAAACAATGCCGCAACGAGTATTCCCGAAGTCTACGGATGGCAGGGGAATCACCAGATGAACTCGGTCTTAAGCCCTCGCTACGTTCTCAGCTATAGAGCGCACGGAACCGCTCAAGAGGGCGATACGGTCCCGTTCTTTTACGATAGCAGCAACCGATTGATCGACTGGGAAGACTGGGGAGTGGTGAATTTTACGCCGAGCGACGGTACGAATACGGTGCTTCAGTCAGGATATGCTTCCGGCTTGCAGACATGGTATTCGCAGAGTTTTACTTACACAAGTAGCACCACCATGCAAATGGCCGATTCAGACGGTCACACCACCATTTGGACCTTTGACGGTATGGGCCGTCCCACACAAACACAAGAGTGGACGGGCAGCCAGTGGCTGGTGACCAACGAAAGCTGGGATACGAACGATAATCTGAGCACTTTTACCGATTATCGCGCCAACACCACGACATTTCAGTATGATAGTAACGGTAATGCAACGATGGAAGCCTTTCCTTCGGTCACAACCTCACTGGGAACGTTCCAACCAACGGCGCGCTACCTCTACGATAGCAACAACAATTTGCAGTATTATTGCGACCCGAACTGGGTGCATACCAACGGTGGAGATTATCCCAGTGGCGGCAATCCCTGTACCGGCACTCCAAGCGGCGTGCTGCGGTATGTTTGGAATCACAGCGTCACTGCCGAGCCGTTTGGGCAGTTAAGCGACACGTATACACCGCTGGGCTATCACCACGCGCTCGCATATGATAGTTACGGCGAACCGCTTTCAGTGACCGGCGATGCAATCACGCAAGCCGATGGCACGAATCGTACGCCCTCCCAGGGGTTCACATACGATGCATACGGCGACCTGCAAACGTATAATACAGGAAGCGGTACGTGGCATATCACGTACGATTCGCTCAATCGGCCTACACTGCGTACTGATCCCGACAGCGTGAGTTCGTATATTTCCTATTACAATGACGGAAGTGTCAACACGACGGAAACGGCCTATCAGCACGAACTTACCCAGCATACGGGAAGCGAGATAGGTGTCGTTATGACCTACGATGCTGATGGGGACGAGATTACTGAAAAACACCATCACGCTGGAACGGTCTCGAATTTTGTGTGGAGCGGCACTCCTGGAGTTACACAGAAATTTTATGACGGCATGGACCGGGTGGTCGAAGTAATGGAACCCTACGACACGAACGCTGATGTGTACACCAATCCTTGGATCACCCGAACGTTGTACGATCTTTCACAAAACGGCACGGTAACGTTTCAAGGGCAAACGTTCTCGGCACATGGGAATGCCTACAAAACAATGGAATACCTCCCGCCGGGTTCGAGTCCAGCGGCGACAACCCCGGTCGGCAGCGGATTAAACGGCTTCATGACCCGCGTTGCCAACACGCAATATCAAGAAATCCGCGCGACGGCGTTCGATACACTCAATCGCCCCATCAAGAAGTATCATATTATCCCTACGGTATCAGGTAGCAGTTATGTTGTAACGGTTTCGGGGGATACGCTTTCCTACGACACCGATTCGGCGCATTTAGGACTGCTGGCACAACAATGCATTTATCCTACGTCGAGCACGAGTCAGTGCCAATCATTTACATACGATAATCGCGGCTCTCAAACGGCTGTAAGCTTTAACGACACGACCCCTGGACGCACCATGGTCTACGATCCGAATGGGCATACCATTTCCATTACATCGGCAACTTTCGGGACGCAAAGTTACACGTATGATGCTGATAATCACCTCCTTACTTCGCAAGATCCGAGTTCTGGTGGTGTGACTTCGCCGGCGCTTATCACGCATCATTACTATAGCGATGGGCTGGAAACGACTCTCGGCGTTACGTCATCGGCATTTAACAAAGCAGCATTGTTTACGTACTCCTATCGCACCGATGGCAAATTACAAACGCAAGCAATCAACGATGTGGGCCTCGCCGGCATTAATAATGCTGGTATCACCACGCTTGCAACCACCTACACCGCTGCCGGCAGAATGACGAAACGCACAGAGAGTGGCGCGGCTGCAAATGCTACACCGATAACTGCTACATACGATTCGGTCACTGGATTAGAAACCGGCGCAACCTATCCGAGCATGACACTCACCGGGGTCGCTTACGATCCCGAGGGGACCTATGAAGGCGATAATCAGGTGGGATACGGCCTCACGATTCGTGGCGAGATCTCGTCGGTTTTTCTCAGTGCAACCGGACAGCGGTCGACGATTCAATACCTCAACGGGCTTGCCGTTTCGATGGAACCACCGCAGATTAATCCCATGACCCATCAACCCTCCTATGTCTTGCAGAGCCAAGAATGGGACGACCGTAATGCCGTGTTGCTGCAAACGTCCGGCTATTGCCCAGGAGACAATTTCGATCCCAATACGACCACATTCGAAAGTTACGATTTGGCCGGGCGAATGAACAGCATGGGAACGACAGGATGCACCAATCAACTCCATCCCTCACCATCGATGGGACGCACCTTCGATGCGGAAAATCATACGATTTACAGCATGGGCAACAATAAGATCATCGATAACCGTACGGATTGGGGCCCCAACCAGCATCCAATTCGCATCGGGAACTTGCAAAGCAATTCAGCAACCTACAATACAGTTACCTCATTCGATACAGTGCACTGGAACGGCGATCAGATTCTCTTTACCACCAACAAGAGTGGACAACTCGACGATATCAAGGTTGGAGCGATAGGTGATATTCTTCCGCTTGATCCCGGCTACAAAGGATTGACATTCTACGACCGCGGTGCCGACAACAGCGCGGCAGGTTGTCATAATTCCACCGGCGCGTATAGCGCAGGCATGCCGGACCCCTATATGGTGGAAGGGCCAGGAATAAGCATTATCGTCTCACCGTGTCAAGGCGCGGGCAGCGGAACAATGCCAAAATCGCTCGTGTGGTGGAACTCGATGCCCGATGCGTCCGGTATGGATCAAAACTGGGCGGTCATGCCGGTCGGAAGCGGCGGAGGTGTAATTGCATTACCGCGCACGGATGGATTCACTGATGGAACGGATACGATCCAGGGCGTACGCGGTTACGATTCCAACGCCGGCACGTGGACCACCCCGGACGCCTATGCTGGCAACGTACACGATCCCGCCTCGCAAAAATCATATATGTGGAACGGCAATAATCCAGTTGTATATTCCGATCCCTTGGGATATTTTCAATGGGATTACGGTGTTTCAACAGATTTCATGAATTTATTTTCCCAACTGGCGGAAGAGGTAGATAACGGTGTGGAACACGAATTGAGCACTGACAGCAAATTAAGCCCTGATGAGCGTCAGCGGTTAGAGGCTTTACACGAGGATTTACAACCCAATTCGGGTAATTGGACTGTTGGGGAGGGAACTTTGGGCGAAGGAACATTGGGACAAACTTACTTCAGCTCAGATTCCCGAGGAAACGTGACGGCTACTTATAGTGATTTTGATTATAATCAATTAAAAAGTCAAACAAAGTTATGGCAACTCACGACGGTTGAAACTGAAGCTGCAAAATACGATGAAGCGTCTGGACGCGCGGGAAGCAAAACGTATACTGAAGTCAATCAGATGTTCCACTCTTTTATCGGTGATCAACTTCAGCATGCGCTTGATGTCTTGACCAATCTTAACTATAATAATGTTCTAGGGCTAAAACCAGACTTAACAGGGTATCCATAATGAAATACCGGGACCTCACTTGGGGTATACTAATTGTTATTCTAGTAATTGAATTTATTTCGCTTGCTTTATTCATTGGGCAACGAAGTGGACCAATGCTTTGTACTATCGGCAAATGTATGAGCGTTCCATTTAGGAGATATGTCAGTTCAGAGCTTGGTTTAAGTGAGGTGGTAGCCGAATATAACAACCATTACCTTAGGATCGTTTACTCATTTGGGCGGCCAGCCGAAATCGCCTTTGGCTCGAAAGGCTTTACTGCAATATTGCCGATTCCAGGAATGCACTTTGCTTCCAGCAAAGTGGTACTAGTATCACAATCTGTACCTGCCGAAAAATTTCTGGGCTGCTCTCAAGCACCAAGGAGTTTCATCAACAGCTATCAGCAATACTACAAAAATCTCCACCTATCCCGTTACTCAGATGGACTCTGCACATATGAATATGTCGTTGACAAGTTTAATCGCATAACAAATACAATCATCGACAAGCATGGGCTCTATACAGTACCATTATCCGTCAAATGAAATTTTTCATACTCAGAATGTACAAAACATATCCACTTCTCCCATTTGTCGTTTCGCTACTCTTTGCTCTATGCATTTTCTACATTGTATTCGGCAACTGTGAGTCGTTGAATTATATAATCAGCGGCTTTGCTTATAATTTGGCTGGACCCCAATCACATTTTCGATCGTTTGTTATTTTTATGAATACCGATCTAATTTTTAGGCCACTCTTTTTAGGCGTCGCATCTCTAGTGATCACGGTTGCTTTATCCATAATTCTTTCCGCACAACATAGGGCAAATTCATTACACGAGCATGTTGCATTGCTTGCTATCGGCTTATCGCCGAACCTATTTGTGCAAATCGCACCAGTGAGCTCCTGGGTTCAGTTGTTTGCAGCTTGGTTTCCGATTGTTCGGCAATTGTGGTATAGCGATGCCTCTAACGTTTGGTCTGTATCAAATTTTAACGTATTTCATCTGGAGTGGATGCCATATGTGTTGTTTAATGTGCTTATTTATTTAGTCCTTGTGTTAGTGGTAGGTGTATTATCATATTGTTTGATTCTAAAAAATATATTTTCCGGAATACTTGGTGCTGCCGTGATATCTACGGCGTTGCTGCTCTTTTTCTTTCTCGCGTTTATTAAAGGTTAAAGCGTGTCAAATTTTCTAACTACAAGTTATTTTACTCATGCTGCAAAAGAGCTCCATCGTTTCGACAAAGCTACTAATTATAAGAGGTTATTTTCAATGGCGGAGGTTTTAGTTATATTAATGAAAGGAACACTAAGGATGACGCATCCCTACTCAACAGTCTTCATGATTACATTTGCTGCAATCATTACTATAGCCCCTCATCCTGTTCTTGCAGCTGAAAGTTCGCCCGTGTCGACGGTTGACCCATGCACTTTGGTCGCGCAGTCTGACGCAGGGCAAGCAATGGGCGGCGCACAGCCTGCAGTTGCTTATGCAATTTCAACAGGGAAATTCTGTCATTACCAATCGTCTGACCAGCGGATGAACATCTTCGTGCAAAACGTCAACCCGCAGGTTATGAGTACGTTGCAACAGATGGGCGCAACGACGGTACCTAACATCGGAGACGCAGCTTATATCTACCGAACATCGATTTACGTCGAGAAGGGCAGCAACGTGGTGCAGATCAATGTATACACCAATTCGCTCGATGGGACAACGTATACAGCCGAACTAATGACGCTTGCGAAACTTGCAGCAAGCCGCATGTAACCAGCGTTTGCTCGCCGCAGCATTTTTCGTCTGCGCGGTTTTCGCTACGATACTTGCATTTACACCGGGAAGCGAATTGCAAGCACGAACGGCTAGGCCTTTGCCAAAGCCCTCACCGGTGGCGGCGGTATTGCCATTGCAGCTTATTCCGGCATCGCGGGCAGCCCAAGTGCTGCACAGCCTGTTTCCGCACGATTCCGTGCATGTGGATGCGCAGGCGAATGCGGTGCTTGTCGTTGCGCCGCAGAGTGATGTGGATGCCATGCGTACGGTTGTGCAAGGCATCGACATACGCAATCCTACACGGCCGACGGTGCAAGTCGTACAACTCAAGGTGCTCAAACCTGCCGATATCATTGCGCGGCTACATCCGCTGTATCCGAGTGCCTCGTTCGAGAAAGCCTCGAAGGCAAGCGTGCTCGTGCGCGCTACGTCCGGCGATATGACCGAAATTACCGCGCTCATCTCCAGTCTCGATACGCAAGTGGCAACGCCTGCACCAACGGCTGTTCCCGTCAATGCGGTAGCCGTCAAGGAGACTTCGCCTCGCATCGTTGCGCGGGCCGTTGCGCATCAGTTTCCGCATCTGCGCGTGAGCATTTCCGGCTCTTCGATCGTGCTCGAAGGGGATCCCGATCAAGTGACCAAGGCGCAGGCGCTTGTGGCTTCACTGGATGCACCAAGTTTCGGCGCGCGGGTCACGCAGATTTACCATCTGCACAATGTCGATGCTTCCTCCGTCGCCAATTTAATCCAGCGTAGCTATCCTAATCTTACTATTAGTGTTGACAGCGATCTCAATGCGATTTCCGTTCGTACTACCGCAGGTGAGCAGGCTCGTATCGGGGATGCTATCGCGCAACTGGATGGTGCTGCAGCAAATGGTGTAAATGGCACTGCGGGAAGTTCGGAGGCGGCGTATGGTACAAGCAATATCGAGGTGGTGCATCTGCGCGCGGCAATTCCAGGGCAAAACGATTCGCCTTCTACCTCCGCGCAAGACATTGCAACCGCTGTCACACAAGCGCTGGGACAAATGGCCTCCGACCTTCACATCACCGTTCCTGCAAACTCCAGCGAAATCGTTCTTGCGGGAAGCCCTGGCAGCATTCATCTCGCTAAAGATTTAATCGATAAACTCGATGTCGCACCACCGCTGGTCGTGCTTGATACTGAAGTTTTCGAAGTCGACGAGGATGATGCGCGGAATCTCGGTCTTGAACTGCCCAATGCCGTCATTAGTACCACCTTTTCCGAAGTCTCGCCACCGCCCAATCCGCTTACCGGCTTGCCCGGACAAATCACACAGCTGCAGCCGGTAACCCGTACGCCGTTGCAACTTACCGCCGAACTCAATCTACTGGTCTCCAAAGGCAACGCACGCGTCCTCGCTAATCCGCGGGTCACCACGCTTTCAGGACACACGGCAACTATTCGCTCGGGAGATACGCTCGCAATTCTCACAACGACGGGCGGCGGTGTTGGTACGCCCGTGACACAGCAACTACAAACGTTCAATACCGGCGTGACGCTCGATATCACCCCGATGGTAAGTGATGAGAACGATCTCATCGTGTCGCTGCACCCGGTTGTGAACAGTCTCGAGGGAACGCTCAACGGCGTACCGGAGATTTCAACCCGCGATACGCAAACTGTCGTGCATTTGCGGGACAATCAAACACTCGTCATCGGTGGTTTGATTCAAGAACAAATCTCAACCCAAGTCACGAGCATTCCACTCCTAGGGCAAATCCCGCTGGTCGGTCGGCTTTTCCGCAACGATAACACGAGCACGACCAGCAACGAGTTGGTGATTGTGGTAACCCCGCATGTGTTGCAGACCGGAGAATCACCGCCGCCCACACCTTTCCCTCCGCCAATGTCGCAACCGTTACCAACAGCACCTCCGTTGCAAGGACTCCTCACTCCGCAGCCCAATGGAGCGCTGCCGACGCTTCCACCGATGCGACGATATAGCAAAAATCAGCAAGCTGCAGGGCCCGTGCTCAATACACCGCCGCCTAGTCCCACGCCAATGCCAATCGCACAGCCGAGCGCATTTGCTGATGCCAATATCTTCGAGTATGGGCAAGCACCGCAAAATGCATATGCCGGCCCAAGCGATACGCCCCAAATCTTTTACGCACGTTTCGGACCCACACTCGTGAAGAACGGAACCCCGATAACCGTGCAGGTCATCACAACAACAAACGTGACGCACGTGCCCTAAGTGAACCCTTTGCATGGTTTTTAAATCACCACTGTAGCATCCACCAA
>Ga0207063_1046_pt1 | contig 27307 bp, 31 predicted proteins | sample Alteio_BWMinCont_29_FD_153462 | JGI IMG/M metagenome (GOLD analysis project Ga0207063, IMG submission 153462) | Enriched cells from forest soil in Barre Woods Harvard Forest LTER site, Petersham, Massachusetts, United States -... | ecosystem: Environmental > Terrestrial > Soil > Temperate forest >...
AGTTCTGCCCGGGCCAGGAATCCGTTTTGTATCAGCGAGGAGATGGATTCGCCCACAATCAGATCGTCGTAATTGTCCTTCATACGAATGTTGACGTTGGAGCTCAGGGGTGTTGCCGTAACACCCAGAACGATCCCTTTTTCGTAAAACTGAAAAAGTTTTCCGAAGGAATTGTAATGGGCCTCATCGATGATCATCAGACCTACGTTATCGAGATTCAGAATTTTATCTCTTAAACGGTTGTTCAGGGTTTCAACCATTGCCACAAAACACATAAACTCGTTGGGCACCTGAACTTCTTTTACCTTGCTGTCAATTACCCTGTTTCGGACACCGAATTCATCGAGCATCCGGGAAGTTTGTGCACAAAGCTCAATGCGGTGCGTCAGGATCAATACTTTTTTTCCGGAAGAGAGAATGTAACGACGGGTGATTTCTGAAAAAATAACTGTTTTTCCGCCTCCGGTTGGAAGCTGGTATAAGAGGTTGTATCTTGCAGGATGATCCCTGAGTTTATCAAATATTTCATCGATCGCCCTTTGCTGGTAAGCGTAAAGCTGTTTTTGGGCTTTGTCCTGATACGTATGGGGGAATGCAGATTCGCTCACAACTGCAAAGATAGGCAGTTAATGTCCGATTTTTACTTCTTTGCAGGTTGATTAAAGCACTTTCCACGGACGAATTTCTGGCGCTGATCCAGCAGGAGGATGCGGTGGTTGTGGACGTGCGGACACCGCTGGAATATAGTAAGGGTTATATTCCGGGTGCGATCAATCTGCCGCTTTTCAGTGATGAGGAGCGGGTTATTGTCGGAACGGTATACAAGGAGAAGGGCCAGCAACCGGCTATTCTGAAAGGCCTGGAACTGGTGGGTCCCCGGCTGAAAGGCCTGACGGAGCAGGCGGCCGGGCTGGCCCAAAACAATACCCTCATTCTTCACTGCTGGCGCGGAGGCCTGAGAAGTTCAAGCGTAGCCTGGCTCCTGAACCTGTACGGATTGAACGTGATGACCCTGCGCGGAGGGTACAAATTTTTCAGGCGGGCCGTTTTATCGGCCCCCGATCTCCAACGCAATTACCTGATTTTGGGGGGTCGTACCGGATCGGGCAAGACCGAAATTCTGAATCACCTGGCCCGGTGCGGAGAGCAGGTTATTGATCTGGAGCAACTGGCCAGACACAAAGGGTCGTCCTTCGGATCAATCGGAGAAAAACCGGCCATTAGCCAGGAACAATTTGAAAATGAACTCGGCCTGGCGCTGTTAAAAACCGATCCGGGGAAAAGAATCTGGCTCGAAGACGAAAGCCGGACCATCGGAAAAAAAGTGCTGCCGGTAAAGCTTTGGGAACAAATGCAGGCTGCACATGTAAAATGCATTGAGCTGCCTTTTGAGGTTCGGATTGACTACCTGTTGGGGATATACGGAGGTTACGACAAAAAAGAACTGGAGGAAGCCCTGCTGAGGATATCCAGACGCCTGGGGGGAATGCAAACCAAAGAGGCCTTACAAGCCTTGCAGGAAGGTGACCTGAGAACGACCTGCGGAATTTGTCTGAGGTATTATGATAAAACCTATGACCATGGAATGAGCAAACGGGAGCCGCATACCGTTGAACGGTTTTCGGCCCGGGTGTTTGATCCGTCAGGAATTGCCGGAGCATTAGTAAAATAATTTTACTGCTAAAATCGTATTGCAATGGATATAAAACTTACACAATTTAGCCACAGCGCAGGTTGCGGCTGTAAGGTAGCACCGTCGATCCTGGAAGAGATACTCAGGAGCAATGCGGTTTATCCGGACAATGACCGGTTGCTTGTGGGCAACAGCACCCGGGACGATGCCGCCGTTTACAAGCTGGACGAAGAAACCGCCCTGATCTGCACAACGGATTTTTTTATGCCTGTTGTGGATGATGCCTTCGATTTCGGACGGATTGCGGCAGCAAACGCCATTGGGGATGTTTTTGCCATGGGCGGAAAACCAATTCTGGCTCTTGCCATACTGGGCTGGCCGGTAAACAAACTGCCTATTGAACTTGCCCGAAAAGTGATTGAAGGCGCAAGGAGTATTTGTGCCGAAGCAGGAATCGTCATCGCCGGAGGACATACCATAGACAGCCTCGAACCCCTGTTCGGACTTGCGGTAAACGGACTGGTTAAACCGGAGAATCTGAAACACAACTCAACCGCAAAAGAAGGCGATTACCTGTACCTGACAAAAAAAATAGGGGTCGGCATACTGACAACGGCGACAAAAAAAGGTATTCTGAAAGAAGAACACTTAGGACTTGCTGAAAAACAGATGGTGGTGTTAAATAAACTGGGTGCGGCATTGGGGCAGCTGAAAGGGGTTCATGCCATGACTGATGTAACCGGTTTCGGGCTCTTGGGTCATCTGACGGAAATGGCCGAAGGCTCGGGTTTGACTGCTGAACTCGAATACAACAAGGTTCCGTTGATTGAGGGACTTTCTTTTTATACTTCGCAAAACTGCATTCCGGACAATACCTATCGGAACTGGAACGCTTATGAGGTAACAACAGAAGGCATTACAGGTGATGCATTGTTTACGCTTTGCGATCCTCAGACCAACGGGGGATTGCTGATTGCTGCCGGGGAAAGCGGCAGGGCTCAGGTCGAGCAATTGTTGCAGGAAAACGGACTCGGAGCGTTTTCAATCCCAATCGGAAAAATGATAAAAAAGCAAGTGAAGGCCGTCTCTATAATGTGATCCCGCTCATTTTGAGGATTGTTTTTTTTTCCTATTTTAGCTACTGATTGCAATTTTAAAAGTTAACTCAAACTAATTCATACCATGAAAAAACATGTACTCTTTGGTTGCTGTTTATTTCTTGCGGCGGGGCTTGTCGCACAGTCGATCCCTAACGGAACCTTTGAAAACTGGTCAACGGTGAACTGGTCTGACCCGACGGGTTACAATACGGCGAATGATCAGGGTGTCCCCATGGGAGCTCCGGCCAATGTTACTCAAACCGCCGGCTACCATGGAAGTTTTGGCGTGCAGTTAAAAACAATAAATCCCGGTGGTGGTTCAGAAGGTGGATTTTTCATCAATGCCAACGTAGGAAACGGTAAAGGCATAACAGGTGGAATACCTTACGCTCAGAAACCAACAGGAATACGTTTTTATTACAAGTACGCCCCGGCCGGAACGGATACGGCAGCCGTTCTGGTGATGTTTAAAAAGTCGGGTGCAATAATCGATTCTTTTTTGATTACCCTGCCGAAAACAGTCTCATCGTATACCCTGGGCTCTTACAAACCTAAAAATCCCCTGGCACTGACTCCTGATACTGTTATTTTCGGAGCGATCTCCTCCATGTCCATTTTACGTAATGGCGGAGGTATTGCCGGCAGCACTTTTGTAATTGACAGTGTTACGTTTACAGGTGTTACGAGCCAGCCCGCAAACATGAACGGAGACTTTGAAAACTGGACGGCGGATAGCTTTCAATACCCTACCGGCTGGTACGCTTCTTATCCAAATGCTGTTCAGACCACCGACAAGCAGTCGGGCAGTTATGCATTGCAGCTGACTACATCAAATGCTGGTGGAAAAATTCAACCCGGAAATGCCAGCACCGGCTATTATCCGAATTGCCACGGAAATTGTAACGAAAAGGGCGGGTATCCCTACACACTTACAAAGGATACCCTTGAGTTCGGGTTTAAATATGCCCCCATGAAAGGCGATACAGCGCAGATTAATCTGTCGTTTATAAAAGGTGGAATGTCGGTGTTTTACGCCGGGTTATACATCACTTCTACCGCAACGACCTACAGGGATACTATTGTCCCCTTTGATAATCCGGGAACGACTCCTGATACGGTTATTGTTACCCTTCAGTCTTCTTATCACAATCATGACACCGACAATACACAATATGCAAAGTTCATCGGTTCGGTTTTGAAAATCGACAACCTTACGTTCGCCTCGCAAAAGAATAAACTGGGCATCGTAAATTATTCGGATAATTCACTGGTGAAAATTTATCCGGTGCCTGCAAAAGATCGGGTTCATGTGGATCTGTCGTCGGTTTCGGGGTCGATTGAAAAACTTGCTCTTTTTGACCTGAGCGGAAAACTGGTGGGGTCTGTTGTTTACAGCGAAGGAAACAGAAATACGCTTGCGACTATGGAGACCGGTAACCTGGCAGCTGGGGTTTACCTGATGGAGGTTACTACTGCTACAGCCAAGTATTACCAGAAGGTTTGCAAAGAGTAAGAATAAGATATCCCAATGAATTTAAAGCGCAGGAAATAACCTGCGCTTTTTTTAGGTATGGAAATTAATGCGCTGAAAATGCAACCATTTTCGGGACAAAGATAACCGCCCCGACTGCAACGGCCAGCATTGCCGCTATTAAAACCGCCCCGGCGGAGATGTCTTTTATTTTTTTCGCATTTTCATTGTGTCCGGGAGAAAGGATGTCGGTCATTTTTTCAATGGCTGTGTTCAGGGCTTCGGAAATGAAAACCAGGCCGATTGCAATCAATACGAGGCACCATTCGCCATTGCTGATGTTCAGCAGGAAACCCATAACCGCTGCTGTAATCGCCGCTGCAAGGTGTATCCAGGAGTTGTGTTCGGTTTTTAAAAACGACCAAATACCGCTGAAGGCATGTGTAAAGCTCCGGATTCGGTTTCGGATGGAGAAGGGTTCCCTGTTAGCCATTGGTTTGGGATTTGATTAGCGAAAATAAGGTAAGGTAATCATCAGGGCCTCTCGTCAATTTCCCGTATAAGTGAAAGGAGCTTTTTCAGCTTTTCATCCGGATTGTAGTTGTCAAATTCCCCGCAGGAATACCTTGCGCGGTTTGTCCGGATTTCGATGGTTGAGCCGTTGGCCCCGTCATAAGTTCTCGCGTTGGTCGGAGAGGGCAAATTAACAAGTTCGGATAACCGGTATGCTGAAATGCTGTTCAGCAGGTTTTGCCAATCTGTTTTGCGAAGTTTTATTCCTCTTTTGCCCGACCCTGCCGGATCGAAACGATTTACCGTTTCGTCCGTGGCAGAATCAGAAACAATTGTAATTACAGTTCTTGAAGTCCGGCTTTGAATACTGAAGATAAATTCGTTGATCTTTTCAGCAGTATCAGCCCGATGAATACCTCCCGTGGTCTTTATGCCTGACAATGTCCCTGCATCCTTTAACGCTTTTGATTTAAAAAGGCTATCAGGCTGGGCAAAGCAACTGTGGCTGAAAAGAACAAACAGAAAACCGATTGATTTTAAGCCACCTTTAGTGGACATAAACCAATACGAAGGCAGCTATAACCAGGGAAATCAAATGATACCCGGTATTGATGAAGAAAAGCTTCCAGGATTTCATTTCCCAGGCAACACTACCCAGGTCTACCGGAAAGTAAAATCCCAGCCAGGTAAATACGGCGGCCATTAAGGCGCTGGAAGTTGCTGACATGGGTGAAGGAGCAAGACCCCAGGTAGTTGGATCCCATACCGCCATATTGTGTGCAAAAACGTAGGCCATTAAGAAATTTCCAATGACCATGAATATCATTCCCTTGAGCATGGTAGACATAGGTGGTTTGTTGGTCATGTCAAATTTCATCTCTTTGGCCCAAATTTTACCGAAAATGGGGGTGAACCAGAGGAATCCGAAGACAAAATTTGCAATTACTGCAATTGCAACCGCAAGCATACTGATGTGAATGTTTGGCGTCATGTTTTTTGGTTTTGGTTAGGTGAAACTAAGATATAAAAAAATAAAGGACATTGAGTTTACAATTTAATAACAGAAACATCACGCGCCGGATTTTCAATCTGCATCTTCAGGTATTAAATTTAATGACACCAAAAAAATCCCAATGGAAACTCTAAAATCCGTCAATCCAAGAATTACAGCGAACAGACCTCTGGAGTATGTATGCCTCTTCCCAATGGAATATGCCAGCGGGGCATTTATTTTCATGGCTATGGATGGTTACTCCGATTTCTCCATTCACCTTGGAACGGAAAACAATGACTCTTCAAAAACGATGCTCAAAAGCCTGAGAACGCTGATGGAGCATGTCGATTTTGTGTCTCATCAGAAGAATGACTTTACCATTGTACTTCCTAAATACGAGGATAGCGCCCGGCAGATAAATGAGATTATTCATCCATTCGGAGGAAAGCTGGCCTTCAATTCTTCCTTTGTAAGAAGCGTACGGGTTCCTTTTGCCAAGAAATTGTACGCAGATATTGCGGAATCAAATTAAGTAGGGAAGTTTTTAAGTTATTCTTTTTAATAAAAAAAGGATACATTTAGTTTCCGCTATGCAAAAAGGAAGCATCTGTATTTTGTTTCTGGCGACTCTTTTTTATGGGTGCATAACCAACATGCCCATTCCCATTACAAGTAATCCGGATGTTTACGATCCCGAGCAAGGGCTGCGGCCATTCTATAGCAACGATCCTAACAAGCCGTTCAAATTCGGTGTGGCCTATAGTTATAAGCAATGCATGACGATAATTAAAACGTCAAAAAACGATTTTGACATTAAAAATGGTGAGCGAATTGCTGATATCGGAGCTGCAAGCGGTTATATGGATGGGGCGATTTCGGTCAGCTGCGACAGTGTTGATTTTTATATCCAGGATGTCAATACCAGTTTACTGAATACAAAGGAGTTTAAAAAAGTTGTCGGTTATTATACCAACCTCAGAATGGGAACTCAAACCAATACCTTTCACATGTGCGTTGGTACTGCCAGAAAGACCAATTTGCCGGAAGGGATTTTCGATAAACTGATTATGAATAAGGTCTTTCATGAACTGCGTTATCCGGATGATATGGTGGAAGACTTTTCCAAAAAACTTAAACCAGGCGGAGCGGTTTACATTGCGGATCTTTTTTCAGCCAGGGGAGAACACGCACTCATCGAAGGCTGCAATGATACAGCCTATACTGTCGGGAGGGTCGTTGAAATGATGAATAAGCACAAGTTTTTTCTTGCTTCAATGAAAAATTCTGAAGACTGCTTCCCAAACATACTGGTCTTTAAAAGGGGACTATCCGGAAACTGTCCAATCAAGAATAATCCCCTGGAAAGCATGATTAATTCGTTTAACTCTATAAACACTGCCAGCGATTCTGCGAAAATGGCTAAGATTACAAACTCCATTGTAAAAGACGAACAGTTAAATCGGGATTTTGAGAGCTGGATCAATAAGATCGGATACACCTGGCTGAAGCAAAAAGAATGCAAGGCAGCAATTCACGTTTTCGATGCGAATGTCAGGTTTTTCCCTAATTCAGGTAACGCATATGACAGTCTTGCCGAAGCCTATATGGATGACAAACAATACGAAGAGGCGCTTTTGTATTATACTAAATCACTTGAGGTTGACTCTGTCAACAGTTTTTCAGGTGCCGGTAAAGCGAAAATCAAGAAACTGAAGGAGTTGATTGAAAAAAAATAAGATCGGTTGCTGATCAGCCTATTGATTTTTTAATTTCTTTTTTTTCCGAAAACTTTAATTGGGTTTGTTTTCAAAATAATGAAAGCTGCTTCGCCGCATTAAGGGTTTTATTTTTGGTTGGTTTCTGTTTGTTCTTTCCAATGTGAAAAACAGGGGTTTCTTCGTAGCGGGACGCAACAATAATTTGTGTTTGATCAGCATGGGGTTTAAAGACCTTATAAACCAGTTCGGGGGAATTGTTGTTTTTTGAAAGGTGGGATAGAATCAAATGACTCATGTGTTCAGGCCGGTATTTTTTAAAGAGATCCAGGGCCTGATTGTTCGACAGGTGACCATTTCCGTCCCGAATGCGATTCTTCAGGTAAATCGGGTAATTGCCGTTTTCCAGCATATCCTCATCGTAATTCGCTTCAAGGAAGGCTGCGTGGCATTGTTTGAAATGACCAATTACCTGTTTGCAGGCAATACCTATATCTGTAATAATGGCAATCTTTATTCCGTTTCCTTTCACCATAAAACTGCAGGGATCGGCAGCATCGTGAATTTTTGAAAAAGCAGTGACGGATAAACCTCCGATTTTTACTACTGCATCGGCTTTAAATGTTTTGACCAGGCTTTGTTCGAGTTGCAACGAACTGCTTTTAAGCGTTTCTTTTGTAATGTAAACCGGCAAACGGTATTTTTCAGAGACTACCTTAACGCCCCGTATATGGTCGACGTGTTCGTGAGATATAAAAATGGCTTTGATTTTGTCTGGTGACAAATCGAGGCGGGTAAGTCTCTTCGTCAATTCCCGGCAGGAAATACCCACGTCTATCAGAACTGCTTCCTCTTCGTTGGAAATGTAATAACAGTTTCCGTTGCTGCCGGAGTTGAGAGAGGTGATACTAAGTTCGCCGATCTGGGAATTTACGGGCATAGATTCGTCTTTTAAATGACAACGTTGAGTTTCGGAGATTGAAGCCCCGTCACCGAATCGTAAAAATTGACTTTAGAAAAAATCCTAATCTTTTCCTTCGGCAGCAATATTATAAGACATTTCATTTTTAGGATAAATAATAGGTTTTCTTTGCTTATTGATGCTCTTTGACAAATATGCTCTTAGGTTTTTGTCGACCGCATAAATGAAAGTCCCTTTTATGCCTCGGTACATAATAGTTTTGTAAATATTTATTATATATTCTTTTAAATCTTCAATGGGAATGCTCTTTTTCCCATTTTTATCGAAATAAAATTGCGAATTAATTTCTATTTTATTGGTCAAAGGATTGTAACTGATTTCCCTGCCAAATATTACACCAACATAATTTAAATCGTACCCTTGAGTAGTATGGATACAGCCAATTTCATCAAATGAATTTTTGGAACCAATCCAATCCTCAGGAGTTCTGTTCCATCTGAATTTCAAACCTTCAAGTTCAATGTCGAATTTACTTTTGGAGTTCTTTTTTCCAGTTAACCATGGCCAGGAATACCCGGCTACAAGTCGACATAGCTTCACTTCTTTTTCCTTCTTTGTTAATTCAGTATACAAGGTTCGGAAAGATTCAAAGACTTCCAATTCGTAATTCTTTAGTTCAAACTGAGATTTTGACTTGCTTAAGCGGCAATTTAAAAGATCATCAACAAAGGTGATGTAATCAGTTCCAGCGGATACACGCATTTGGGACTTTAATTCCAAGGTTAGTGACGGAGCAGTTTTCATCAGTTCTGAAAAACGTTTGCTTGGAATATCTGATGGTTTAATAGTTTGGGCGGAATCGTAGAAGAAAATCTGATTGGTGCTGTTCGCCAAAATCCAATCTAATTCTGTCCCATTGTTGTCCAAACCTAATTTTAAATTGTTTTTTGAGAAGACTCCCATGAAAGATATATTTTTTCTCTGTCTTAAACGATGCGATTCATCGACAATTAATATATCGTATTTCTTCTTAAATGTGTCTGATGGGCTAATGACTATTGATCTATCCAAGCCAGCAATACTTGCAAAGACGTTTTGGAGAGTTTTTCTTAATGAGGTCATAGCAACCACCAAAGCAATTTTTGGTTTTGGATACTTGATTCTAAAGTCCTTTAAAAGTTCCACTTCATTCGAATTCTCAGTTTCTAATTCATCAGACTCAAAATTTGCACCTTCTGACGTAAGAAACTTAATTAAATAAGTTGCAAGTAATGTTTTTCCGGTCCCGGCACTACCTTTAACGAAAATTGAACGAGGAATTTTTTCGTTTAAAACTTTAATTATTTCAATTACGGATTTAAATTGTTCTTGATTTAGCGATTTATAAGGGGAATATTTATATAAATTCGAGTTTTGAATTTCACTTAATGTTCTATTTACGATTTTGTTTTGGATAAGCTTCTTCCATATTTCCTTAAAGAGGTCTTTATACAGATGTTGTTGATAATAATTATGGAATGTCAAACCATTATTTCCGTTTTGCAATTCATAAGTCCCTTCTGATGACAAGTGCTGTATTAGTTGAGCCTCAATGTCCAGGGTTGCAGATTTGTTGAATATATCACTCCCAATTATTCTTATTTTATTTAATTTTTTTCGTTCTTCATTGTTTAAGTGATTTGTAATTCGTTTTACTGCATCGGTTGTTTCCCCAACATAAGCTATTTTCTTTTTACGGTTATTAATAATGTAAATTAATGGCCATTGATTTTGTACCCACCTGTTTTTTGAAATTTCCTTATCTAAAGATGGCTTACTAAAGTCAAATTCTTTAGAAATTTCAACATTTACGTCAAAAACCTTGTTCATAAATCATTATATTTCTTAGAGGTCCCTTTTGCCTTTTCAATTGGATATTTTTCGCCATTCCTCTTTATTTTTTCCAGGACTATTTGTTTCACATCCAACTTGTGTTTTTCAGCTAGTAAAAAAGCAAAGGAAAATACATCAGCTAATTCCTCTTTTATTTTCTCCTTGTCGACTTCTTCAGATTCCTTAATTGTTTTCCAAAGAAATAGTTCATTCAATTCAGCCGCTTCAATAGAAATTGCAACTGCTAAATTTTTGGAGTCGTGAAATTGAGCCCAATCTCTTTCATTTCTAAATTTTATAAGGGCTGCTATTATTTCTTCAGTGTCTTTCATATTGTTGAACTTTGATATGTAAAGCTAATTAATTGTTAGAATTGGTCACTTTGGGCCAAAATCCTGAAATTCTCTCAAAAAAGATGGTAGTTTTATGGTTCTGGATTTTCTTCTATTTTAAAGGATCGGCTGTTTGAATTTTCCTATTTTTACTATGAACCAATAATCAAGACAAATGGCAAGGACAGACACTCAGAAGAACCTGAAAAGAAAAAGAAAAATTAATGCTACGATGCTGAGAGACGCAAAGAAGTCTGCTGCAAAGGACAGCATCAACTTGAGAATCAGGACTGATATTGAGGGATTCTTTAAGGCCAAGAAAAAAGCCTGATTCGGGCCGCTGCTATTCGGTTTTTTGGTAATGCAGGGCGATTGCGCCCGATTTAAATAGCTGCGTGTGTTCCAATTTGAAGTTGAGTTTTTCAGGAACGAGGAAGTTTTCAAATAAGCGTTTACGCGAAAGGACGATTTTTTCGATCGGGGTTATGGCCTCCGCAAAGGCAATGTCATCAGGAGTGCCAGACTTTGTTTTGGCCACTTCAGGCCAAAAAGGAATCATCAACTCGTACGTTTTGCGACCATAGACGATAACGCCGGTGTTGTGCATAAGCTGGGTAAAATAGTCCATGAGGTCCTCATTTGGACTGAAATGGGTATGGTCGTAACAACTGTCAATGCTGATATTCATAGCGAACATAACTTGTCTCATGGGTGTTGATTTTAATTTTTTGAAGTTCCCAAGTTTTTTCATTTCAACAAAATAAAGGGGTTATTTGAAGCAAAATAATATTTTCGTGTAATTTTGAAAAAAGGATTTCCGATAGAGAAATTCTTGCTAACCCCTAAAAATTAATCAGATGAGAAAAATAATTTCATTTATGCACATATCGCTTGACGGTTTTGTAGCAGGACCGAAGGGAGAAATGGACTGGATTAAAGTTGATGAGGAAATTTTTGATTACGTCGGCAAGCGAATAAGCAAAAGCGACACTGCGTTGTATGGACGGGTAACATATCAGATGATGGAAAGTTACTGGCCTACTGCCGCAGACAAACCGGCAGCGACCAAACACGACATTGAACACTCAAAGTGGTATAGCAAAGTCCACAAAGTTGTTTTATCAAAAACAATGAAAGAAGCGGACTTGGTTAACACAAAAATTATCAGCAATAACCTTTCAGACGAGATAAATAAAATAAAACAACAGACTGGCAAAGAGATCCCGCTTTTCGGTAGCCCGACAGCAACACACGCACTAATTGAACGGAACTTAATTGACGGCTACTGGCTCTTTGTTAATCCAATTATTCTTGGACGAGGCATCCCCTTGTTTACAAACATCAAAGACAAAATAAAACTACAACTGTTGACTACCCGACAATTTACTTGCGGGGTAACGGAATTGAATTACATTGTGGACAAGCAATAACAACTTACCGACACCAACGCCGACAAAGCGGCCTGTAATTTTACATGAACGTACAAGGACAAATCAGGGAGTATATAAAAAGTCTACCCGAACCCAAACGTACTGGGTTGGGTGAGTTACACCGAATTATACTTCAAGCATTACCAACATGTAAATTGTGGTTTTTGGATGGTAAAAACGATGAAAATAAAACAGTTTCCAATCCTAATATTGGATATGGACTTCAGACAATAAAATACGCTGATGGAAAAACCAGGGAGTTTTATCAGATTGGTATCAGCGCAAACACAACGGGAATCTCTGTTTATATCCTTGGAATCAGCGATAAGACCTACTTAGCCAAAACGTATGGAAAAAAAATAGGCAAGGCAAACGTGACCGGGTATTGCATTAAGTTCAGAACGCTGAAGGATATACATCTTGAAATACTAAAAGCGGCCATACAGGACGGGTTTAATGCAAAAACGCCTCTGTAACTTATAGGTTATCAGAGGCGTTTTTTTTGCCATTTATAAGGTTGCATTAATACTTCATCGCTTCTTTGGTGAAGTATTTTTTCAAATAAGCCATTTGCCCGATATCATAACTTTCGTGTTGAGCAAGAAATACAATGGTTCCACCAATTGTAGAATCACCTGTTGGATTTTTAAAAGGGGCGGGGCCAGCCAGGTGTTCTTCAGTTACCGTGTGCAAAGCTTCCTTCAAAAGAGGGGATGCTTTTTCCCACTCGCTTTTTACTTTCTCCAGCGTTGGATAAACATCTTTTGGATCATAAGCCTTAAAGTTTTCAAATAGTCCTTTAAAAGGATTTTCTGCAGGATTCCCTAAAAGATTAAGTGTATTGTATCTTGCCCATGTGGTATGTGCGGCAATCCAGATCAGGGAATTCGAATGGTCGCTGATTCTTGTTTTGGACTGTTCCTCTGTAACTCCTTCGAGAGCGTTAAGGAATAAACGGTTGTTAAGTTTGAAAATCAGCAAGGAAGGATAAATTTCAGGAGCATTTGTTTTTGTTGTTTCAATTGTCATTTCCATGATTTCAAGTTTTAAGGGTTAGATTTTGAATTTGTTCTGGTAAAGCTATCATTATTTGCTTGTGGAGGTGTTAATATTACGTTTTTATATGGTTAGGAGATGCCGCTCTTACTTCGCCAATTTAAAATAATCGGATTAATTAACAGCCAGGGTCTTTCTGCTGTGTTGACTAGGTGGCAGACCGATTTGCAGACCGGATGCAAAAACGCCTCTGTAACTTGTTAGTTATCAGAGAGATTTTTTGAACTACTATATCACTTTCAGTTTTTTGCTTGTTAGCTAATGTATGCCATAAAAGCTGAATCACGTAAAATCCTCATAAAAAAGGTTGGTTGATGCTGGGCTATGGTTCAGCAGTCAATCCTTGACTCTAGAACCCGGTTTTTCCGTAGTGTTGACTGGAGCATCATTTTTTGACTGTTGCGATGCAGATGAAATTACTGAAAAGGTAAAAGAGTGCGGGAGGTGCGGTTTTTTCTCAACCTGAAGAAAGTCTGGGCTTGAACAAAATACGAAGCCTTAAAACCGTTCAAAAGTTAGAGCCTGATTCCAATGACACATACATCATCGATTTGCTCGAGATTTCCTTTCCAGTTTTCAAATGTTGCATCTAAAAATGAATGTTGAGCAATTGGATCCTTGTGTGCATTTTCGGCCAGCATTGCCCGAAATTGCTGATATTTAAACTTCTTTCCGTTCGGACCTCCGAATTGATCGGCATAACCGTCGGTAAACAAATAGAAAGTTGTACCTGGTATATATTCAATAGTATGTGTAGTGAAAGCGTTAGAATGGTCACTCTTGCCAATGGGTTTTTTATCAGCTGTTTTTTCTATTAATTCTTTACCGTCAAAATACAATAAGGGATTATTAGCGCCGCTCCATTGTACCTTTTTATTTATCATATCTATTGAAAGCAGCGATATATCCATTCCATCTTTTACATCCTGATTACTTTTTGCAAAAGTATCAACCACAAGTTCACACGTTTTGTCAAGTATTATTCCTGTTTCATTCAATTTAAATTCCTTTACAGCTCTGTTTAATGCATTACTGCAAACTACCGAAACCATAGCACCGGGAACACCGTGTCCTGTGCAATCTGCTGAAGCGATGAATAGTGTATTATTCAGCATTTCCATCCAATAAAAATCTCCGGCAACAATGTCTTTTGGTTTATATAGAACAAAAGTATTCGGCAATTTTATTTTAATGAAATCCAATGGAGGAAGTATTGCATCTTGTATCCGTTGTGCGTATCGTACACTCGCTCCAATCTCATCCAATGCTTCTTTCAAAACCACATTACGTAACTTAAACAGTTCTTTTTCTTTTTCCACTGTTTCCATTTCATGACGCATACTCAGCTGTTTAATCTTCCTTGCACTTTCCTGGCTAAAAACCTCTTCTTTCGTCAAATGGTACTTTTTAAAATAATCCAGAGCAAGTAGACTCTTTCCCATTGCCTCATAAATAGTCGAAATGATATAATAAACCTGGTAAAGCTTAATGACAATATTTAATTCTTTCGCAAGTTTCTCAGCCATAAAAGCTTTATTTATTGCATCTTCCAGCTTATTTTGCTTCAGGTAAATTTCGGACAGCTCAATATAATTTGTAATAAGCGGGCTGATTATATTATGCTTTTTCCTGATTGCTATGCTTTTTTCCTGATAAGAAACGGATCGATCAAAATCTGCCTTATGGTAATAGTAATTACCAATGTCTGCATAAATTTTAGACTCAAGAACATTGTTATTCTCTCCTTCAATCTGTTTAAGGGCAGTTTGAAAAAATTCAAACGATTTTTCAAGTTCATTGTTATCCCTGTAAACAGTACCTAAACCCGCAAGTAGTCTTGTTTTAATCGCAGTACCGTCAATTGCGTAAGAAAGTCCTGTGGTAAAAAAATCTATGGCGGCATTGTAATCTTTCAGCAAATGATGTATTTCCCCGGCCTGGTAATAATTTATACAAAGAAATTGAACGTAGTTTGCATTTTTGCCAATATTCTGAATAGACCTTTGAACACATTCCTGGGCTTTATCAAGCTGACCATTATTTTTAAAATTAATAACCATTAAAGATTGAGCGGCTCCTTCACCAGCTTTATCACTAATTTTTCGAAAGGATTCCGCAGCCTCGGATAATTTCTCAAAAGCGTTCCCATACTTTGGGTGAAAAGTGTATAAAACGCCTTGTGAAAGAATATCCAGACATTTTGCCTGTGCAGTTTGTTTTTCTATTTTTAATACTTTAGAAACAATTTCACTATATTCATCTCCATTAAGCTTCATGCCATGTTCCCAAAGCATCATTTGAAATTCCAGGAGTTCATCTCCCTCCCCCCGGACAGAATCCAATTTCGCCGATAACCTATCGAAAATGTTCATGGCACTAATTTTTGTCTGGAATTTCCCATGTAAAATTGATTAAAATTGTCCGTTTCTCAAATGCTTTTTTATTCACGTAATAGTAAATCAAATATAAAAAATCTATCCAATTTACCGATCCTACTTCCGAAGGTTTGGTACACGGGACGGGAACCCGGGATATGTATTTAGTTTATGCCTTATTTCGCAGCAAATCGATACAAAATCATGCAAAAGTGAACAAAATTGGACATTTCCGCACACCGAAACTGTACACCACACACCTGAAGATTAGAGGTCATTGGTAGCATATAATTTGGCTCGTTTTTCGTACATTTGTGACATGATTAATGATAGAATCATATCTGACTATCGAGTAATGCTTGGAAAACCTGTAATTAAAGGCACCCGTATTACTGTGGAGAGCATCATCAGAAAAATGTCTGAAAGCGCAAGCATAGATGATATTCTGAAGATGTATGACCACCTTACTAAAGAGGATGTATTAGCCGTACTTGCTTATGCTGCTGATACCATTGCAGGTGAGGAAATGGTTGCCGCTGCATAAATGATACTTGCAGACGAAAATACTCACATTGACCTTATTCGAGCATTAAGAAAAATTCCTCTGGATGTTCTTTCAATTAAGGAGGATCATCGTGGAATGCAAGATGAGGAAATAATTCAGTTTGCCAAAACCAACGCAAGAATTATTCTTACGGAAGACAAAGATTTCGGAGAATGGGTATTTGCCCATAATATAAAAGGGCTGAGCGTTATTTTTCTACGGTATCATTTTTCGGAAACAGCTCAAATGATTAAAATAGTTTCGGAAATACTAAAAGCTGGCACTGAAAAATATCAAAACAAATTCACTACGATTACCACACGAAAGATCAGGATTCGAGAAATTTGAAACTATGAAGGCTCAAAAACAGAACAGAGGCAACTCAAAAATTGAGAAGTTGAGAGATACCGCATACCAAAACTGCACACCTTTTCTAAATAATTCACTGCTTCTTTAAAGCATTGATTTCGGCCAAATTAGTCTCAATATGTAATTTAAGAAACAGTTTGATCAGACTGTCTCTATTATTGAATAAAATTAAGGAAAGGCATACGATTAGTGCGATCGCAACGGACAAGGCTCCGTGAGGTATTTTATAAAAAATGTCTATTAGGAAAAGGGAAGCTTTTATCGGGAAATGACCAAAAAAGAAGAGAATGTAATTCGTGAATTCAAAGAAATGAATCGACTGGATGAAACGGCCATAAGGCTGCACGATGCGATATTCATCCCGAATCTTCCAAAGTACCAAAATCTAATTACGAAGTTTGGAAAGTGTGAATTTGAAACCAAGTTGATTTAGACTTATCGGTGCGAGGTGGGGAAGTGGTTGGAGGATTTACTTCATTTTGAATTCGAACCAATGCAAATCCTGCTCCGATTCAACAGACTGGCTTCTGACCAATCGAAAGCCCCTGTCCGTAAAAAGCCTTAGAAGGTCGTCATATTCCATGACACCCCTACACATGCTTTTGACTTCCTTATCCTTATGCAAAATAGGTTCAAAAAGATAAAGACTGGCATTTGGTTTCATTATTCGCCTTATATCTGACACCATTCTTTCTTTTTGTTTAAAGTGATGCAGGGCATCCCTAATGATTACCTTATCAAAAAAGCGGTCTGGCAGATTTGTGGTGGTGTCCGTTCCGATCACTGTATAGAATTCATTTGAAAACGTCTTTCCACTTTTTTCGGAACACAATTTGCAAATGGACCCCTGTTTGGAGAGCGATTCTTTGGATGTGTCATTTAGGTAAAAGGTGATCGAATCGGAAAATACCGAATAAATGCAAGGATAATAGCCGTCATAGCTTCCAATATCCGCTACCTTCTCGTGTTTGGCAAGTTGGATAAATTCCAAGTCTGATTTTACGTTCAGACGAAGAGAGTCCTTTGATATACCTGCTTTATCTAGCCGATTTGATCTATCCCCGAAACTCGGATTCAGGATGTTGCCATTACCGTAAATTGGATTGAGGATGTTGTCATTTTCGTCTTTTTGATTGTCTTTTTTTATAGCTTCCATCAAGGGGTTCCACCTTTTATCTTTATGCAATGAGTTCAGGTCTGGTTCGGTGGCAATATGCCCAAAATTCGCATACCCCCCGATTACTGACAGGTGATCTAGGTTAAGGAAAGCGGAATCGGGGAAGCCAGCCAATGCCCATGAACAAGCAGCATTAAATCTATTGGAGCGTGTATCATCGCTTCGATACAGCTTAAAAACGGATGAGTATATTTTCGCTGAGCCTTGATAATCCTTAGCCAGGTATAGTTTGGTTGCTTTAAAGATTAGAGTTTGATCATCATCGGGGGTATTTTGGCCTCTTATGCTTCCCACCGCCATTATAACGGCAGTGGTGATGAGCAATGTGAAATATTTGTGGAATTTCATTATGGCACTTAGATTCAGAAGCATTGTACTTGTTTTCGGTTTTATAAATATACCCCAGGCTGTCAATAAAGTGCGTAAGACGAAATTGTGCAATTGGTTGCTTATGGAATGGTTTTTGAGTTGTTTCAATTATTTTATCTTTTGTAATCACTCTATTGTTCATTTTATAATTATTAATTCTGTACCCATACCACGTACTTGAAACAATTTTCCCATTTTCAATTTTTAGCTTGAGTTCCCCATAAGGTCTTTTGTCATAGCTTACACTATCTTTAAGATAGGACTCATAAAACTTTATTTTAGAATATCCCCTTTTTATAATATTTATTGAGTCTAGTTTTAAAACTGGTTTGGCTTCCCACCATAATTTATTTGTGTCTTTCCAACAAAATGGTGGATTTATTTTCACATTATTCTGCCCAAACCCACCCACTACAAATCCGACTAGCATCAAAAATATGAGGGGTTTTAGGAATTTCATTTTCCGTGCGTGATCTTTATAATTTGGCCATTTGACGCTTTTAAAATAAAAAGGAAAGTCCCGCCTTCCGTTACGCTCAAAGGATATTGTTGTAAAGTGCCGTTAATAATAGGCAAGATTTCATAACAATGGATTTCATTTTGGTTTCCGCATTTTCTTTACCTCACTGCCTAACTCGTAACATATAAGACGGGCTTGAAGACTTTCTTTCATAAAGAACTTTAATTGGAGACAATGAGTCGTAAAATTCGGTTTGGAATTTGACGCTATCTTTGTCGAACAAATCCCAAATTCCTATCGGTTTTCCGTTTACAAATTGTCCAACTATCGTTTGGGTGTTATTAGAGTCCACAATATGTTCAATGTATTTTCCCCATAAACTATCGGCCTTGTAATTTTCGATTTTATAACTTCCGTTTTCTTCAAACTGTTTCCTTGTCCCCTCTCGCTTTCCATTAGCGTAAAAACCAACCGATTGTAATTTCCCATTTTCAAACCAAGTTTTTGCACTGTCAACGTAGGCGGAGTTCACTGCTGTAAATTTCTCAGACATTTGCCCATTTTCGTAGTAGCGAATTATTGTACCATTACAATCATTACATTCATCAATTTTTGCTGTTCGATTGGCAACAATTTCTAATGAGCTTGGTTTCCCATTTTTATACCAGTGGTAAACAGTATCAGCGTAAAATCCGTCCTTGTATTTACATTTATCTTTTATTTGTCCGTTTTCATACCACCAAGTCCAAACGCCATCTTTGATATCGTGTACAAAATTTCCGACATAACTAATTTTGCCTGACTCGTAATACATTTCTTTTCTATATGAAGTCGTATCCGTTTTGGAATGAAAATAAATGAGGAATTTTGGATTGCCATTATCATATTTTCCAACAATTTTCTTAATTTCTGGTTGTTTGCAGCCAAATATAAAACCCAACACTACAATGATGCCAGTTGCTATGAGTTTTTGAAGCGTGGTCATATAGATTTTATTTCAAAATGAGTTTTATAAGCATGTTGTTCAAAAAAGGCCAAACGCATGGTGACTCTCTCAATTTCCCAAGTCCAGTGTTTTTCGGGAACGTCCTTCTCATTTTTTTCTGAAGGATCACCAAATTGGCTTATTAAATGTTTGGAAATTATTTCGAAGTTTTCTTCTGCGGAAGCATCGCCAATAGCCCAAAATTCAATAGAACTAAACCTTTCAATTGTTAATAATGAACTGGGTTTCCAATAAAAGCTTTGCAATTGAAGCTCTAACCCATTCAGGATTTTTTGGTTCCCCCAGAAATAAATTACTCTATCACCTTTGTTGTCTTTCTCTGCTTTTAATCTTTTTGCCAATAGACGTAATGGAGTTCCCCATTCCATAAGATTATTGCCACCTTCAAGTAGTATGCCTTTTCTTAAATCAATCATTATTTGCCTTTGGAGGAATTTCATTTTAAAGCAGTAGCGATGAATATTACGAGCAATAAATTCATTATAAAACAGGAAAACAAAAACCGCATCTGGGACTTGAATGCAGACCTTTTTTTTAGTGAATTGAAGTAAACGATGATTAAAATTACGGTACCAAAAACACTTAGAAACTCAATTGGAGCTAAAAGCAACCCATTTTCGCCAGTTTTTGTTCCAATATAAATCAGTTTGAAAAATAGTACAGGCATTATTAAGCTGATGACTATTAAAAGTGGCATGTCATTCCATTTTTCAACGAATGATTGCTTTAACGGAGTCTGCTTATCACGGGGTTGTTTCGTACGTGACTTATTTGGCTCTAAATCTTCAATTTCATGCTTTTCCTGACCCAATACGTCCCTGTCCTTTGAAAAATCAACAGGTTCGTCCAAGTCTATGAAATCGTTTTCAGACATTAACTCATTTATTTTGGCAATCCTTTTATCGTACTATTCACCAATTCAACCAAGCCCATATCATCAGGCGTTATGATCCTTTTCTTTCCATCCTTGGTTAGGATCAACACATAGTTCATCCTCTGCGTTGCGGAAAGCCAAACCCATTTAACCTTTGAAAAGTAAAATAGCCCAGAATAGCCAAAAAATCCCCCATTACCACATGCTCGAAGTCCCCAGCCCAGATCGTCCTTTGTCATCTGTTTGATCTCTTGGATACTGGTCAGGGGTATTTTCATGTCCCCAATTTTTCTGTTGATTATCAGGTCGCTGTTGCTCACCTCGTAGGATTGTGCTGAATACAGGTAGATAGTGAGAAGTATTAATAGGACAACGGCAATAATGGCAAACCGATAAAGACGGAAGTGATGATGAAATCCGAGTTTAAAAATAAGCCAAGCTATAAGAACAAAAGTTAACCCAGTAAGCATCTTTGCTGTCTGGTCAAGGGATGCTTTGTATTTCATATGAATTGAAATTTATTATTTGCTTTTGAGGATAGGAACATCGCTTTTCGTTTCGGTTGAGACTGCGAAGGAAACAAAACCACTTCCTCCAACATAAAACGATGAATTATCCGTAATAACCCCATTAACATAATACTTTGAAACAGACTGTTTAATATGAGTCCCAATCGAATTTTTTGTAGTTTTTAATTGGTGAAAAATATTTCAGGTAGCAAAATGCCTTGCCAAAAGCAATGCAGTTTTTGACATTGATACTATCCGTAATATTGTTGGAAGATAAGTTGAAGGTGAACAAGAAAACAAATAAAAGAAAAGCAGATTGCTTCATACTATTTTTGTCTAAAATAGTTTTCCTTGAAGGTATGGAATAATGGTTGCCTGTCAGAAATGGCTGCTCGTTTTTTCCCTTTACGCAAATCGGCTACTTATCCGCTGGCATTATGTATTTGTGGGGCTTTTCTTTAATTGGGGTTGGGTTTGAATCCCAGACCAACTTATTGCCGTAAGCTACAAGCTGAGCGTCAACATCCTTAAATTCTTGTGAGGTCGAATCGACCTTTTCGTTTTCGGATTTAATCCAGGCAATCAGGTGTTGGTCATTTGAATAAAACCGTTCATCATCAACTATTTTTCCTGTTGGAATATCGGTCCATACCTGTTCGCAATAAATCAAATGTCCATTTGAGAAATACCATTCAACCTTTTTGTCAATGTATTTCCCTGGGTCTCTTTTGTCCTTATATTCAATCGCAATGAGCTTCAAGTCCGATCCGTTTTTGTATACATATCGGTATCCAGTGGAGCCAGTGGTGTCACATTCGACTTCTGTTTTCTGATAGGTGCTGATATTATTTTTAATTTCCTGACGCAATTTATCAATGTCGTCTATTTGTTGTGCGTCCGATTGGGAATAGGCTCCGTAGGTCAGAGACAGGCTGGCAAGGGCAAATACGAAATACCTTTTCATTAATAGGATATTTACTGTTTGAATATTTCCTTGAATCCCGATACTATTTCTTTAACATCACTACTTTCCCAAGAATGAGTGCCGTTCGGATAAAATGTGATGCAATTGTCTGGATTATTGCTGGGAGGAACTACAATTGGCATTGCGTAGTTGCCACCGCTGAATGGAATTACATCTTTTGAATAAGTTCCATTAGCTTCCAGCAGATCATAATTGTAATAGTAGATGTCGGATTGCCAGATATTGTTCTGAGGGGCTGCATTCACAGAAGGTGCAGCGGAAAGCCATTTCGGTTGTTCCAGTTGTAAATTGGTGGATAATTTCATTTCCAGATCGAAGGGCAGTTTCCCGTTTATGTAGGTATTTGAAGAATTAGAATAGGGGTTGTCGTAATAACGGACACTAATATAAAATGTTTTCGGATTGTAATCCTCTGGGTAAATTCCGTCTGATAAGAATTGCTTGTCGAATGATTGTGCGGACAAAGAACCAGTCAGAAGGCAAAAGGCTATCAAGAAGTGGGTCGTTTTCATCTTTGATTTATTTTGCTGATTAAAGTTACTAAATCAGGAGCATTAAATCAATATAGCCTATCTCGGAACAACTAGGATATGGCTGACATCAATTTCTTTGCCACGTTTTGCTCTGCACATAACGATGTGAAATCCGTATGGCGTTTCAAAAATATCCGATACTTCCCCTGTTTTAAGCTGAAATGCGACTTTATCAAATTCTGGAATAAAAACTCCCTGTTTCAAACTGTCGTAATTGCCACCATTAGCTGAGGAACCTGGGTCATCTGAATATTGCTTTGCTAATTGACCGAAGTCTTCTCCCTTGGTAATTCGGTCTTTGATCGCTTGCAGTTTCTGCTTTGCCTTTTCTTTGGCTTCTGGGGAGCCGTTATAGCCAGGAACAAGCGAATGAATTTTCGCAACTAAGCTGGTGTCCTGAATGGTTTCGTTTTTTGAACCTTTCTTTTCACTGCAAGCGAATAGTAAAAACAGACATGGTAATAGGAGTAGATGGCGTTTCATTTTTTTTAGAGATTGAAGGAAGGGAAGAAGAGTTTTTTCACGAAAATCAATTGGTGCAAGAACGAAAATTTAGCCGTTTTTATTGTCATTGATGTAACTTTTCCGCAATTTCCCGTTATAGAGATAGATTCGCACGGAAAATTAGCATCCAATGAAACCTAAATTCACATTATTTACCGTTTGTCTGTCCCTCTCATTGCTGGGCTTCGGTCAGGAACCGATTAACCAGCTTGATAAGGATGGTAAAAAAGACGGTAAATGGATCATATACCTGAACGCCAATTGGAAAAAGGTAAAAGACAGTTCCCAAGCCGTTTTTTATCGGTACAATTTCTTCGATCACGGAGCCAATCTGAATCCAATGGGTCCTTGCGGTGGTAAGGGCTGGAAATTGGAATCAAAGCCCAATGGTGATCAGCATATTGGTAAAATAAAACAGCTCGATGGTGAATATAAATGGTTCGATCCGAAAGGCCGATTGATTTTTGATCATGTTTTGAAAAATGGGGAGTATGTTTCGTATAAGGATTATTATCGTTCAGGTGTTTTAAGGACCGCCTTCGATTATACCCGATTATATAAGGAGCAGCCACACAGTAGCTGGTATGGAGTTTATGATAAAAAGGGCAATATGAAATTTGACGGGTATTTTTTTAAGGATGAAAAGGGTCACTGGCCTCCGTCAAGGGATTAGCCTAATTATTGTTTACAAGATTAGTTAGGTTTACTGAACGATAATTCGCTGTCGTCCACTAATATTTTTCTGTATATCCAGAAGTTGAGCGATGTAAATCCCTTTGGGCAGAGTTCCGACATCAATCGTGAAACTTGAACTGGTAGGCTGTTGGGTTTGATTTACTGTCTGACCGAGCATATCAATCAGTTGAATTCTGAATTCTCCTGTTTGAGATGTTTCTAAGGTTACGAAGGTAGAGGCTGGGTTCGGGAAGATGCGGAAATTGATTTCGGAGTGAAATTCGGGGATGTTTGTTGTAATGCAACCATCTACAACTGCCGTGTCTGTGCCAGTGCAACCATTGGCATCGGTGACAGTAATGGAATAAGTTCCACAAGGAAGGAAAATTATTTGCGGAGGATTTTCCCATCCACCTGTTGCAGACCAAGGATAGGGCGACCAAGCATACGAATAAGCAGGTGTTCCACCAGTAACGTAGATGCTTACTGTTCCATTTCCTTGCCCACTATAATTATTCTGGGTTGAAGCTGTTGTTGAAATATTTATCCCTAAATGATTTACAAAACTGGAAAGTGTAACGCTTGATGTTGCCGAATTCCCAGAACAGTCAGTAACTGTTACTGTATATGTGGCAGGTGATAAAGAACAAATTTGGGCTGTTGTTGCTCCGTTTGACCATTGATACGAGTAGTTCGAGCATCCGCTCAATCCAATTGCCGTAATACAGCTATCAAATGGAACATCACAGATACTATTATTAACCTGAAAACCGATTTGGGAGCTGTCCATTTTTAAAGAACTACAATCAAAAAGACTGTCGGTGCCTCCGAAAACCATTCCAGTTGAATCGTGGTTACATACAAAAATTTCATCTGCTCCATCATCAATCCCATCTGTCGCTTGATATAAAAGCCCGTTTTTTATATCTCCAATTGCGTCTATCCAGTATAAATGGGTTGATGTGCTTCCGAGGTAAGGATGGAGCCTCATGTATTTTCTTTTCTGTCCATTCAAGCATGTAACTGTTGAAACACTATCTACCTGATATGTACCACGTAATTCTTGATATGTTCCATACTGATTAGCTGTGGGGGATAGGTACAAGTTAAAAGTGTCATTGACATTTAGGCTAAAATCGTAGAGTAAAACTTCTTGGGAAGGGTATCCTAAGGGAGGGTTTGCTACAAAAACTTGCCCCATATTGTATCTCGTGAAAATGATGCCATATTTTCCAGCATTTATTTTACTGTATGTATAACCAAAAACAGTTGTATCTTTTAAATATGAAATTGTATTCGGTAAATGACCTGAATTAAAAGGAGTATAGTCAAACCAATAAATAGATTCGCCTTGCTTAAACCCAGGCTGTGGGAATTTATACAATTGGGAGAAGGCTCCGAAAGAGGTAATTGAAAGAAATATGAAAATTGGTAAAATCCTTTTCATCATTTTGATTTAACGAGATTTAGGCCAAATGGTTGCAAAATAAAGTCTTTACTGACAGCCATTTTTTCTGTCAATACCTCTGTATTCCAGAAAAAGTGTACACCAAAACTGTACACCTACCCCCTTTTTACCCCTGAAATTGGTCCATTTTCAGGCATAAAAAAACCTCTGAAACCATTGATTCCAGAGGCTTGTACCCGGGACGGAAACCCGGGATATGTATTTAGTTTAACGTTATTTACTGTTATTGCCGTTTTCTACGGGGGAGAAAATTAAAAAGAACTCATTTACCTCTATTTATTGTTAAAAACGGCAGACCGGATTTGAGACCTGGACTTTTCCGTTTTTTGCGAGTTACGTAAAAAAGGGTGAGACTTTATATTAACAAAATGCATTCATTCCAAATGGCTTTCTGAATGATTCTACTGTGCGCAACCTTATAAGGTTCAGAAATATCGCTTAGAGTAGGCACTTTTTTGATTTCATCAATTATTAAAGGTAAAACGAACTTGTTACCACTTTCGAAGTATTTTTTACCTTCTTCCAATTGAAATCGATACGCTCGAACCTCGGTTAAGGCCGTCCACTCATCTCGATCCGTAGATTTAAGTATTCCAATTTTCTCATATTCTAACTCTATATAATGTAAAACATGCCCGTATTCATGCAAAAGAAAAATCAATTTTTTTTCAATAGGAAGTGATTCATCAATCTTGATGGTGAAAAGCTTGTATCGCTTTTTATCGTTATCTGGATCGGAAATTAGACACGCACCCTTAAATTTTCTGTCACCATGTTTCAGATCACTATCTGGCACTTCAACAATATTGATATTAGCGTGTGTTGTTAGTATCTCCTTTTTCTTTTCAATAAATAACTCTTCAGAACTTGCCATACTTTTTCCTTTTTTAAAAATCAGTTCCTCTAATGCACTAATAGAGTGCAATTATTTCTCGTATTAGATGAGGCTTCCAAACCATTCCAATTTCAATTGTATTGTCAATTCTTCCAGAATAAATCCCAAGAAATCTCTCAAAAGTACCTTGTGCTATTGCGCCATTCTCAAACTCGCAACTTCCTGATTCCTTTAAAATAACTGGTGAGCCAGACATCCCACTTCTCGTAGTTGCATCAATCAAGAAAACGGGTTTACCCTCGTAGTCTAACTTAAATTCACTTGCGATGTGGCCCTTTTTCCATATTGGAAATTTTCCACCAGAAGTCACACCCTTTGGATATCCGATAATACTTACTGCTTTAGATGGATATATTTTAAGTTTATAGTCTTTATGTAAGTCAAGATAGAAAATAGGTTTATCCGGTAAAAAGGGGACGGCCACTACATCTATTTTGCGTCCTTTATGATGTTCGATCCATTTCTGCTTTCCATCCAGATCACGTAGTAATATCTTCTCCGCACCCCACATGATACCCATTTCGTACTTTAAGGGGAACCAAGCTTTAAGGTAATCAGGATCACACAAGCCATTTATTTTATCTAAAGGCTCATTGTTTTCTGGATTTCTTCCAGTTACATTATGCCAGTTGGTTATAATATAACTTCCATCATCTTCCTTTACCGGAAATCCAGTCCCTATAGCAATAGGTTTTTCTCCGCCATTAATAAACATCTCAAGAAACAAAGGAACGACAGAATAATAATCAATATGTGCAGGATTAGTATCATTCATAAAAATCTACTTACTTTATTGCTCATCCTTTTCATTACAATATATTCAGTTGTTTACTAATATCTCTTGTTAACTTGGCTAAGGGGCGTTTATTAATTTCTGAAGCTAAGCTATAATTTCCCAACACAAATCTGTCAATTAGACTATCAGAAAATTTTAAATCCTTGAATTCCTTTTTAAGTTCATCTCTCTGCGAATGATTGTAGTACAATGATTTCAATATTAATTCCTCAATAACATCCGTATGCTTAGCGTAAACATTATCAATATTAAATGTTTTCCTATGCGCATTAAATTTTGTGTCAAATACCTTAATTAACGGGATAAGTAATTTAGTGTCCTTTCTATTTAAAAGATATTCAAGTGCATTATTCCCATCAATATAAAATTCAAACGCCTGATTAGCATCTTCATGATATGGGTGAATGTGTGTGTCTAAATCAAACGGGGTTTTACTTTTTGAAATATTGCAAGTAGAACAAGCAGGTATGAGATTGCCGAGTGTTAGGGAAAGAAAGGGGAAATTCGTCTTATTGAAAAAGTGGTCAAATTGAAATAGTAGTTTCTTTTTTGTGCCGGATTTTCCAATTACCAACATGAATTGCGCATTACAATATAGGCACGCTTTAAGTTCAAATCTGTCTGCAAACCAAGAAGCTTTCGCACTTTTTCTAAAGGCAGAATAGTTAAATGCAGCTTCAATTTTCCTTCTAAATTGTTTGCTTTTTAGGGTTATCCCATTTACACCAGT
>Ga0207063_1047_pt2 | contig 26594 bp, 18 predicted proteins | sample Alteio_BWMinCont_29_FD_153462 | JGI IMG/M metagenome (GOLD analysis project Ga0207063, IMG submission 153462) | Enriched cells from forest soil in Barre Woods Harvard Forest LTER site, Petersham, Massachusetts, United States -... | ecosystem: Environmental > Terrestrial > Soil > Temperate forest >...
ACGTTCGTCACTTCGCCCTCCAGGCTCCGTTCCTACTCCACTGCATTTTCGGCAGAACAAAGTTTTGAAGTTCGCATCCTGCGAAAGCCGAAAAAGTCAGAGGTTCCCCAAGAGACCTACGCCTCCCAACCCTACGGCTTGCGACATTTATAGAGGCAGAATTTTGATGGGATAGGCGAAGATAGGTCTATATGACGATAGTAAATTCTAAGACTCGAACCGAAACGGACTCCATGGGCGCGATTGAAGTGCCTGCTGATAAATATTATGGGGCGCAGTCGGCGCGGTCGTTGATTCATTTTGATATTGGGGATGATACGACGCCGCGGGATGTGATGCCGCGGCAGGTGATCAAGGCGATGGCGCAATTGAAGAAGGCGGCAGCTTTGGTCAATCACGATCTTGGGAAGCTCGATAAAGAGAAAACCGATGTGATTGTGCAGGCGGCAGATGAGGTGATTGCTGGAAAACTTGCGGCGCATTTCCCGTTGCGGGTGTGGCAAACGGGTTCGGGAACGCAGACGAACATGAATGTCAACGAAGTTATCTCCAATCGAGCGATTGAAATTGCGGGCGGCGAGATGGGTTCGAAGAAGCCGATTCATCCGAACGATCATGTGAATATGTCGCAGTCCTCGAATGATACGTTTCCGACGGCGATGCATATGGCGGCAGCCGAAGCGATGGTTGAGATGTTGCCGGCGGTGAAGAAGCTGCGTGATGCACTCGATGTTAAGGCGAAGCAATGGGCAGACATTGTGAAAGTCGGCCGCACGCATTTACAGGATGCGACACCGCTCACGCTGGGTCAGGAGTTCTCCGGGTACGTGACGCAGCTCGATCGCGCGATGGTTGCTTGTAAGGAATCGCTCGATCATCTTTACGACCTCGCTATCGGCGGTACTGCGGTTGGAACCGGGTTAAACGCGCACCCGGAGTTTGGGGAGCGAGCTGCAAAGAAGATTGCCGAACTTACCGGTTTGCCATTCCGTTCGCATCCGAATAAATTTACCGCACTCGCATCGCATGATGATTTTGTCTTTGCCTCAGGTGCACTGAAGACGCTTGGCACGGCATTGATGAAGATTGCGAATGATATTCGCTGGCTCGCTTCGGGCCCGCGCGCCGGTATCGGTGAGCTGACGCTACCGGAGAACGAGCCTGGATCATCGATTATGCCGGGTAAGGTGAATCCGACGCAGTCGGAAGCGATGACGATGGTCGTGGCGCAGGTATTTGGAAATGATCTTGCGATCAGTTTTGGCGCATCACAGGGCAATTTCGAATTGAATGTTTTCAACCCCGTGATGATCTACAACTTCTTACATTCGTGCAACCTGTTGCGTGACACATGCACGATGTTCCGTGAACACGCTGTCGAAGGTTTGCAAGCAAATGAAGAGACGATCGCGAAATATCTTGGCGACTCGCTGATGACAGTTACCGCGCTTTCGCCGAAAATCGGCTACGACAACGCGGCGGCAATTGCCAAGAAAGCTCACCACGAGAAAACAACCCTAAAAGAAGCCGCGGTTTCCCTCGGTCATGTCACTCCCGAAGAATTCGACAAATATGTAATCCCCAAAAACATGACCCATTCATAGCTACCTCCTTGTGACACGATAGAGTTCCTCACTTTACTTTGTCGTTTCTTGATATCAAGTGATATGGCGAATTACAAGTGAGAATGCCATGATGACGAGCGCGGTAGCGACGAAATAGAGAAGTTGCTTTGCTTTTAATTTGAGGGAAAGCCGCGCTCCGATTGGGCCACCGATGAGACCGCTTAAAACGAGGGCGAGGACATCTCCGATTCTGATATCGTGCTGAAGTGCGTGGGTAATGAGCCCTACGGGCGAGGTGAGCGCGATGGCAAAATGTGAGGTCGCGCTGATTGCGTGCGCTGGCAGCGTTGAAAAATACAGCAGGGTCGGCACGACGATAACACCTCCGCCGATGCCGAATAAGCTTGAGACGAGCCCAACCGCGAGTCCGGCTACGATCGCTGCAACCGGCGACATCCCATCGATCGTTTGAACATCTGCGTGATCCGCTCGTTCGGCGACACTTTTCGAACGGCGCCATACCGTGTCAATCGCGATGCTGATGAGCAATGCTGCGAGAATCCAGTCGAAGGCTTGTGGTGAGAGAAATTTGACGAGTACCGCGCCGATGATCGAACCGGGAAAACCGCCGAGGGCTATCAGCAATCCGATCTTTACGTGCACACGGCGTTGCAGGTAATATGTGAATGCTCCGGCGCCACTATTTGCTACCACGAGTGCAAGCGCGGTGCCCGCTGCCTCCGCAGGCGCAAATCCGAAAAATAGCCGCAAAAGCGGAACGAGAAGAAAGCCGCCGCCAAGACCAACCATTGAGCCGAGAATTGATGAAATCAGCCCGGCAAAGAACAATTCGATAGATGTCGTCAAGGTGTTACCTTGAGAGCAAGCACTTTATAAATGCGTAAAGGGGCGGCTTTACCTTTGACAGATACCGGTTCCATTTCTTCAACGTCCACGAGAGCACGTACTTCGGCATAGGTTGTCTCACTGATGATGATTTCTCCGCCTTTGGCGACGTTGTAGAGGCGCGCGGCGATATTGACGTCGTCCCCGATGACGGTGTAGTTCATGCGCGAACTGGCACCGAGGTTACCCATCACAACCTCACCGGTATTGATCCCCATGCCGACGGTAAAAGCGCGCTTGCCGTTTTTCTCCCAGGCACTCGACATCTCTGCGATGAGCCATTGCTGTTCGAGTGCGGCCCGGATCGCTTTGGAGGTATCATCGGGCGTTTGGAAAGGAGCGGAGAAAACGGCCATAATACAGTCGCCGATGAATTTATCGACGTAACCGCCGTACCGGAAAATAATTCCACACATGGCATCAAAATATTCGTTGAGCTGGCTGTAGATTTCTTCAGGGGACATCGTCTCCGACATCGCCGTGAAACCGCGGATATCGCTATAAAAAACCGTAGCCTTCACCCGTTTGCCGCGAAGTTGCAGCGAAGCGCGTGGATCGTCGGCGGCAAGAATTTCACGGACGACTTGTGGGCTGACGTGCATGCCGAACGTATCGGTGACCAATCTGCGTTGTGCACCTTCGACGGTTATGCGATAGAGCCCGGTAAAGAGCGTCGCAAGCAGCATCGCTCCTGCCACGTGAATGAGATCGAGCCAGATCAAGTGATATGCGTAGAGGGCGATGGTAATTTCAATATACGCAACGATAGCGAGAATACAGATGAGGATGCCGGTACTTGGGCGCAGCTCCGCCAGTGCCAACGCGAGTACAAGTGGAAGAAGAACAATGAGCATGAGATCAAGCCACTGTGGAACGGCACGGATGTACGTTCCGGTCAAGATCTGATCCACAAAACGTGCGTTCATATACAATCCGGGAACACGGCCATCTGCGGTGGTAACGAAATCTCCGAGTGCTTGCGCCGTCGATCCGACCAGCACGATCTTCCCTGCGACGAGCGAACGCAGATTGGCAACCGGTTCGGTCAGCGCGATAACGAATGGGACGCTCTGGGCGATCGACAACGAAGATTCTTGTGCACCGGCACGGCCGGTAAGCGCTTGCGTCGCGAGTTCGTGAACCGGGAGCACCAGCATGCGCCCGTAGACGAGCGGAATGTCGGCTACGTGCTTTCTTGTAAATGCTTCGACCGTCGCTACCGCGAGCGAGCGATACCGCGTGCCATGTGCGAGTATTTCAGGTGGCTGACCAATGAAATAGCCGCCCGGCGTATCGGCGCTGCTATATCCAATTGCCGCTGCAGCGGGGGAAAGATCGGGCGCGGGTGATTCGGTGCCGAGTCGTCCGCTTGTCGTTGTATCAACGACGTTCGTCAACACGGTGGGGAGTTTGCGCATAGCGGCAGCGAATGCGCGATCTTGTGCCGGGTCGGCCGAACCTTCTAAAAACTCGACATCGAATGCGGCGACGCGGGCGCCGGCTTGGTGGAGGCGCTCGAGCAGCTTACCGTAGAGGCTGCGTGGAAATGGAAACGGCGGTACGCCAGCGGCAGCATTTCCGGCCGCGGAGAGTTCGTCGATTTCGATGAGGACGATGGTATCGTTTGGTTCCTCATACGATGGTACGTTCGGTAATGCAAATGCACTCGCGTGTGCGAGTGCATTCTGATGCACGATATAATCTCCGACGCGATCGGCGATGGGCAGCGTTCCCATCGGGGCAAGGTAGAGAGCGATGCCGATTGCGCTTGCAGTGAGTGAGAGCGCGACCGAGATGAAGAGTGTTCGTATCCGTCTAGGCACGGCTGCACATGCGGAATCGACCGTTTCGGTCTAGCTGTTGACGCGGCCGATGTAGCGGCGGTCACGCGTGTCGATGCGGATCATATCGCCTGCATTCACAAAGAGCGGAACTTGAACCGTTGCGCCGGTTTCAAGTTTCGCGGGCTTGGTTGCGCCGGTCGCCGTGTCGCCTTTAAATCCCGGGTCGGTTTCTTCAACCTTCAATTCAACATGCGCCGGGAGGTCGACGCCGATCGGCGTCCCGTCGTGGAACTGTACGTCAACGACCATCGCATCTTTAAGGAAGTCAGCCGGTCCGCCGATGAGATCGCGCTGAAGCGTCACATTCTCGAACGACTCCTGATCCATGAAATGAAACCCGTCAGCATCGTTATATAGCATCTGCATCGAGCGGTTATCGACAGTCGCCCGCTCCAGCTTTTCGCCCGCACGGAATGTCCGCTCCACGGTCGCCCCGGTTTTCACGTTCTTCAGCCGTGTCCGTACGAAAGCCGAACCCTTCCCCGGCTTCACATGCAGAAATTCAATGACCGTCCAGAGGTTCCCCTCGATGACGATAGTAACCCCATTCCGAAAATCATTCGATGAAATCATGCCCTCGCCCAATACGGAACAAAGTCATGCGAGCCCTTCGTAGAGCTACGAGCCTTTCGATAAACTGATTCGATGTTCGGTACCGTTGCGCAAGCGGTTGAGATTGTCTCGGTGGGTGTAGATAATGAGGAGTGTGATGAAAAGACCCCAGGCGGTGAGCCAGGGCGAATAGGTGAGAAGCCAGAGCGTCACGGCAGCTACGATACAGGCAAGCATCGAACTCAGCGATGAATAACGCGTTGATGCTGCGACGATTGTCCAAGCAATGAGGGCGATGAGGGCGACTGGCCATGAGATGGCGAGAATCGAGCCGAATCCTGTTGCGACACCTTTTCCGCCTTTGAATCGGAGCCAGGGTGAAAAACAATGGCCGATGATTGCGAGGGCAGCGACGAGCGTGACGTAACGGGCAAATGCCGGATCGTTAAAACCGTTCGCGTTGAAATATTTCGCAAAGATGTGCACGGCGATGAAGACGGGGATAAAACCCTTGAGTGTGTCGAGAAGCAAAACTGCTACTGCGCCTTTTGCGCCGAGCGTGCGCATTGCGTTCATGGCGCCGATGTTTCCGCTGCCGTGTTTCGTGATGTCGGTGCGGTAGAAGAAGTGGCCGATGACCAACCCGAATGGGATTGAGCCGAAGAGAAACGCGAGTATCGGAAGACCGATGATGTACATGTTCATCGCTCGTTGTCCTCACCTTCGCGGCGGGAACGGAATTCCAGCGAAAGGGGGACACCTTCAAAATCATAGTGGCGGCGAATGGTGTTTTCGAGAAACCGCGCGTAGGATTTTTGCACGAGGTCGGGATCGTTACAGTGAAAGACAAACACCGGCGGGTGCGCGGCCGGTTGGTGGCAGTACAAGATTTTGAAGATCCGGCCGCCGACTGCAGGTGCGGGATGCGTTATTACGGCGTCACGGATAAGCGCATTGAGTTGCGCCGTAGGGATGCGCCGATCGAGGTTTTCCGAAACCTTGTTGACCAGCGGCATGAGGCTTCCGAGCCGGCGCTTCGTTTTTGCGGAAAGAAATGTTACCGGTGCGAAACGCGCAAAGGGAAGCTGCTCGTAAATGACGTCGATCAGATCGGATTGCTGGTACTCGCCTTGTTCACGCGCCAGATCCCACTTGTTGCCAAGGATAATCAAACCTTTGCGTTCCTCGAGCGCGATTCCGGCGAGGCGGCGATCTTGTGCGGTAATGCCCACCATGGAATCGAACAGTAGAATCGCGATATCGCAGCGTGAGATTGCGGAGAGCGAACGCAGTGCGGCGTAATATTCGATTGCACCGTGCGCATGCTGCTTTTTATTGATGCCGGCGGTATCGATCAAGCGGATACGTTTGCCATTGCGTTCGAGGATGGTGTCGATTGCATCGCGCGTCGTGCCAGGAACGTCTGAAACGATCGCGCGTTCTTCGCCGAGCAGTGCATTGAGCAGCGAACTTTTCCCGACATTCGGACGACCGATCAGCGCAAGCGAGAGTTCCCCGTCCGTTTCTTGCGCGCCGGTATCGGGTGGTAGCAGTTCGACGATACGATCGAGCAAATCGCCGGTGCTCTCGCCGTGAATCGTCGAGACCGCGACCGGTTCGCCAAATCCTAATCGCGCAAACTCACCGTGCACAGCCGCCGCGGCCTTGGGCGACTCAGCTTTATTCGCAACGAGAACGATCGGATGTCGCTTTTGCCCTTTTGGGGCTGCAGTGCGACGCAGAATCGCGGCAACGTCTTCATCGAGCGGATGCAGCCCCGTCTGCGCGTCGACGACGAAAACGATGACATCGGCTTCCTGTGCAGCGATTTCCGCTTGCTGCCGCGTCGAGCGAGTAATGGCATCCGTTTCGGTCGCTCGGTCGGCTTCAGGATCGATGCCCGCGGTGTCAACCAGGCTAAAGGTGCGTCCCCGCCAATCCGCAAGCGCATACAACCGGTCACGCGTAACGCCCGGCGTATCCTCTACGATAGCCAGTCGCTGACCGATGAGCCGGTTAAAAAGCGCCGACTTTCCAACATTTGGCCGTCCCACCACCGCCACCGTTGCCGGCCGCAGCGAACCAAGGGCTTCGACCATAGGATCTATCCCCTGTTCATGCTGTATCTCAATATCCACGAGGCCCCCATCATTGGCTATCGAGGTTGAGCACTACTTGTTATCATCCGGACCTCTTCGGCTTTGACAGAGCTCCGGGCAGGCTCCGTCGAAGAGCTGACGTGAACCCATGGCGAGCATTTATATTGAAACCTTTGGCTGTCAGATGAATGAAGCGGATTCGCAGTATATTGCGGATCGGGCGGCTTCGGCAGGCTACGGTATTGTCCCGAAGGCAGAAGACGCAAATGTTGTGGTGCTCAACACGTGCACAGTGCGCGACAATGCCGAGCGGCGCGCATATGGCCGAATGGGCCACTTCAATATGTTGAAGAAAGGCAACCCGGGGCTAAAAGTGGTTGTGACCGGGTGTCTGGCTGAACAAGATCACGATCGCATGAAAAAGCTCGCGCACATTGATGCCGTTTTTGGGACCAAAGAACTCGTGCAGCTTGGGGACACACTCGTTTCATGGCGTTCCGGTTTCGAGGATACCGAAATAACGGAAGAGCGCGCATTGCTTCTACCAATGGGTGGAAGCGCTGATTGTATCGCCGATGCGTTTTCCCATCTGCGTGCCTTTGTGACGGTGCAGCGAGGTTGTTCGTATTACTGCACGTTCTGCATCGTGCCGCACGTGCGTGGGCGCTTCGATCACCGCCCGATAGATGTCATTGTGGGCGAAGCGCGTCAGCACATCGCCGCGGGATCGCGAGAAATCATGTTAGTGGGGCAGACGGTCAATTCGTATCGCGACCCGGCAACTGGCGCGGATTTCGGAGATCTCTGTCATGCGGTTGCAGAGCTGCCGGGTTTGGAGCGACTGACATTCATCTCGCCGCATCCGAAAGATTTTACCGAAAAGATCATCGCCAATCTCGCGGAGATTCCGCAACTCAATCCGCGCATCCACTTGCCGCTGCAATCGGGAAGCGATCCGATCCTGCGCAGGATGAATCGTAAATACACGATGGAGCAATTCCACGAGAAGGTCGATTTCATTCACCGGTACCTCCCGCAGTGGGCGATTACCACGGATATCATTGTCGGATTCCCCGGCGAGACGGATGACGATTTCCAGTCAACGCTGGATTATGTCCAAACGGGTGTTTTTGCGAATGCCTTCATGTTTATCTATTCAGTCCGGCGTGGTACGCCCGCTGCGCGTTGGGAACAAATTCCATCCGGTGTTGCTCATGAGCGTTTCGCGCTATTGCTCGATGCCCAGAACGCAGTCGTCCGCTCGTATCACGATCGTAAAATCGGCTCAACTGTTCGCGCGTTAATCCAAGGCCCATCGAGGAAAGACCCAAGCAAACTCTCAGCCAAGACTCTTGATAATGTAACGGTAATTGCACCAATGCCGCCGGACTACGCAACCGATCTGTACGCCTCCGAGCCTTGGCTCGACATCAGCGTGGAAACCGCCCACGTCTGGGGCTGTACCGGCACCATCCTCCGCCGCGCTGATCGTTATGCAGATGAAGGCAACCCGGTTGAACGGCCGATGGTCGATCTGTTAGCTGTAGGTTAGGGATCATCGGAAAGAAAATCTCACCTTCACACTCCAGTAATATTGCTGCAAAACGCCCCGCGTATCATAGGCTGAACACACAAGGAAGAAGGGGCATCATGGACAATCTGATGGCGGTGAAGGAAGTACCGGCGAAGTACTCGCCGATGCTCGAGCAGTATTTCGGCATGAAGGCCAGGCATCCCGAGGCGGTGCTGCTCTCAAGAGTCGGCGATTTTTATGAGGCGTACGGGGAAGATGCGGAAACGATTGCCCGCGCATTGCAGATCGCGCTCACAAGTAAGGAAGCCGGCGGTGGCAGGCGCGTCGCAATGGCGGGCGTGCCGCACCATGCGCTCACGCAGTACCTCGCGCGTCTCGTGCAGCAGCGCTTCATTATTGCGCTGGCGGAGCAACTGGAAGCGCCGCAACCCAACAAACTCGTGCGCCGCGATGTCGTGCGGCTGGTTACACCGGGGACGCTGATCGAAGATCACCTACTCGATGGGAAACAAAACAATTATCTCGCCGCAGTAGCGACCGTTGGCGAATCGTTTGCTCTGGCGTATGCGGATGTCTCGACGGGGTATTGCGCGGCGACCGCGCTGTCGGGCGAAACGGCATACGACGAACTTCTTGCGGAGCTGGGGCGTATCGGGCCTGCGGAGATCGTCGCCGATCTCCCAGCCGATGTTCGCGCAACGATGGGACCCGCGATCGAGCAACTTGGTGCGCGTCTTGCAACATCTTGGCTGGCGCTTGTCGAGCCGCGTGAGCGAGGCCTGATCGGCGGTTTCTCAATGGATGAGTCAGTGGCGATGCACCGCGCGCTTGATGCGCTCGGCGCCTTTGTCCGGCGCACCGGAGTGGCGGCGGCCAGCAATCCGGACGCTGAGTTGAGCGAGCCATTGAATGCTCCGTATTTTTATCGGGGGCAAACGTTTCTTGCATTGGATCCGAATACGCGAAAAAACCTTGAGCTGACAAAGGCGCAGGGGCAGAACGCGCGGGCGACATTGCTTGCGACGTTGGATCATTGCGCAACATCAATGGGTTCGCGCATGCTTGCGCGATGGCTCACGGCTCCGCTCGTGGAGCCGGCTGCGATCTCGGAGCGGCAAGATGCCGTGCAGGCACTGCTTGAAGACCACGTGCGCCGCGATGCAATACGCGAGCTTTTGCGCGGTTGTTTCGATCTCGAGCGTATCGCGCAAAAAGTGCGCTTTCGCCGTGTCTTTCCGCGCGATCTCGCATCGTTGCGGCGCACGCTTGCAATTCTCAAGCCTCTGCGCGATATCGTATCGATGGTGCTGCCAAAGGCTGAAACTTCAGGCACGGTTTTGGCTGCGTCCTTGTACGAAAGGATCGGCGAGTTCGAGGAAATGATCGCGGATTTGCAAGCGACGCTGGTCGACGATCCCCCGGCGCAGCTTACCGATGGCGGCGTAATTGTTGCGAATTCCAATCCTGAACTCGCCGAATGTGTCGCCTTGCGTACCGATGCGCGTGGAAAATTGCTGGAGCTTGAGGAGCGCGAGCGCGAGCGCACGGGCATCAAATCGCTAAAAATTAAATACGCCAGTGCCTTTGGGTATGCAATCGAAATTAGTAAATCATACGCCGCAAGCGTCCCGGCGGAATATGTTCGGAAACAAACGCTTACCACTGGTGAGCGCTTCATAACCCCCGAACTCAAAGAGCTCGAACTCGCGATCGGAACCGCACAGTCGCGGCAATTGCGATTAGAAGAACAGCTCTATGGTGAACTCGTCGAACGCATCGCGGTGCGCATCGACGAGTTGCTCCAAACTGCCGATGCGCTGGCGGAAATCGACGTTCTCGCTTCGCTCGCTCAATGCGCTGCGGAACGCGGGTATGTGCGCCCGCGCATTGACGACGGCTGTACCATCGAAATCGAAGACGGCCGCCATCCGGTCATGGAGGCGATTCTGCGCACAAACTTCGTGCCGAACGATATGCGTCTCGAAGAACGCCAGCATCGCTTCATTCTATTGACCGGCCCGAACATGGGCGGCAAATCAACGTACTTGCGCCAAGCCGGCTTGCTCGTTATCATGGCGCAAACCGGTTCGTTCGTTCCAGCGAAATCAATGCACCTCGGCGTTGTCGATCGTATCTTCACTCGCATCGGCGCGGGCGACGACCTCGCCTCGGGTCAATCAACCTTCTACATGGAAATGGCCGAAGCCGCAAATATTCTTCGCCGCGCGACGCGCCGTTCGCTCTTGCTCATCGACGAAGTCGGCCGCGGCACCGGTACGATCGATGGTCTCGCAATTGCACAGTCGATTTGCGAGTTTCTCCTCGGCTTGGAAGACGATGCCCCAATGGCACTTTTTGCAACGCACTTTCACGAACTGTGCGCACTTGCCGATCATTGGAAACTCGTCGCGAACTATCACATTACCGCCGTCGAGAATACCGCTCGTGACGGCGCCCCAGTATTCTCCCATCGCGTGCAACCCGGAAACTCGTCGCGCTCCTTCGGTATTGAAGTTGCCCGGATGGCGGGATTACCCGAAGCCGTCATCGGCCGCGCGCAGGAAATCGCTGAAGTTCTCGCAGGCAACGCCGATCTTGAAACGCAAATCCCGCTCACCCGAAAACTCCCCAAAAACGTTTCTCCGGAACGTCAACTTTCGTTTCTGCAAGCCGATGGCTGAAATCCACATCCTCGATTCCATCACCGTCGGGCAAATCGCCGCCGGTGAAATCATCGAGCGTCCGCTCTCCATCGTCAAAGAACTCGTCGAAAATGCCGTCGATGCAGGCGCCGAGCGTGTAACCGTCAACATCGAACGGGGCGGTACCGATCTCATTGAGGTCATTGATGACGGGGCGGGTATCGATCCGAACCAATTGCCGCTCGCAGTACGCCGGCACGCAACCAGCAAACTTGCCGCCGCCGAAGATCTCGAATCAATCGCTACTCTCGGCTTCCGCGGCGAAGGCCTCGCATCGATTGCAGCCGTCGCTCACGTAACAATCGTCTCAAAAGCGCGTGCAGAAAATTCAAACGGGCGGCCTGAAAATTCCAAAGATGTCGGCGCAAAAATTACCGCCCATGCTGATACGGTAAGCGCAATCGAACCTGCCGCCGCCCCCACTGGCACGCGCGTCCGCGCGGAACGGCTTTTTGAAAACGTTCCGGTGCGGCGAGAATATTTGCGTACTGCGTCCGCAGAGTTCAATCGTATCTCATCCTGGCTCTCGACATTCGCACTTGCCTATCCACAGGTTACGTTCACACTGCGCCACGACGGCAAAGACGTGTGGACAATGCCCTCGACCGATGACATGCGCCAACGCCTAGCAATGGTTTTCGGTAAGAACGCTACTGAGGCACTCATGCCCTTGGAATCCGAGGCAGCGAGCACCTTAACCGGCTCACTGCGTGGGTTCATTAGCCTTCCTGGAAGCGATCGCCCCGACCGTCGTATGCAAGTCCTCTTCGTCAACGGAAGACTACTGCGAAGCACATTACTTGCCGGTGCCTGGACCGCTGGTTATTCAACTTTTGCAATGATCGGCCGCCATCCATTTGGGGTACTTTTTCTCGACATTCCTCCCGAACACGTCGACCCGAACGTTCATCCAACGAAAAGCGACGTTCGCTTGCGATACTCGGTCCAAGTTTTCGACGCAGTCCGGCGTTCAATCGCAGCCACATTACATGCACACGCAACCCAGCGCTTCCACGACAATGTCACACCAACGCGCGCCGTCGAATCTACGAATCCACCTGTTTCACTCTTCGCTCCAATCGAAAAACGATGGCCAAGCCACGAAGCGCAACTGTCGCCCGCATCGGGGGAATCTTACCGTGAAGAATCGGAGAGAGTGTCGACCGATTCACTTGGTGTCGCCACTCAGCCTCATCAGTCAGCCGGACCGCCGTTACGCGTCGTATCTCAGGTATATAACACCTACATTCTCGTAACTGACGGAACATCCGTATTGCTGTTTGATCAACATGCCGCTCATGAGCGCATTGCCTACGAACAAATCGTGCACCGCGCAAACAAGACCGCAACCACCGAACCACTCCTCGTCCCGATCGTTGTAGAGCTCGATGCGGGTGCGAGCGAAGCGCTCGATCGTACGATTGATCTCTTGCGTGAGGGCGGATTAGAAATCGAACCCTTCGGCGAACGCACCTACCGCATCGTCGCCACTCCCGCTGGCTATGGCGCGCGTGCGTTCGATATACGCGGGTTCCTCGACGATCTCAGCGCCGACCCAAAACAACGCGATGTGCGCGAACGCATCTGGGCGTCACTCGCATGTCACTCGGTAACGGTCGCCGGAGAAAAACTGGAATTTGAGGAAATGCAGACGCTCGTCGAACGCCTGCAGCACTGCCAAAACCCGATGCATTGCCCGCATGGCCGGCCGACCCTCGTCACATTCTCACCCGACGATCTCGCCCGCCTCTTCAAACGCATGTAGCCAAAGATCCGGTTATCGTTGCACGCGCAATATTGAGTGAATCACTCGTCGACACGGGTGAAGTGCATCAGGCGGTAGCCTTGGCTTTCGATGGTCGCCGTGACGCTCACGACTTCTTCGCGCGCGATAACGGCGTCCGGCTCCCAATCGTCGCGTTCGGAATTGTAGATCTGCACCTGATACTTCGCTTCGCTCATCAGAATCGACGAGAGGTCCACCGGAACGTTGATCGACGTCGTGGTAACGTTGCCGACCAGCAATATGGCTTCGTGCTCGCGCTGGAACGCAATGATGCGAGCTCTTCGCGAAAAGATCGGGATGTTGTCGGACGCATCGGATGTATATACTGAGTGCGGATGGTCAGCATCGATCTCGCACGTTGTGTAGAGATGGAGCGCGTGGCGTGCCCGGATGGCGAAGTAGCTTATCTCTTTACCATGGTACGGTACGCGGCGCAGCGCCAGCCATCTCCAATCCGCCGGTACGAGCGGTTGAATCTGCGGCAAATCGCCCGTAAGCGTTAAGCCGCAAACGCCTTCAATCGCTGCCCATAAAAATCGCGGCGGTTCCCACGGCGATAAACGCATACCTCTGTTGACCAGCGATTCACCGTCAAACCATTCGCTGAACTGTCCCGGGACCGTATTGTAACGACACGGATCTTCGGCGTAATGCTCGAACGAAGAACGAAGCGCCTTGACCATGAACTCCGGGTGGAACGGTGCAGCCGCAAATGCGTACCACCACGTCAGGCCGGGCCACACTCCGCCGATGAGCCCCGAAAATGCAGCCGGATCGTAGCGCGGATCTAAATTCGATGCGGTTCTTAGGCCCGCCGACGTCCAAAAATCCGGGGAGTTTAGACGACTTACTATGCGGTACGACGTTTCCTCGTCGCAGGCGCCGAACATCACCGGAAATACCTCGTCTCCGGTCAGATCAGTGTGGGCCTCGCCTTCCACGCCGATGTTGAGATAGAACATGCCGTTGGCCGGATTTATGAGATGCTTCGCCATGGCGTTGCGGATGCGATCGGAATAGTTCATGAAGTATTGCGCGTCCGCATCGTTCCCAGGAATACGTTCCGCAAGATACGCGAGGTAGCGAAGTGCTGCGACGCATTCGGCGTTGATCTCCGTAACGGCACCGTTGATGCTGTAGTTCGGAATAATGTTACGCCAGCTGGCGATTGCCCAGACGTTACCGCGCGGATCGTTCGCACTGCAATAGACCAAATCGCGCGGGTCCATCTGCGAAACAATATGCCGGCCCGCCTTGGCAAGCGTTGGATAGATCTGACGTAGCCAGTCCAGGTCTCCCGTGGCACGGTAATAATGGTTGGCTGCTATTACGTACAGCGGCGTATCGTCGTTGATGTTCAGACCATCGTCTTCGGGCTGGTCCGTCAGCGCATTAACGAATTCGGGAAGTTTCCCGTCCGGGTACTGGAGCGCCGCCCATTTGTTCAAAAGCGATCGCGAGAACTGCGGCATGAAATAGTTGTTACCGACGATGAACCACGCGCAGTCGCGGCAAACGACGTTCGACGTGACGCCGGGATCGTTGGTAAAAAGCCAGCCAGTTGGATACTTCGCCATGACGCGCCGCATGTTGACCTTGCTCCACAGCGCGCCGTCATTAATCACCGGATCGGGTGTTATCACCTCGCTGCGGTGGATCACGTCTTCAAGATTTGCGATCGTTAAATCGAGGGCATCCAGACCGGACGTCTTGGCTTTATACGCCGCTCGCGCTTCGTCCGCATTGACCTCGTAGACTCCGATCTCGAACGCAAACAGCTTTCGCTCTCCGGGCCGAAGATTGAACTCGACTTGGAGAGCACCGAGGATGTCACCACTTGCCTCGCATGAGTTCGAAAGCGTGCGCATCTGCGTGACGTCGTACACGTGACCGAAGTCGAAACTCGTCGCGTACGCAACGGGCTCCTCCGTACAAGCGAGAATGCGCGTCGGCTCCCGCGTGTCCTTATTCGTTGCGACGAGTCCTTTAAGCGACGCGTCATATTCTGCGATCACGTCTTCCGTGGTCTCGCCGCGCAGGCGAGCAGACCCGATGACGCGGACGCTGTGATCGAGGGCGGCGCCGTTCTCGATTTCGATGAGATAGTACAGAATCGGCGGATCGCTCTGTGCTTCGTCCCGCGCAAGTAGCGGGAGAAAGACCGTTTCACGTACGTTGAGCGCATCCGCCAAAACGAAACGGCGACGTTGATACGCGGGGTGAATGTCGAACGTGACCACATCGCTTGTCACTTCGAGCGGCGTGTACGACTTTTCGCTGGGGTCATCTTCATGCCCAAGCCAGAAGTCGCGCAACGGACGCCCGACCAAACCGTAACGCACTGAGAAAGAGCCGATCAGCGTCTTGCCCGCCGCGACACAAAAGATCCGTTCGATGTCGCCGTTGTTCTTCGTGTTGACCCAAAGCGACGAATTCCCCAGACTGGAACCCATGCCGAGCCGGCTAGCGGGAATGTGATAGCTCGGAAGCCGCTGCATCTTCATCTACGCGAATTCTACTTTGCGGAACTCTGCAAACAGCTCGCTCAACTCGCTAGGGCTACGAGCTGCTTGGCGTGATCCGGGCGCAGGTTCTGACGGCGGCTATATTCACGCGGCGAATGTCCCATGACTCTCTTGAACGCCGTGCTGAACGCGCTTTCCGACTCGTATCCGAGCGAAGCCGAAATAATTGAAATGGAGTCGCGGGAATTTGACAGCTTATCCGCGGCGAGGAGCATACGCCAATACGTCAAGTACTCCATCGGTGATGTCCCAACCATTCTCTTGAATTTCAGGGTAAACGCCGTCCGGGACATAGCGGCGGACTCGGCCAGCGACTGTACCGTCCAGCGTCGTGCCGGATCATCATGCATACCCTTGATGGCAACGCTGACCTGTCCATCTGCGAGGGCGAAGAGCCAACCTGCCCCACCTTTCGGACCTTCGGCCATGTGAAGTCGCAACGCTTGAACGAGCATCATATGCGCGAGGTGTTCTATCACCAAAGAATTTCCCGGCCGCGCTTCCCGTAGCTCTTGCATCATTTGGTCCACGCACCAGCGCAACATTGCCTTATCCGCTTCTTTGTAGATGTGTACGATGGGCGGTAACATACCCAATAAAATGTCGGCATGATCGCCCGTAAGCGCGAAGTGACCGCAAACGCTGAAGAATTGACCGCCGCCGTTGTACAAATTAATGCGGCCGTTCTGCGCCGTCGACAAAAATATGACCGCGCTAAGCGGCGTTAGCGACATGTCGCTCGCCATACGGAAAGCGCGCCCCTTTGGCAAGAGGAAGCAGTCTCCGCTCTTTACGCGGACCGGATCGGGCACGCCGTCCACCGATAGCCAACACTCACCAGAAACAACGGCGTAGAACTTGATGCCCTCGTGCTGATCGAAGTGGAGCGACCAGTCTCCTCCGGCATCAAAACCACCCGACATAGAGCTGCGCACCCTCATTAGTGGGAGCATGTCTGACAGCGGGTCCATTTCCGCCTCCCCGAACGATCGCGAAGATAATGTGAACTCTATGGCATTGTCGGTCGGGAGTCAATCGCCTATCTTGACGATACAAACCGTTTCGTCAAGGGGGCAACCATGTCAAAAACCATCGTGATCGTTGGGTTCGGGCCCGGCAACTCAACCGCCGTGGCCGAGAAATTCGGCACAGAGGGCTTTTCCGTCGCACTCGTCAGCCGGAACGACGACCGCCTCGCCGCGGGTGTTTCGGCCTTGAAAGCTAAAGGGGTCACCGCCGCCGCGTTCCAGGCTGACGCCGCCGACCCGGCGGCGATCGGTGCGGCAATTCGCAAGGTGCGCGCCGAACTCGGTCCCATCACTGTCATCCACTGGAACGCGTTCGGAGGCGCTGAAGCGGGAGATCTTCTCACCGCCGATCCGGCCGCGCTGCGCGGGATTTTCGACGTCGCCGTCTTTGGACTTCTCACCGCAGCCCGCGAAGCGCTTACCGATCTCAAGAGCGCCGGCGATGGTACCATTCTGATAACGAACGGCGCGTTCGGCGAGCTGTCACCGGACATAGACGCGTATGCCACTTCTATTAACGCGATGGGCATCGCGCTTGCGAATGCCGCAAAAAATAAGCTGGCCGGTTTGCTTTCGCAGCGCCTAAAAGGCGACGGCATCTATGTTGGCGAGGTCATGGTCCACGGCACAATCAAGGGCACACCGACGGATAGCGGCAATTCCGTTGACCCCTCGAGGATCGCCGACACGTTTTGGGAGCTTTACCAGTCTCGCGGCGAGATGCTTGCAGGCGTCAGCTGATGTCAAGTACCGACGTTATGACAAGGTCAACTTGACTTCGGTGCTTTCATTCGAAAAAAGGTAAGCCGCAGGGCAATGTGCGGGGACCCAGCGGCTTGGTTGGAGGACGAAGGCTTTGAAGAAGGCGACATCTCGTCAAAATGAACTGCCATCCATGGCACTACTGCTCGAGCACGTATCCTCTGTACGCTCTTCCTAAGCGCTTGGGCCCTCCATGGCCCTAAAACTCGAGAAGTACCGTTTCAACGAGACATCGCTCCCCCGGTTATCGGCAGGTCGCTGGAAAAGCTTTAGCTCGAATGGGCTAGAAAGCGTCCCGGTGCCGTAAAGTTCCCGTTAGATTCCGCGGGGAGGCAGACCGAAAAACCGGAACGGGGAAGCGTGGAGCAGCGGATACTTGTGCTTGGGGGAGCGACTGCTACTGGAAAGACGAGACTGGCGGTCGAGCTGGCGAAGCGGTTCGGGGCAGAAATCGTGGGGGCAGATTCGCGGCAGATCTATCGCGGGATGCCGATCGGAACGGCAGCACCATCGCCCGGCCAACTGGCCGAGGTGCGTCACCACCTCATAGGCTTCCTCGATCCTCAGAAGCGATACTCCGCGGCGCTGTTTATGGCCGATGCAAAGGCGGCTATTCAGGATATTCACGCTCGGGAGAAACGGGCGATTGTTGTGGGAGGCACGGGTTTCTATATCCGGGCGCTGACGGGCGGCATCGAGCTTGCGCAAAAACCGGACCCGGATTTGCGGGAGCGATTGGCTCGAGAGGGGCTGCTGCATGATTCGGCATTTTTGCATGGATGGCTCGCAACACGTGATCCCGCACGGGCAGCGGCGTTGGCTGTTGGCGATACCTATCGGGTGTTGCGGGGGCTGGAGGTGGCTTTGGCGCGGGCGCCGGAGAGGCGTGGAGTATCGCAGATCCCTCGCGGTGATGGGATGTTCTTTAAAGTTGTTCTTGATGTTCCGCTCGCGGAGATTGATGTTCGGATTGAACGGCGGACGGATGTTATGTTGGATGCAGGGCTCGTAGAAGAAGCCGAACGTATTGGTGCGGATGCAGTGGCGGCGAATGCGGTTGGATATCCGCAGGCGTTTGCATTTCTGCGTGGATGGACTACCTACAACGAATTACATACATCATTAATTCGCGCCACACGTCGCTACGCGCGACGCCAGCGAGCCTGGTTTCGTTCTGAACCGGATGTTCTCTGGGCACGTCCTGACGAACTCGAATACATGTGCATCGAACGGCTGGGGTGGAAATAAGTGAAAAACGTCGAAAGGCATTCCGTGGGTCAAGCTGTACCGGTGAGCAAGATGCATGGAACGCTCAATGATTTTGTCGTGTTTGATAATCGCGGTATCGATATCGAGCATATTGCAGCGTTTGCGCGTTTCGGTACATTTGCATCGTTTGGGCGGTATATGTGCGATCGTCACGCTGCAATCGGGGCGGATGGATTGCTGGTTCTTGAGAATTCGGCGATTGCCGATGTGCGCATGCGTGTGATCAATGCTGATGGCAGCGAAGCTGAAATGTGTGGAAACGGGATTCGGTGCGTCGTACGGTATCTTGCGGAAGAAAAAACGGAAATGCATGGGTACGTTTCGGCGCCGAAACGTATGTTCCGTATTGAAACAGTAGCTGGGATTATTGAAACGTCGGTGATCGCTCGGGAGCCTGCATTTTTGGTACGTGCGATGATGGGTGTGCCGGTGATTGAACGCAAGGCACTGCCGGTGCCCGATGCGATGTGCGTTTCGCTTGGGAACCCGCATGTCGTTATTTTCGAAAGTGAAGCGATCGATGCGATCGATCTTCCAGGCATTGCAATTTCGTTCCAGAATTCTATGCTCTTTCCCGATGGGACCAACGTGCATGTTGCGGCAAAAATCGGTGAGCGGATGCTTACGGTCCGTCATTGGGAACGTGGCGTCGGTGAGACGATGTCGTGTGGGACGGGCGCCGTCGCTTGTGCAGTTGCGGCTATTCAGCGAGGGCTGGTACAGTCTCCCGTCGAGGTCCGGGTTCCCGGCGGCACATTGATGGTCGAGTGGGGTGGATCGGGTGTTGCATATCTGACTGGGCCGGCCGTTCGCGTCTTCGACGCAAATATATCCCTTACGGCGCAGTAGGATTTGTGTAAAAGTGGGGACCTAGGCCGCTTGCCTGTACAGGGATTAAGGTTGGGGAAAGCGTAGGCGGTTGTATGTTTATCGCACGCAAGAGGTCGGCTGCTTTTTGCCTGGTGGCGATTTTCGTTGTGCTTACGCTTCTTGTTTCTCGCAAGGCTATCGCGCAGCTCGCAAATGTATTGCTACCGAATGGGTGGCAAATCTCGATTACAACCGGAATCGTAAAAACGCTCGGTACGCTTCCGCAGGGGATGGTGCTTTCACCTGACGGTTCACAGCTCGCCTTGTTGGAATCGGGGTTTGCTCCGCCGTTTCTGCGTGTTTTTGATTCCCATACGCTAGGCTATGTTGCGACCGTTCCGCTTCCGGGCGCATTCGGGCGGCCTTCCTGGGATCCCGACGGACGGGGTATCTGGGTCGGCACTGGTGATAGCAATACGATCGTACATGTCGATCTATCCGTAGCGGATGGGGCAAGAATCGATCGCACGATTCCGATCGTTGATCCGCAAGATTCGTGGTATCCGGGTTACATCGCGCGCGATCCGCAATCGGGGTTGCTCGCGGTTTCCGGAGAGAGCGGCGGCGCAATCGCGATCGTCGATCCGGCGCACGGACGCGTCCTTCGGATTATTGCCGTCGATGCGCCAAATGCGCGTGTAGCGTCGCATCCTGCGCAGCTCGTTTGGAAGAACGACGGTTCGCGTATTTACGTTGCGCTCTGGGGACGCGACAATGTCGCGGTTATCAATCCGGCGAGAGGAAACGTGGTTCGGCGCATTCAGACCGCGTCTCATCCAGAAGCGCTCGCGCTTTCGAACGACGGAAAAACGGTGTATGTCGGTAATACCGACGACGACTCCATCAGTGCGATCGATACTGCGACCGATACGCTGCGTCAGACGTTGCGGCTTCGGCTCTTTGCACAACCCGATGTTGGCTTGCAGCCGAATGATATTTTTATTGACGATGCAAATAACCGGATGTACGTCTCGCTAGCAGATGCGAATGCAATTGCGGTCGTGAGTACGAGTCCGATGCGGTTACTTGGTGCGGTTCCGACCGGATGGTATCCGACGGGTTCGGTGATTGCGGGCGGCATGCTCGTCGTTGCCAATGGGAAAGGCGAAAATAGCCATGCGAATCCCGATTACGATCCATATGCAGTGATCGGGAGCCAGCGGCTCGGCTCCCTGGGGACGATGCGCCCGGAAGGATATATCGGCGATAATCTTATTGGTTCGTTACGGCAGCTGACACTTCCGAGCGATGCCGATTTACCTGGCCTGACATCGAAAGTCGAACACAATGGCGGCCCGATGCTGGCGTCAGGTGCACGTCCGGCGCGCCGCCTCGATCCCGATGAGCTCGACGGCGCGCGTGTGATTACGCCAAACGGCCCGATCCATCACGTTATTTTTCTCATTAAAGAAAGCCGAACCTACGATCAAGTTCTTGGCGACGAACCAAAAGGTGACGGCGATCCGTTGCTAGCAATTTTTGGAAAAGCGATTACACCGAATCAGCACGCTATTGCCGAGCGTTTTGGTCTCTTCGATCGCACGTTTACCGATTCGCACGTAAGTGAAGATGGGCATCAATGGCTCACGTCGGCATTCGCAAACGATTATCTCGAGAAAATGTGGCCGCCGATGTACGCTGGCCGCCGGAGCGAAGACGATAGCGATCCATACAGAACGCCATCGGGATACATTTGGGATGATGCGATGCATGCCCACATCACGTATCGCACGTACGGCGAATTTGCCGAACCCGATCCGCATCATCGGGGCCGTTATATCGGAAGCATCCCGTCGCTGATTGGGCATACTGCGCCGTATTTTGCGCCGTTCGATCTCGATATTCACGATCTCACGCGCGCCGCCGCTTGGGAGAATGAATTTTGGGGATTTGTTGAGCACAACAATTTACCGGCGCTCGAGACCGTCTGGTTTATGAACGATCACACGTACGGCACGAAAGTTGGAAAACGCACACCCCAAGCGTATGTCGCCGAGAACGATCTCGCCGTCGGACGTTTGGTCGCCGACGTCTCCCATTCGAAATATTGGAAAGACACGGCGATTTTCATCATCGAAGATGATGCGGCAAACGGCCCCGATCACGTCGACGATCAGCGCACGACGATGTACATCGCAAGCCCGTATGCGCGCGGAGGTTTGCAGCACCATCAATACAGTCAAATGGGTCTTTTGCGAACGATCGAACTCATTCTCGGTCTCAATACAATGAGCATCTATGATGCGGGTGCCGATCCGTTGTATGCGGCATTTACCAGCCAACCGAACTTCGCGCCGTATGAAGTACTGCCGGAACGATATCCGCTCAATACCGTCAACGTTCCGATACCCATAAAGATAACAAAATAATCGCCCCAGAAGGCGTTGCAATGACGGTTGGCCTAGCATACTGTGACAGCGCATCGCGCATCTATTTTGACGAGCACCGTTCCCCGCTGGCAGACGGCGGAATCATTCGCGCGCCCGCAATCGACGAGTTAATTCCAGCTCCGCCGGGAACGGTATCAATGATTTTGCCGGGCCGGCGACCACTGCTTGCACACAGCAGTGGGCTTTTACAGAAAGCCTCACTCGGGCGGGGTATGCCGGACGAATTTGCGTTAGCGGTTATGTTGCCGGCCGGCTATACGCGGCTACTCGTCCCTGCATATATCCAGGAAGAAGGCGCACCCGCGCTCCCTCTGTATGGATATACGTTCGCATGCGTTATCGATGATGAACTGTACGTTGCAGCAATGCGAACCGATGAAAGCGAAGATTGGCAGCCACGGTATTTCGCGAGCAGCGAATTAGAGACAATCGTTGCGCAACGTATGGCAAATGATGGGCAGAATCGAGTGTTGCAGCAGGTTGCACTCTGCTCGCGCGAGTACGGGTGCTTTACCGCACAGAATGTTTTTCTCGAACGGGGAGAAGCCGCGTTGCCGGTTTCGCCGAAATGCAACGCACGGTGTGTCGGGTGCATCTCGGAACAGGAACCTGAAGCGCGCCTTCCCTCCCCGCAGACCCGTATTGCATTCGAAACGTCGCCTGAGGAGTTAGCACGCGTTGCAACCCATCATCTCGAGCAAGTTGACGATGGCATCGTTTCCTTCGGACAAGGCTGCGAAGGGGAACCACTCTTACGAGGAGTCACAATCGCCCGCGCGATCGAGTTGATTCGTGCAGAACGCAGCAACGGAACGATCAATCTCAATACCAATGGCAGTATGACGGGAGAACTCGAGCGCTGCATCGATGCAGGGCTACAAGCAGTGCGCGTGAGCCTCAACTCCTTTCGCCCCGAGGTGTATGCAGCGTATTACCGTCCTCTAGGATATTCACTTGAAAATGTGTTCGATTCAATCCACCTTGCCTCAGAGCGCGGGCTTCGCGTCTCCTTAAACCTCCTCACGCATCCCGGCGTAACAGACGATGCAGAGGAAATCACTACAATGACATCATTCCTCCGCGGGGTGCGCGTAGACATGATCCAGACCCGCACCCTCAACATCGATCCCGAATGGTATTATGCAACGGTAGGCCGCCCGGAGAATCCGTTAGGCATGCGTCGAGCAATCGATCATATTCGCTCCCTACAGGTCGAAGTCGGCAACTTCACACACACGCATTAATGTTGCCCGGTTCACTGCGTTCGCCGGTCTCTAGAGATGGATTCGTTCTTCAAGAAGAATGAGATTGGCGGCAAAATTTGGTGGTGGGCCGCCGGCCATCGAGGGAAGTCCGTCGAACGAGCTGTGCCGGAGCTGCACGAATAAACCGGTTGTTTTTGACTGTTGGAATTCTGCGCCGAGAAAGGCGATATTTTGCCCGTAGTCGATTGGTGTCAGTGCCCACATGCCTTTCATCGCATATCGGCCATAGCCGGCGGCGAGTGTTGTCGCAGCCGAAATCTGTCGCGAATACATCAGCACGGTTTGGGGTGTAGAATAATCGACATAATCTTCGGGGTGTGCTGCGGTCGCTCCGCGGTGCTGTGTATCGTTGACGTAATCTACTGTGATCGTTCCGAACGCCGGGTGCCACGCAAGCCATGCTGCATATTGGTGCTGGTCGCCGATCGTACCGAATCCATTGAGTTGCGGTAAGAAGAAACCATCAACGAAACCGGTTTGGTTGACGTTTGCAAGCGTCGCGGAATCGATTTGCTGATATGTTGCGTATTGAACGTGCCACTCGAGAGGTCCACCGTCGACGAAGTACTTGATTCGAAAGCCTTGGCGATTTGCACCGAGTGCAGTGTTGTCCACGAGCTGGTAGGTCGATTTCAGCCATTGCCCAGGCCACGACCACGCGACGCTCCAGATGTTTTCGGGAATTCCATACGGTAAAATCGCCGTCGCATATCGCGCTTCAAAACGGAAGCCTTCGAGCGTCGCAGTGGCGCGATGGATTTTTCGTATCACAGCGATGTGATAATATCCACCAGGCTTCTGCGTACCGGGTTCTATGACGTTCTCAGCGTTGTACCAAGCGCGACCGATTTCAATAAGGCTGTCGGTCGTTTTCGTAGCTTCGACTATTTTTGATATATGAAAGGATGCGCTGATACCGGCGATGCTCTCTTGCTGGCTGCCGAGTGTGCTGATGGGCAACATCCCTTGTGGGCCGGGAATCGTTACTGCATTGGCTCCGAACATCGTTGTCGTAGAAATCAGTGCGCCACTAGTTGTAACGTGCAGTACTTGCGCCGCATACCGCGTGCCTTCACCATGGTCGATAATCAACGAGCCCGAGGTCATTTGTACGTGTGTGCTAGGAAGTGCTGGCAACGCAGCATTGCTCAATTCGAAACTTGCCAAACCGCGATGTGCTGTAAAGTCGAGACCAAACAACGGCAAACCCTGTTCCGCAGCCGGCCACCATTGCAACGTAGGTGCACTGTTTTGTAACGATTCCGCAGGCGCGACTCCGAGCGCTGGTGTTACGTTTGGTAATGGCGGCTGTATGAAAACGAACCGCACTGTTTGCGCGAGATCGAAATAGCCGCCGCGCAAATTCCATGAACCGTCCGGTGCGCCGGCCGAGGCGCCGAGCATCGAAAAACGCAAGGCGCTGCCGTCATCGCCATGATTGTTTGCCGGAAAAACAATTGCGTACGGGAGGGCCTGACTCCCAAGATGCGGATTATACGTGGGCAGTAAATTCTCACCCCAGTATGTCGCATTCGTCACACTACCCGTGACGAGACCTAATCCGAGCATAGCTGACGCAGCAATGCGCGCGCCATGGTACGTTGCTGTACTTGTGTACTGGAGAACACCTGCGAGCCCTGGCGTTTGCGGTGCGCTGCTCCAAACGTCATACGGTGTCATGGGCGAAAGCGGTGAACCAATCGCGAATCCTGGACCTTCCGGCGGTTGCGTTCCAGATCCGGCAGTTCCTTGATCGACGAATGTATTTGAAGCATCTAACGACCACGTCACGCTCCCGACTGCCGGTATGGGAGTAGGTGAAGGTGAAGATGTTGCGGCTGGCGTGGGTGCGGGCGTTGGCCCAGTTTGTGCAAATGCGATTGCTGAGCATGCGATAGATGTTGCAATGCACGCTGCGAGTCGGAATGCATATGTCATGTTTGCCTAACTCCCGATTTGTGGAAAAAGAGTTTGCAGCGTAGAAATGGCCGTGAGGGCAACGACGATGACGACTGTTACCCAAGCAATAGTATTAAACGCTGGGGAGTTTGTCCAGCGGCCCATGAGACGCCTGTTGTTGATGAGTAGCAGCATCAGCACCAGCACGATGGGCAGGAGTGCACCATTGAGGACCTGCGAGTAAAAGATGATCGCTAGCAGCGGCGCTCCGGGAATAATGACTGCGCCCGCGCCAATAACGATCAGTCCCAAATAGAGGCTGTAAAAAATCGGTGCTTCGGAGAAGCGATTGTCGATTCCGCGCTCGAAACCGAATGCTTCGCAGACGTAGTATGCCGTCGAGAGCGGGAGAATTGAAGCTGTGAAAAGCGCAGCATTCAGTAAACCGACGGCGAAAAGCAACGATGCAAATTTTCCGGCGAGCGGCTGTAGCGCGACCGCAACGTCACTTGCATTATTGATGGCGATTGGGTGGGCTGTGTGAAGGTTATGTATGAAGATCGTCGCGGCGCAGCTGACGATGATAAAATACGCAATGATATCCGTAATCAGAGCACCAGAAATTACATCGAGGCGCGATGTGGGATACTGCTCTTCCCGTATCCCTTTTTCCACGACCGCCGCTTGAATGTAAAATTGCATCCACGGAGAGATGGTTGTCCCGATGACCGCGATGATCATGAGTACATACGCCTTCGAGGCGGAGAAATGCGGTAAGATCGTCTGGCGAAATACTTCATGCCAATTGGGATGCAGGATAACGGCACTTACGGCGTACGAGAGGTACACCACGCAGAACACAAAAAATATGCGTTCCACAATCTTGTAGTTTCCTCGCGTTACCGTTATAAAAACGAGCGCCGCCGACGCGACCACGAGAAGGATTTTAAACCACTCCCCCGCGAGGAATGGCACGAACGATCCGAAGACTGGCGCGACCGATGCTATCCCGGCGAATTCCGTTGCGGTGTTTCCTAAATCGCAGGTGACGAAGAGCACGAGCACCCAAAATGTTATCTTGACGCCGAAATTCTCCCGAATCAGATCCGACAATCCTTTACCAGTAATCGCTCCCATGCGGGCAGACATTTCTTGTGTTACGATCAAAGCGATTGTTACGGGAACGAGCAGCCATAGCAGTGAGTAGCCAAACTGCGCACCCGCTTGAGAATAGGTCAAAACACCGCCGACATCGTTGTCGGCGTTCGCCGTGATAATGCCTGGGCCGACCACGGAAAAAAACAACAGTATGCTTCGCCACATACTCCTGCGCCGGATCGCCGCAATTCCGTTCATCATCGCTGTTGTCTCTCGGGCGAAATAAAAAAGCCATCGGTACTCCTCGTAACGACAGCTCATGAAAAACCCAAACCTGGGGCTTTCCCCTCACTGTTGAGCTTTAGCACTGCATGCTATAGAGGCCAGGGCCTCAGCCGCATTAGGTACCGCCTTGATTCGGCGGTGCCTGGTAACCCGTTGGGGTCTCTCGACCTTTCCGGGCAGCGGCATGTCATCATGCAGACGCCTCACCTAACGAG
>Ga0207063_1048_pt1 | contig 26395 bp, 28 predicted proteins | sample Alteio_BWMinCont_29_FD_153462 | JGI IMG/M metagenome (GOLD analysis project Ga0207063, IMG submission 153462) | Enriched cells from forest soil in Barre Woods Harvard Forest LTER site, Petersham, Massachusetts, United States -... | ecosystem: Environmental > Terrestrial > Soil > Temperate forest >...
TGCGTGTGAATAAGTTTTGTTGGATACATTTTGTCCACTTTTTTCCGCAGAAAGTTAATGTAGACTTCAATGATATTCGTTTTGGTATCCGGTCTGATTTCCCATATCTTCTGAGCTATTTCTGCCCTGGTAACGATCTTTCCTTTATTTTGAAGCAGGTATTCCAGCAGTTGAAACTCTTTAGCTGTCAAAACAATCCTTTTATTGCTACGGGTAACAATCTTTCTTTCCGGATTTAATACTAAATCTGAAATTTCAAGGATTCCATTCCCTAATTCTTCTTTGGGCTTTGTTAGCCTTATTAAGGCATTTATGCGTGCGACCAATTCTCTGAATTCAAATGGTTTTACCAGGTAGTCGTCTGCGCCGGAATCAAAGCCTTTTAATTTATCTTCGATTGATGACTTGGCGCTCATCATGAGAATAGGAGTTTTACTTTTCCGGCTTCGGATTAATTTACATACATCATGACCATTGCCGTTTGCGATACCTATATCAATAATTATGCATTCAACCATACCTGATACAAAAGCCCCTTCCTCTGATAATACATCACTAATGATTTCAACATCAAATCCAGATTTTTCCAATCCTCTTTTAAGAAATGACGAAACAGTTGTTTCGTCTTCAACAATAGCAAGCATAGGGATAGTCATTAATAAATAAAATTAAATCTACTTTCACTACTTCGATTCAAGAATTTTCATCAATTCTTCCAGCTTCGGAGACAATATAATTTCTGTTCTCCTGTTTTTTGCACGTCCTTCCGGAGTATCGTTTGATGCAACTGGATAATATTCGCCCCGGCCGGAGGCTTCTATCCGTTTTGGGTTTATTTTATTTTCCCCTGTGATGTATCTGACAATGGAAGTGGCCCGGGCAACGCTTAAATCCCAATTGTCTTTGTACAATTCAGTTTTAATGGGAACGTTATCGGTATGCCCCTCTATGAGGATGTCAAGATCCTGGTTTTTATTTAAGGCGTTCACCAGCTTTTTGAGTGCGTCTTTTCCTTTATCTTCAACCTGGGCGCTTCCCGATTTAAAAAGTAATTTGTCGCGCATGGAAACATAAACCTTACCGTCCTTAACTTCAACTGAAAGTTCGTCCGATTTGAATCCCAGCAAAGCGTTTTTTACGATACTTTCAAGGGCATTTGTGATAGAATCCTGTCTGTGAACAAGAGCCTGAAGGGCATTCAGTTTTTCTTCTCTTTCCTTAAGTTCGGCTTCCTTATTCTTCAGGGCCCGGTCGAATTTCTGGGAGGCTGTCAGGGTAGAATTCATTAACTGATCGTAACGGGAATTCAGATCATTGTTTTTATTCTTCAGGTTATCATAATTGCCGGAAAGTTGGGTGTAATCATCAAACAGCTTGTCCTTTAGGAGAGAAAGTTTTCTGTATTTTACACCGTATGCAGTAGTGTCGGCCTTTAGAACACCATTTATGGAATCCATTTCATGGATAGTTGCAAGGGCCTTCCTGTATCTTTTAGACATAAAAAAAGTGTGAACCTTTTTCGATAGTTTGCTGTCCGTACTACAGGATGAAAAGATCAGTACTGTAAGGGCAAGAGCGGGTAGCAGACGAATCAGATTCGAACGGGAAATATTTTTGGTTGGCATAAGCTTCGTTTTTTATTTTTTTACAAAAACATCAATGGTATAACTCCAGTCCTGACCATAACTTTGGTGCATCCCATCTGCGAACTGAAGTGTAAGTGTATGTGAGCCCGGACTCAATTGCAGCGTATCAATGGTTTGTCCTTTCCCAAAATGAAAATGCGTTTCGTCTTTTGTCACTACTTTCCCTTTTTCAATAAAACTGCCGTCAACTATAAGGTGGTGATGGCCCCTTCCGGGGTTCAGGTTTCCTGCAGGCTCAACCTCCATTCCTTTTATACCCATTTTGATTACTACAGGAGAGGTTACCGTATCCCTGTCCTTAAGGTTTTCAAAGAAAACCCCATAGGAATCTTCGCTGTCAACTTTTTTTGTCTGTTCACAGGCTAATACCACTGAACACATTATCGCTACTAATAGGATTTTGAATTTCATGTTCTAAAGATTTGATGTAAAGGACGCTTGAACAGATTAAAGCCAGAGTAAAACAAGATTAAAATAGAATTAAAGTTTTGGTCGGAAATTAAGTGTTTACAAGTATTTATCTGAAATAATACAGAATTAATAATGTCAGCAGGATTGCAGTTGCAACATAAATGGTGATTACTTTTTGTCTGACAATCCTGTTTTTGGATTCCAGTCGCTTTATTGAATTCATTATTCGCTGAATGAGCATGTCAGTAAGTTTACTTGAGTCTTTATCTTTTACTAAAAAGTCAAAATAGACTTCCTTCGGTAAATCATTCCAAACGGAAAGGTCATCGGGCTCTAGTAAAATAATAATAGAAGTTCCCGGAGAACTGTATTCAAGCAGATCATGTATTTTTTGTACTTGTTTGTTTACCAATTTGTAATCCAATAGAATTACACTTGGCTTTTTTAATACGTGTTGCAGGCATTCTCCAGCTGTTGAAAAACTACTTATTTCTATTCCGGAATTACGGGGTAATTTGGGATTGAGCATGAAAGAATACGTCTTTTCCGTCTCAACAATAAAAACAGTGTCGACTTTGTTCTTTTTCATTGAGTCAAAGATCCTGCTGATTAATTAAAGACCCGTTAAACCCGGATTAAAATTGTATTAAGAGAAAGGGATTTGCCAGTGCAACCCCTGGACTTAGGTTAGGAGGTAGTAATCGAGGGAAGTATCACCGTGATTTCGGTTCCCTTTCCTTCTTCAGAATTGATCTTGATCAGACCTTTGTGGAGTTCAATGATTTTTTGAGTTAAGGACAACCCCAACCCGCTGCCCGGTTTACTTCTTGCGTTGGTGGCGCGATAAAAAGGTTCTGTTATTTTTGAGAGTTCGGAGGCAGGAATGCCTATCCCGGAGTCCTTAAATCGTAATTCTATATTTTCCTTAGTAATGGAGAAGCTTACATCTACGCTATTGTTGGCAGAATATTTACAAGCATTTTCCATTAAATTGAAAAAGGCAGATTCGATCAGGGGGTCGTTCCCGAAGATGCTCAGTCTGGATTCGTTTTCCGGGAGGGACAAAACGGTGATATTAACCTTGTATTCAGAAATGTTTTTCAAAAGTTTATCTCTGGAGAAGAAGAGTAGCTCATCCACCCGGATGGTCCTTAATTTTAAAGCACCTACGTCTGTTGTGGCAAGGGCCAAATCCAAAAGATTATTGGATATTTTGCTGAGGCCTTTGATGTCAGTTAGCAGAGATTCCAGTAAATCGACGTATTCCCTTGAATTCCGTTCTTTTTTCAATGAAACTTCAATATGGCCTGTGATGGAAGTAAGAGGCGTTCGTAATTCGTGTGATGCATTGGAAACAAACGCCCTTTGCATTTCGAATCCTTTTTCGAGACGGTCAAGTACTTTATTAAAGGTGATGGACAGTTGAGCCAATTCATCTTTTTTGTTTCCCTCACTGAGCCGAACGTTCAGCTTGGACACCGTAATTTCGTTTGCATCGGATATAATTTTGGAAATGGGTTGCAATGCAAGTCCGGAAAAAAACCATCCGGCCATGTAAGACAATAAAATAGCCAATATCAAACCAACGGTTAGTATGATTTTTAAATTTTGGATATTGTCCATACCGTATTTGTCAAACGCTGAGACGATCACTTCAAATTGTTTACCCTTGACCGAATAGTGGAAACTGCAGGTTTCAATCTGGAGATTGCTTTTCAGCGTGTCCTTGGTATCCGAATAAACTAATTTATTTTGGTTGTCATATACGGATATTGTTTCGTTGAACAAGGCATTTTTGGTGTCTGCATTTATGGAATTCAATAAATTGTTGTCGATTTGCTGGACATCTGTTAAAAGATTTACTACAGTTGTTCCTCTGTTTTTCATACGTATTGCGAACTCAGAAGCACGGTAGGTTGAAGAGAAATAATACAGCGACAATCCGAAAATCAGAAAGAGACTTGCGACAATCAGGCAAAATTTAAGGGCGAGGTTCTGACGAATATTCATTTTTTAGGACTCCTTTAAAACATATCCCATTCCCACATGGGTATGAATCAGTTTCGACGAAAATCCTTTGTCAATTTTATTTCGAAGAAAGCTGATGTATACGTCTATGATATTGGTACCCGTATCAAAGGTAATGTCCCATATTTTTTCAGCGATTTCAGCCCTGGATATAACTTTATTTTTGCTTCGAAGCATGAATTCCAGGAGTTGAAATTCTTTGGCTGTGAGTTCAATGTTTCTCCCGGCTCTTTTTGCTGTTTTCGCATCCAGATCCATTTCCAGATCGGCAATTTTTAAGATATTACTTTGAAGAACAACATGATTTGTCCTTTTGAGAAATACCCTCACACGGGCCAGTAACTCCTTGAATTCAAAAGGCTTTACAAGGTAATCATCGGTGCCGGCCTCAAAACCTTCCAGCTTATCTTCGGTGGTGCCCAGTGCAGTAAGCATTAACACCGGAATCGAAGCATTGTGGTTACGGATTTCCTTGCACACTTCAAAGCCGTTAATCATTGGAAGATTTACATCCAGAATGATCATGTCGTAACGTTGAGACAGTGCCATTTTCTTTCCGATCAATCCGTCGTATGCCACTTCTGTTTCAAAGCCTTCTTCGTCAAGTCCTTTGGAAATAAAAGAGGCAACTCTTTTTTCGTCTTCTATTATTAAAATTTTAGCTCCCATATTTCTGGTTTATCAAATACCGTGCAATGATACTATTAATCTTCTTTTAATTTGATTTTAATAGGTGCTTAATTGTTCAACACGACCTTTAGAATAGAAAAAAACAAAATTAGAATAGAAAAAAACAAAATTATGGGAACTTCGAAACTTCTTCAGCCAATACAGGCATACAGATTAAAGGAAAAAATTCTTTTAGTTCTGATTCTACTTTTACCTGGCTTCTCATTTGGACAAATCAAATCGGAGTTAAGTCTTGTGATTAAAAGTGATTCTCTGAAATTTTCCGATAGTCTGAATACCGTTAGAGATGGAGACAGTACATATCTTTATTTTAAAACAAACGAAGAACAACCGGTTGTACAGCTTTTCTTTAAAAAAATGAGTGTGCTTCAAACCGGCCTACCCTCTCTGCTGGTTTCGGATCATTATATAATTATTGATTCCCTGAAAAAAGGGACGGACGGAAGTTTTGTGGGAAGAATAAGGTTAAATGATGTATTAATTGATCCCAGGCCGGTGTTATCGGTTAGACTTGGAGCAGTTAAATTTCAAATCAATTTGCTGCCCATTGTACACGCGGTCATTGCCCTGGATTCTAAACCCGTGAATGTTTTCCAGGAAGAACAAAAAACCATAGAATTTGCTGAAACCAACGGATACAATATAAAATCAGAAAATTCATTTATTACCGGAAAAGATTTTGATTACAAACTGACGAATTACCTAAATCTTCTGGCCATCACCATCCGCCCACACACTATTGGATTTCGGAACATTAACATTCCCTTGCAAAGCAATCTTCCTGTTCTAGATCAAAATAGAAAACTGACGAATAACCTTCAAATCCTTTCCATCAACTTAAATGTGAAGGCCTTTAAGCTCAGTTATATAAATTTTGATAAAGGGACCATTTTCAGTTCTCTGGATTCCAAGAGCAGTCAGCAACTTCTGGTTGATTACAATCCGCTCTTTGAACAAACTAAGGTTTTTCGGATTGAGGATCAGCAAAGCTCCGGAGGAGAATTGATAGCCGAGCTGACCGTTGAGTCGATTCTGGATAATACGAAAAAGATTGTATGTAGAATAAGACCAGTGAGCTATCACAAGGTGTCGGACGGTTATTTATATATTAAGGATGGAGAGAAAAACAGGTTTATCTGTAACCTGAATATTGTTGAAAAGCCAAAGATTGACAAAGTCTCCATTCGGAAAAGCGGTGGCGATTGGGATGAAGGGCTTACGGTACACCCGGGAGAACAAGTGGAGGTAAGGATACAGGGGAACGGGCTGGAAACAAATAAAATTCAATTTGACGGGATTACGGATGCCAAACTCGATTCCCTGAAGTCTTCGGATGAATATGTGTATTTCCACTTTAAGGTTCCGGTTGCGATTTCAGGAAAACACATTACTGTTTTTCTGGATCGCAAGGAAACAGCCTACCAGATCTCTGTAAAGGATTATCTGAAGCCTGCACCCTTTGATTTTGTTTCCATAAATTATGGAGAAAAGAGTATTCCTCTTACGGATTTCAGGTTTAATAAGCCTATGTTTTATGACAGCGCCGTGAAAGACATTAACATTACGTTTAACCCCAACAGAATCGATGTAGGTGATAAATTGTACGGTAAGCAATACATTTCGATAGAAGTGAAGATTCTGAATAAGGACAATGACCTGATTGAAGATGAAAAGATTGAAAATCTGGTCATTTGCCCGGGCGACCAAAGTCCAAGAAAGGGTCATTATGATAATTTGGACTGCAATGCTCCGCTTATCAATCTAAATGACTACCTGGATCATAAAACGTATAAGCTTCCGGAGTTCACACAGATTATTATTATCGTTAGCCATGACGATGCAAAATACGAAGAGAATAAAGGAAACAAAAAGAAGATCAAACTTATATTGTCCCGAAAATACAATTTTGATTTGCAACTTTCTTTTCCAACGGGGCTTTTGGTTCAAAATTTGGGAGAAGGAGGTGGTATAGCCAGTCTGTCGGGTATCAGCGCTGCCGTACTTTTTAATATGACGCCTTATGATGATAAGCAACCAGGGCAGCTAAGGCCCTATTCCATTGGAGCCGGATTTTTGGCATTGAATGCGCTTAACCTGAGCAGCTCTGCAAGCTCTGATCTGGGTATTGTGGTATTGGGAACCGTTCAGCCCTTTCGGAAGAATGCGAAGTTTAGTGTGCCTATTTATTTCGGCTGCGGATATTTTGTAAAAAGCGAAAAGTTCTTTGAAATTCTTGGCCCAGGTCTGCAATTCAATTTTTGATGTCTAAAAACAGTAATACTCAGTTTCATATTTTGTTACCATTTCAAAGACTTTTCTATTGAAAAGGATCTTGAAATGCAGCGTTAATAGCACATTGTTCTTTTTAATCCTTTTTTAATCTCATTTTATATCCGTTTTCATCTTACAGAGGTTCATTTGTATAAGTTAATCGCTAAATAGTAAACAAATTAAAATAGAAATATGACAAACAGCATCTCCAACTATCCAAAGAGTCCCTTATCAGGGAAGCGGGATTACAACGCAAGACGTTTTCTGAATCTGATTTTGGCCGGGGTATTCGCCTTTAGTATCGTTCTTACCGAAAGCGGATGTGGGACTTCGAAAAAGGTTGCTGCTGCAAAAGCCAAGGCAGATGCAGACGCTAAGGCAAAAGCGGATGCTGATGCATCAGCCAAAAAACAAGCGGCTGCGGATGCCGCTGCAGCTAAAGCAGCGGCAGATGCTCAAGCGGCTGCTAAAAGGGAACCGTATGACAGGGTTGGGAAATTTTTTCAACAGATTTCCGGTGCTTCTGATGTAAATACTGCCAACCAATCCATCAATTCGGCACTTTCCTCCTTTAAGACAGCAGATGTTCCGGTTCTGATCATTATCTACCGAAAGGATAAAGCGGTTGACTATGATAAACCGACTACGATCAGTAAATACCTGAATTTCCTGAAGGATCAGAAAAAGAACCCGAATACAGTAGACCATTTGGAAATGGACAATACCGGAAAAATTACAGAAATAGTATTAATTAAAAAATAAAATTATGTCAAGGAAAATTTTTGTAATCATAGCATTTGCATTCTCTGGTATAGCACCGGGACTCTTTGCGCAAGACAATGTAACACCTCAGCGTAAACACGCTATCGATTCACTTGCTCTTGAAAAAGTCAAGGATTTGAGTAAATATATAAGCATTATAGGGGATAAGAGCACTTCTTTTTCTGAAGCTTCCCGGGTCATCAAAAGAGCCAATGAATTATTTGCAACAGGTAGTAAAATGGGTGTTTCAACTCTGGCCAGCCCTGCCATTAACTATTTTACGGTGGATAATTACTTCAAGCGCCTGATGGCGCTCAATTACATTAAAGTTAAAGTTGACTGGTACAGCATACATTATATCAGCGACCTGGAAAAACAACCTGATGGTAAGTACGTTGGTGTAGTAACCATTTATCAGCGGTTCGAAGGATATGGCCCTGAGGGTTTAAAGTATACGGATGTAACTAAAAAAGACGTAACCATTTATGTAGAGAAAAAACAAACTCAAATAAACGGTATGCCTATTGACTATTGGGACGTAATCCTTGGAGACATGAAGGTAACGGAAACCAAGAAAAACTAAACGGAGGTATTCAATGTGAATCGATTGAGATGGATTTCCCTAGTTGCACTTATTCAGCTTTGCCCCGCTTGTAACCTAAAGGCCCAGACTATCGGAAAGCCTACCCTGGATGATGAGATTGTTTTATATGCGGCAACTAAACAAGTAAACCAATTTTTCAGACGATTCAATAACGAAGAGGCTATTGATGGGACGCGCTACTATGAAGCGGACAGTCTCTACCGAAATCCGGCTACACGCTCGCTATTTTTGAATTTACTATTTGACAAAGAAAACTCATCAATAAGTGAAAATCTAAAACAACAATTTATACACTATTTGAGTGACCCGCATCAACCAGTATTCCTTGATTTCCACGGAGGTAATTGGATCGCGCAGGTCTCTACTGTTTTTTATTGGGAGGGGAAGGAAGTTAATACAACCTTATTTCTCAAACTTCAGGAGGAACGGATGGGTTCCAAATGGGTAATTAATCATGTATGTTTTCGGCCTTTTGAGGACTATTTTGTAAGAGACACCCTGGACACGATACATTTTCTTCATCCGTTAAGCCATGAACTGGAGTTTATGAATCTGTATAAAGTGTTTCATGACGATAAAAGCCTGGTTCAGAATTATACGGACCGAAATTATACTCCGGACTACCTGGCACTTTTTCTTTATGAGGTAAAAAAAGGAAATCTACGCTTTAAAACGGTTACAGATGTGAAATTTCATTTTTTTCAGATTGATAATTGGTATTTTGAATTGTCGCAATTTATCCGATCAGGTTATAACACGGGTTGGCTCATTTCGGATTTAAAACGGATAAATGGGGCTGAAAAGGAATTGTTGATTAAGGATATTTATAGTAGAAATGATTACTAGTGGTTTCAATGCAATTTTCAGAAGACGATTTGTTCTATCTGCATTTCTTCTTGTTAAATTATTTCCTGCCTGTATAGCCACGTCTGCCGATAGGCCATGTCTGCTTTCAGGCAGACATGCAGGCAGGCCACTTTTTACAGGAATTCAAGACAAGAACAATCAGGATCAATTCTCAGTAGCTGATATCACACGTTATAAACAGGATGCTGCCCGATTGGTGTCTTTTATAGAGTTTTCCATGAACATAATAGGAAGTGACAGCAGTACGCTCGAGGAAAAGGAAGCTGTCATTTATTCGAGTTATTTAAAAATATATAAGGATAATAAGGTATTAATAGAGGATGATCTCGATGCAAATCGGAAAGTTCCTACTTATAAAGCAGTCCAATCATATTTGCAGGATATTGCGTATTTCTATAAGAAAGTCTCCTTCACAATGGTGGTACAAAACATTGAATTTGCCGAAAACGAATTGCGTAAACCCTATATTAAGATAACGGTTAACAGACACTTGCAGGGAATTGGACTATACAACGATACAATAGAAAATTCGCAGCAAAGGTTTATTGAATTAAATATTGACTCCAAAAACAGGGAACTAAAGGTAGCAAGTATCTATACGACAAAAGCCAATGAACAGGATGAGCTAATGTCCTGGTGGAAGCAGCAACCCGACGAATGGAAAACACTTTTGATTAAAGAGTCTGGAATAAAGGATTCGATTCAATACACTCAAATTAAGAAAATCATTTTGCTGGAAACCCTCAGTTTAAATGAAGACAAGAATATAACTGATTTTAGCGCGTTGAGCAGGTTGACTGCCTTGAAACAATTGGATTTATCGGGTACTTCAATTAGCAATCTGGATGTATTAAGAAACCTCATTCAGCTGGAGGTACTTAATCTGGATAATACGCCTGTGCTTGTTATTCCGTTTTTTAATTTTTTACACAAACTGAATACGCTTTACATCAATAATACTGGAATTTCAAACCTTGAATTTCTGAGTGCTTTACCGTCTTTGCATAAACTTTATTGCTCAGGAACCTTAATTACCAATCTTTCGCCTGTAGAAGGCCTCAAATTTCTCGAAGATTTGAATTGTTCCAGCACGGCCATCCACGATTTAAGTTCATTATCCGCCTGTAAAAATCTGACCAAACTGAATATTTCAGATACTCAAATTGAAGGATTACAGCAATTGAGTTCAATGTTTAATCTAAGAGTTCTGGATCTCTCGAATACTATGGTTAATAACCTTGAACCTTTGCAATCCTTAAGAAAACTTACTCAACTATCATTTAACAACACCTGGGTTGCGAACCTAAAGCCCCTGAATGGACTCCCTAACCTAAAAACGGTTTATTGCGATAACACGGGGATTCATGAATCTTCAACGGCAGAGTTTATGCAAAATCATAAGAACGCTCTTGTAATTTGTGAAACGGAAGGCCTGTCAAAATGGTGGAACACGATGAGTCCGGAATGGAAAAAATACTTCCGGCAAGGCAGGCAATTGGCCGATGTACCAACTAAGGAAGCTTTGGCTGCATTGGTTAATATCGATTCTATTGATATTTCGGGCAATCAAAGAGTTGCCGATCTTGCGCCTCTTACTCTACTGTCAAACCTTAAAACTCTTAAAATCAGTAATACACGGATTGCGTCACTTAATCCCATTTCAAATTTGATTAATCTGCAGAAACTTGATTTTTCCCATACCAGCATATCGAATCTGGATGATTTATCAAAGCTTAACAATTTAGTGCTCCTTTTTTGTGATGATACGCCAACGGATAGCTTAAAGCTTATTCGTTTCATAAACGGCAACAAGAGATGCCTTGTCGTTTACAAATCAGCTGAATTAATGAATTGGTGGGGGAATCTGAGCAATGAATGGCGGGCCGTTTTCCGGCTTTATACCCGACTCGATGCGCCTCCAACCCCGGTTCAATTACACAGTTTAATCAACCAGGACTCAATAACTATAAGTGGTAAAAACTTAATTAGTCTGGAACCTTTAACGGAATTCAGTCATTTGAAATATTTGAATTTATCCAAATGTGGTTTCAGTAATTTACCAAATCTTGAAACATTCAGAGACTTATCCGTATTGGATATTTCTGACAACCCTGTTATAGATTTGAAAGCAATCGAAGACAATAATGGATTACGGGTATTAAATTGCAGCAATACAGCCATTAAAAATCTAGTGCCGTTAGAAAAATTAAGTCATTTAGAAGAACTGAAGTGTTCAGGTACACGGATTAAGGATTTAGAACCTGTTTCTAAACTGACAAATCTGATTAGCCTGGATATATCCAATACATTTGTAAAAAAAACAGGTTATCTGGAAAATCTTAACAAACTCAGAAACTTTGTTTGCTACAATACTCCTATTTCAAAGAAATCGATTGACGAATTCAGTAAAATACATCCAAAATGTAGTTTGACACATTTTTGAAAAATTAAGAAACTCTACATCAAATGAAATACATCAAATTTTACGAAGCTGGAATCAACTGGCTGCATCATAAATTAAGTAAAAGGCAATTCCTCATTTTTTCAAGTATGCTGATTGGTTTGAGTGCGGGACTGGCTGCTGTCATTCTTAAATCTATTGTTCACTATATCCATGATGCAATTACCCATGATTATCATTTTCAATATCAATATTACATTTACCTGCTTTTTCCATTAGTGGGCATTTTACTGTGTGTGTTTTTTGTGCACCGTTTTCTTCATGGGAAATTGGGGAAACCACCTGAAACAGTCGCACCCGATGAGTCTATGACGTCTGTCATGAAAAAATTTGATGAGACCGGAGCCTGGAATTTTCCTGTGACCGATAATGGTCAGTATGTTGGATTTATTTCGAAATCGAGTATTTTCAGCAAATACAGGAAGGTTTTAATTAAAAGCAGCATCAATTAAAAAAGAAATTAAAGCAAAATTAAAGCCACATTAAAAAAAAATTAAAAAACAGGCTGTTGTGTGAAGATGTGATGAAGAGCCCGCTAATATTACACTTTAAAGAAAATAATACGCTCAATTTTAGATTGTGGTTTGAGATTTGATCTAACTTTGTCGCACTAACTAAAACAAACCAAAACATGAAAAAGATTTCATTATTTGTAGCAGCACTGGCAATTGGATTTGCAGGCTTTGCTCAAACAACACCGGCTGCTTCAAAGAATGCTAAGCCAGCAACTACAAAGGATACTAAAGTTCCTGCGAAGAAAGACGACAAGAAGGCGGCTCCTGCGGCAAAGAAAACTGACGCAAAAACAACTGCTCCTGCAAAAACAAAATAGTTCTGTTTAGCAGATAAAACGATCCCCGCACAAGCGGGGATTTTTTTTGTCGTTAACCAAATTTTAATCCGGTTTTACTTCTGTTTTAATTCCCGGTCATTTTCTTTACATCAAAATAGTAATGAAAATGAAACCTCTTCTTCCGATCTCCCTATTCTTGCTGACAATAATAGTGTCTTGCAGTCAATCGCCAAAACAAGCAACAAAGAATACAGTTTCAAATCCAATAGATTCAAATACCATAAAAAAACTGGCAGTCGTAAAGCCTGGATTGTATTTCGCAAATCTTAAAAATAGTGATACTGTTAAATCTCCAGTGACAATTCAAATGGGGATACGGGGAATGACTGTTGAGCCTGCAGGTAAACTAAATACAGGAAAAGGTCATTATGCGCTTATAATTGATGGCAGCTTTATTGAAAAAGGTAAACAATTCGTAAAAGACAAAACGCATTTTAATTTTGAGACGGGACAAATAAGCGATACACTCAAATTAAAGTCGGGGGAACACGTGCTGACCCTTCAATTTGTTGATGGTCTGAACCAAAGTTATGGCCCGGAATGGACCAGTTCAATTTCGATAATAGTCGAGAAACAAATCCGTAGTGCCGTAAGTAATAATGCAATGAAAAAGCACGGTTACAAAAAACATTCAACTTAATAGGCTGTTTTTATAATGGGCTTGGATGGACGAACTGCTTTTGTTTTGATTGGTTGATTGTTTTTTTGTGCAGGGCTGTCCATCCTCCCATTTTTCCATTTCAATACGTCTCCAAAGTAGCCCAAGGCCATATCTTTACCTATATTTTTACTCGCTATCCATACTATTGCATGATTTTTGCGTTGTTTAATTAAGAGTAAATGGCATTAATGCCTTTTTTTTCGAAAATCTACACTTTTGATCCATGCTTATTGAGTCAAACTATGCAAATAGCTCTCTTGATATTTTGCTTGCAGATGATGATAGAGATGATCGTTTCTTTTTTAAACTGGCACTAAACGAAATGCCGTTCCCTGCGCAATTAACAACAGTTGAAGATGGGGAAAAGTTAATGAATCATCTTGCAAAAAAATCAGAAGCACTTCCTGATGTTCTTTTCCTCGATCTTAATATGCCAAAGAAAAATGGTTCAGAATGTCTATATGAGATAAAGCAAAACATTAAATTGAAAAAACTTAAGGTAATAATATATTCTACTTCTCTTCATGAAAATGTCGCTGATCAACTTTATACCAATGGGGCACATTATTACATCCAGAAACGCGAATTTGAAGAACTAAAAAATATTCTTCTGCAAATTCTGCCGTTAATACAAACTCAAATGGAACAGCCCCCAAGAGCAAATTTTATTTTCAATCCAGTTAATTCCAAATCATCCGGCTCGCACTATACCCTGAAATCACCCTTGAGCTAAATTTGAAAATCATCCGTTACAGTTGGGTGGTTTTTGACTCTAATATCTTATAAAATAAAAAGCGATAAGATGAATAAAAATAAAACCTTCATTAAAGTTGCTTTTATATGTTCCACTTTTTTTCTGATTGTTATGTCGTTTATAACTTATTTACGGATTGAAAATCTCATAGGTGCTTCAAAACAACTTAATCATACTAGTCAGGTAGAACTTGCGCTTAATAATATATTTTCCAATCTTAAAGATGTTGAGTCAGGGCAAAGGGGCTACTTACTAACCAATGACTCCGTTTTTTTAGATCACTATAAAAGGGCCGAAGATAATCTTACTTTATATTTCCGGGAATTGGATTCACTTGCAAACTCATTTCCACTTCACCGGAAAAATATCAAAATATTAAGATTTCTCGTGTACAAAAGAATGGAGCAAATAAAATCGACAATGGAAGATGCCGGTGTTTTCCCTAAATATTCTATTGAATTATTAGAAGGGAAAACCGCAATGAACGACGTTCGCAATCAAATTGATAAAATGAAATATGAAGAAGACCGGCTTTTGAAAGAGAACAAGCATGAATTAAATGAAGAAACATTGCTCACGCCTCTATTTGCAATCTCACTCATGTTCGTTTCCATTTTAATATTGGTTGTGGCCTATTACAGATTAATTAGAGAACTTAAAATATCGATAGCATTGGAATCTGATTTGGCTGAAAAAAACATAGCACTTAAAACGCATGTGGCGATGTTAACAACGATGAATAAAGAATTGGAACTGTTCACTTACATATCCAGTCATGATTTACAAGAACCTTTACGTAAAATACAAACTTTTATCAAATTTATGATCGAAAAGGAAGATCATAATCTATCCCAAGACGGAAAATTCTATTTGCAAAGGATATATATTGCAGCAAATCGGGTGCGTGACCTCATTGAAGATTTATTGAAATATTCTCTTTTGAAAAAGACGGATAAAAAATTGGAGAAAATTGATATCAATTTAATCCTGAAAGAAATAATAAATGACTACAAAGAAATTATTGAAGAAAAAATGGCCACTATTGAGGTCAATTGCCCGTGTGAGATAATGGCTATCAGGTTTCAAATCCATCAACTCATGGATAATCTGATTAGCAACTCTTTAAAATACAGCAAATCCAATATTCCTTCAAAAATTCTCATTGATTGCAAAATCCTTCCTGGTCAAAAACTAAATAATAAGAATCTATTCCCAGGGATTAATTATTGCCATATTTCGGTTACTGATAATGGCATTGGTTTTGATTCTCAATACAAAGACCGAATTTTTGAAGTTTTCCAACGGTTGCACAGCTATGATGAATATGAAGGTTCTGGTATGGGGCTGGCAATTTGTAAAAGAATTGTTGAAAATCATGGAGGCACTATCACTGCGACTGGAATTGTAAATCAGGGAGCGAGGTTTGATATTTACATTCCAGTTGGATAAGATGTTTTGGCTTAGTTTCGAAGATAATCCTCATTTAACTCATCCCTATTAAACTTGAAATTTTTATTTTTCAGTTTCACAACGATAAACAGCCTGTTTCCACTAATTTTTAGAGTATTTACTCGGGTTTAACCTCTAAGGTTGCGGACTGGACGGGATTATTCGTCTCCTTCGTCGGCTCATGGACCCTCGGCGTCCCATAGTCAAAGTAAAACGAGGCCTTTCTGGCGTTTTTTTATTCCCCTCCAAGCCTTTACGAGCAAGCTCTCTGGCTTTCCGGATAACAAAAAATCCCGCCCATCAGGGCGGGACTCGTTTTGCTTATTTGCGGACTGGACGGGACTCGAACCCGCGACCCCGTGCGTGACAGGCACGTATTCTAACCAGCTGAACTACCAGTCCTTTGGTCTTGAGGAGTGCAAAAATATGCTTTTTAAATGAATAGCCAAAATTTAGCGAAGATTACTGAGCGTGTTTACGTTTTATTCTTTGTAGGATTCCAAAAGGAGGCCGAGTTCTTTTAGAAGTTTGGCCTTTTCGTCAGCCATTCCTTTGATGCCGGACTGGAGGTGGTCTATGGATTTCTGGAGTTCTTGCTGGTCGAGGGGCATGTCCATGCCGTCGACTACGCTGAAGGCTTCGATGCAACTGAGGTAGTCGGAGTTGAGGGCCAGCTGAACGAAGTAGAAGAGCCGGGATCTGCAGTCGATTCCGGATTCCCAGCAGGCCGAAAGGAATTCGACTTTGTATTTGCTGAGTTTTTTGTCTTCGATGGCATCGACAAGAAATTCGAGGGCGCGGGGCTCGTTTTTGATGAGTTTCAGGACATCTTCGCGGACGTCACGGTTGTGGGCATCGGTGAGTAAGGCGACCAGGCTGGCTTTGTTTTTGGCGCTTGCCTTCTTTTCTTCTTCTCCGATGATGATGGAGTTGTAGTGCTTTGGATCGAAGTAGTCTTTGTTGTTATCGGATGTTTTGTCCATGAAAAAGCTGATTTTGAGAAGACAAAAATAGAAATGTTTTAAATAGGTTATTGCTTTCTGGTTCCGAAAATGATACTGCCGGCCCGAACCAGGGTGCTTCCTTCTTCGATGGCGATTTTGTAATCGGCACTCATGCCCATGCTGAGAATTTCGGGTTTCAGGTTACCGGGGGCGGGGGATTCGGATGTGCGGTTGCTGAGACGGGTGAAAAAATCGTAAAGGGCTTTGAATTCAGACCTGATCCGGGTTTGGTCATCGGTATTGGAGGCCATGCCCATCAGCCCTGTTATGCGGACATTCTTCAAGGTCTTGAACTTGTCTGAAGCCAGGATTTGCTCTGCCTCTTCGATGCTTAATCCGAATTTGGTTTCTTCACGTGCGATATAGATCTGGAGGAGGCAATCAATGACGCGGTTGTTTTTCAGGGCCTGCTTGTTGATTTCTTCTAAAAGCCCAAGGCTATCGACCGAATGGATGAGGCTTACAAATGGAGCAATGTATTTTACTTTGTTGGACTGAAGGTGTCCGATCAGGTGCCAGCGGATGTCTGAAGAAAGCTGACTTTGTTTGGCCAGCAATTCCTGCACTTTGTTTTCACCGAAATCGCGCTGACCGGCTTTATAGGCCTCGAGTATTGTTTCGGCCGGGTGTGTTTTGGAGACGGCCAGCAAGGTGACAGATTCAGGCAGTTCTTTTTTTATTTTTAATATGTTTTCTGAGATATTCGACATTCAACTTTAGACTTTGAACTATATCTCTTATTCCAGACTGTATATAACCAACCCGCTTCTCAACTTGGGTTCTACCCAGGTTGTTTTGGGCGGCATGATGGAGTTGGTGTCGGCAATTCGTTTGAGCTGCTCCATGGCTACCGGATAAAGTCCGAAGGCAACGGCGTCACCTTTGTCGACTCGTTCTTTCAGGGCTTCCATGCCTTTGATTCCGGGGACGAAGCGAATGCGTTTGTCGGTTTTTAAATCGTGAATGCCCAAAATGGGGGAGAGGATGTGCTCGGTGAGCAGGAATGCGTCCAGGGATCCCACGGGTTCGATATCGTGTACAATGCCCGGTTTGGCTGTGAGGGAATACCAGTCTGAGCCCAGGTAGATACTGAAGTTGTGTTTGCGCGCAGGTATATAAACCTGCGCACCCATTTTGGTTATTTCAAATTTCCCTGCGATTTTACGGAGAAATTCTTCTTTGCTCAGGTTGTTCAGATCATGAACAACGCGGTTGAAATCGTAGATTTTGAGTTCTGTTTCGGGAAAAAAAATGCCCAGGTAAAAGTTGAACGCTTCTTTTCCGCTGTAGGCCGGGCTCGAAAGTCTTTTGGATTTGCCCAGCAGGGCAGAAGATGCAGAGCGGTGGTGTCCGTCGGCAATATAGACCGCAGGAATCTGTTGAAAACGCCCCCGGATAAGGTCAACGGATTTGGGATCTCTTACAACCCAAAGCTGGTGGCGGATTCCGTCTGTTGTGGTAAAGTCATTGGCCGGAGGACTTTTGCAAATGGTGGTGGTCAGGTTGTCAATTGCTCCGTCATTGGGATAACTGAAGAGTACCGGTTCTGCATTGAACTGACAGACGTCGAGGTATTCCTTTAATTTTTCTTCTCTTTCGGTGAGGGTTTGTTCGTGAATTTTGATGACGCCGCTCAGGTAATCGTCTATGCTGCTGCAACCGATGATACCGGTAAAGGTATGATCGTTTTTCCGTTGCCGGTATACGTAATACGAGGCCTGTTCATCCTGTGAAAGGATGCCCTTTGCTTTAAAATCGAGGTAACGTTGACGCACTTTTTTGAGCCGCTCGGGTGTGCCGGGCTGCGTGTGCCTGCCATCGCTGAAGTCAGGGTTGATGATGTGCAGAAAGGTATAGGGGTTGCTTTTTAGCTTGTCCAGCAATTCGTTGCGTGAATACCCGTCTACGGAGCGGGAAGCGACCAGTTGTACTTTGTCGTGAGCAGGCCGGATTCCCTTAAAAGGAATAATGTTCGCCATCTGAGCCCGTAATTTATTTCAGCCGGGATATGATCAGTTCGGCAAGTTCGATGCCTATACGTTCCTGGGCCTCTTCTGTTGCGGCTCCGATATGCGGGGTAAGGGAAATCTTCGGATGGGTTAACAGATCGGTCCGGGGTGTGGGTTCGTTTTCAAAAACATCGAGGCAGGCATGTGCTACTTTTCCGGAGTTGAGGGCTTCAATCAGGTCGGTTTCGTCAATCACGCCCCCGCGGGATGCATTTACAACGATCACGCCTTTCTTCATCAGGGCAAACTCTTTGGCTCCGATCACTTTTCCCGAAGGAACATGCAGGGTAATGAAATCCGAATGCTGAATCAGGGCTTCGGGCGAAGTGGTTTTGACGCTGACTTTAACAGGACTTGCGCCTTCAATTTCAATCTCCAGGTTTGCTTCCCGGATGAAGGGGTCTGAAGCCAGAACTTTCATTCCTGTTCCCAGAGCGATTTTGGCTACAGCTTGTCCGATCCGGCCGAAGCCGATTATCCCGATTGTTTTTCCTTTTAATTCAATTCCTTTGGCGTATTTCTTTTTCAGTGTGTCGAACTGTGTGTTACCTGTTACCGGCATCTGGCGGTTGCTGTCATATAAAAAGCGTACAGCATTGTAAAGATGGGCAAAAACGAGCTCAGCCACAGAGTGGGAGGACGCTGCAGGAGTGTTCACCACCTGCAAGCCTTTTGTTTTGGCATATTCGACATCAATGTTATCCATTCCGACACCGCCCCGTCCAATGAGTTTCAGGTTCGGGCAGGCATCGATCAGCTCCTTTCGGACTTTGGTGGCGCTGCGCACGGTAAGCCCCTCGTAATTGTTCTTGTTAATGGCGGCAGCTAAATCCTCCTGGGCCACTTTTTCAGTTATTACATTAAACCCTGCTTTTTCGAGCAGGGCTTTTCCCTGGGCATCAATCCCATCGTTTGCTAAAATTTTCTTCATACGGGTTCTGTAATTATTCCCTAACGATGAATTCGATAGGTACGTTTATTAGTTTGCTGAACTCCTCTCCTGAATCACGCATATCCTCATCCTGTTCGAAATAGAACCACCTGATCACGGCCTCATGCCCCTCGTTGTAATAATTATCCAGCTGTTTTAAAATATCAAGCAGGTGCTTGGCAGAAGTGGAGTTGAAGTAGTCAAGGGAAATATCAAAAATAACTTTATTCGCTTTTCCGCTCTGGCCTTTCTGGTAAAAAAGAACAGCTTGGTATTGTTCAAGCCATTTAACGATGGGTTCGTAAAATTTACTGGCATTTTCGGGCCTTGATTCGCCTGAAATTTCAAACTTGTTGTTCACAGGGTCCAATACAACTTTAGGCGAAAATTCTGTTTGTTCTATGATTAATGCGTCCATATAAATTTCTTTACGTTGTATGTTATGCTGACGTTTCTGCGCTGATCTGTGTTTTTAAAATATAAAATGAAATGTCACTGCCGGTAGGGATAAACTCGTAATCGAGTTTGTTGCCTGATTTGATGGCCATATCAATGATGCCAAGGCCGGCACCACCTTTTACGGAAAGCTTCCCTTCGGCGAGAATGTTTCGGTATATTTTCTTGATGTCGTCTTTGTCGAGGGCGTTTACCTCATCGATCATTTTTTTGAGCTTGGCGATCTGTTCGTTGTAGATGTAATTACCGGACACTACGTAATAGTGTTTTCCGGACTTTCCAAGAATAAAGAGCGAAAGGTGCTGTTGTTTCTCTTCTACATCCGAATGGCGGTTGATGTTTTCGAGGGACTCAACGATAATGTTATAGACCTTCTTTTTGGTCAGCAGCTCTTCCTCCTGAAAGGCGATGGAGTCATTTTTAACACCTTTTAAAATGGCATTAATAAGTTCGGGGGTAACATCGCCCAGATACGCCAGAAGTATCTGTTGATCAGACATTAAACTATAGGCGTGTTCGATAAACTCTGTGTCGTCACTCATAGAATTAATTTAGATCAAGCAATTAAAGACCAAATGTAATGGTTTTTTTCCTAAAATCACATTAGCAGGTCAGGTCTCCTTTTACGGGTTCGTTCGAGCGCCTGTTCCATTCTCCATTGCTCTATCCTGGCGGGGTTTCCTGACAGCAACACCTCAGGAACCTTTAGGCCCTTGAATTCCGCCGGCCGCGTATAGGCGGGCGGCGCCAAAAGTCCATCCTGAAACGAATCAGACAATGCCGAGGTTTCGTCTGAAAGTACCCCAGGGAGCAGCCTGATGAGGGCATCTGCAACAATTGCAGCGGCCATTTCACCCCCCGAAATGACATAGTCACCAATCGACAGTTCCCTGGTAATGTACAATTCCCTTACCCGTTCATCAATTCCTTTGTAATGCCCGCAGACCAGCATCAGGTTGTTGAAGGTGGAGAGCTGATTGGCGGTTTTCTGGTTAAAAAGTTCCCCGTCCGGGGTCAGGTAAACGATTTCGTCGTAATTGCGCTGGGATTTTAAGGTTTCTATGCATTTTGACAGAGGCTCGATCATCATGACCATACCGGCTCCGCCTCCAAACTGGTAATCGTCTACCGATTTATGTTTGTTTTCTGAATAATCCCTTAGATTCACGAAATTGACTTCTGCGAGGCCTTTCGAAAGGGCTCTTTTCATTATCGAATGCTGAAAAGGACTCTTGATAAGATCTTCGTGGATGGTGATAATATCTATTCGCATAGGGCAAATTTATTGAATTAAAAGTTTAAATTTGTTTAGGACGCAATAATGTCTTAACGTATGCAAGATATCCGATCTGACTGGTCTTTTGACGAAGTGCTTGAAATTTATAATGGTCCCTTGCTGGATTTGGTTTACAGCGCTTCGGCTCTTCATCGCAGGTACAACAATCCTTCTGAAATACAGGTCAGTTCGCTGGTTTCCATCAAAACAGGTGGTTGCTCCGAAGACTGTTCGTATTGTCCCCAATCCGCCCGTTATCATACAGGGGTGGATGTGCACAAGCTGATGCCGATTCAGCAGGTGCTGGATGCTGCCCAAAAAGCAAAGGATGGGGGAGCTTCCCGTTTATGCATGGGGGCTGCCTGGCGCGAAGTGCGGGACAACAGCGATTTCGAACGGGTTCTCGAAATGGTAAAGGCTGTCAACGGTATGAATCTTGAAGTTTGCTGCACATTGGGTATGCTGACCGAATCCCAGGCTCAAAAACTTGCAGAGGCCGGTTTGTATGCCTACAACCACAACCTGGATACCTCCGAAGAGAATTACAAGAGCATTATTACAACCCGAACCTATGACGACAGGCTTAATACGATAAACAATGTGCGTAAGGCTGGTGTTACCGTTTGCTCGGGAGGAATAATCGGAATGGGGGAGTCCGTTCAGGACAGGGTTAACCTGTTGCTTACCTTATCGCGTCTGAAGCCCCAGCCCGAATCTGTGCCGATCAACGCATTGGTTGCCGTTGAAGGAACCCCGCTTGAAAAACAACCTGTTTTACCCATCTGGGATATGGTCAGGATGGTAGCCACCACTCGTATTGTGATGCCTAAGACCGTTGTACGTCTTTCAGCCGGAAGAACAGCTATGTCCGATGAAGGACAAGCGCTTTGTTTTATGGCCGGTGCCAATTCGATTTTTGCGGGGGACAAACTGCTGACCACACCCAACCCTGACTTCAACGCGGACATGAACCTTTTTAATACGCTGGGCCTGAAACCCAAAAAAGCGGTAAAAATAAACGAAACGGTATTGGATTGAACCTACTGATTAAAACTGCATCGGTTGTTTTTCTGTCGGGAGCGACTTCGCTGCTTGCCCAGAGCGATGCCTATTATTCTTCTGGGGGTGGTTCAAAAGGTAAAAAGTATATTGTGAGTGCAGGTTACGGACTGGGTACATCGGAGTGGTTTTCGAATCACGGCAGTTCAAGTTTGTTCGACCGCTCGGGCAACCTCATTCCTTCTGAAAATGGACATTTCAAAGCCAGCAATGCAACCAACTGCACGAATCTGGAGGTAGCCGCACCCCTTTCATTCATAAGGGTCGGATTGGGTATAAGTTTTGAAAAAGATTACCTGGATGAACTGACACTTACCGGAGGATCTTATGGATCGGGAGGCAGTAAAATTATTTTTGACCAGAGTTTTGGGCTTGAAAAAATATACGCGCACATCGAAGTCCCGTTTAAAATGAATACGACCAAAACCTACGAAATCAGCCTCAAGGGCAGCATTGGATTTTACGGATATTCAGGGGGAACTGCCCACCCTGATTTTTTCGGAGGCAGTGAATTGCCCAGTACTTTTTTTTCGGGGTTGGGGATTCTGGCCGATTACCGCATCACCCGCCATATGTTCGTATTTATAAATCCCATGATCGAATACAATTATTTTAAAAATACGTCTGATTTTGATTACAGTTCCATTGTGCACAACATTGTTAACTTCAGCGCAATTGCCGGTATCCGCCTAGACGTTTCAAGGGATTGACAGAATTTTATGCCACTTACATCACTTGCAAAGCGGTTTTCAGAAGGCAATTTACGTGAGCTGCGCGTTTTTCCTTCCCACCTGATCGACTTTACTTCGAATGATTACCTGGGGCTGGCCCGTTCAAAGGAATTGCTTGAGCTGATTGCTGAGCAATCCATCCGGGATGGCGAACACCTGAACGGATCAACGGGCTCCCGCCTGCTGAGCGGAAACTCAAAACTGGCCGAAGACCTGGAGATCCAACTTTCCGGCTTTCACGGTTCTGCAAACGGTCTGCTTTTCAATTCGGGCTACGATGCAAACCTGGGCTTGTTTTCCTGTGTTGCCAAAAGAGGGGACACCATTCTGTACGATGAACTCATTCATGCCTCGGTAATTGACGGGATCAGGCTTAGCAATGCATTTGCGTATAAATTCAGGCACAACGACCTGGGTCATCTGGAACTCCTGATCAGCAGAGCCAGGGGCAGCGTTTACGTGGCAGTTGAGTCCATCTATTCCATGGATGGGGACCTGTCTCCGCTGGCTGAACTTTCTGAAATCTGTAAAAAACACCAGGTCCGACTCCTGGTTGACGAGGCGCATGCCACCGGCATATTCGGTAAAAAAGGGGAGGGCAGAGTTTCTGAACTGGGCCTGGAGCAGGCCGTATGGGCCAGGGTACACACCTTCGGAAAAGCCATGGGGTGTCACGGAGCGATCGTTTTGGGATCCAGGGCACTGCGGGATTTTTTGGTAAATTTTTCAAGGCCCTTTATTTTTTCCACGGCATTGCCTGCACACAGCCTGGTTTCTATAAAATGTGCCTATCAGTTTCTTGAAACCCATCGCGGATTACGCTCCGAATTGGAACAGCGCATCCTGTACTTCAGGTCGAAGGCTGCAGGTTCAGGGCTGAACTCTTTTTCAGACCATGCGGGCCCGATACAGACCCTGCATATTCCGGGAAATGAACAGGTGAAAAAGCTTTCGCTTCGGCTTCAGGCAGAGGGTTTCGATGTAAGGGCCATCACAAATCCAACTGTTCCGGCAGGGAAAGAACGAATCCGTATTTGCCTTCACGCCTACAATACGCAGGAACAACTAGATGGGTTAATTAATTCAGTTTCCCGGAATATATGAGAAAGCTTTTTATTACCGGAATCGGGACGGACACAGGAAAGACCATTGCAGCTGCCGTACTTGCTGAATCATTACAGGCCGATTACTGGAAACCTGTTCAATGCGGAACTACCCCCGAAACGGATTCCCAAACTGTGAAGCGGCTGATCAGCAATCCGGTCAGTCGGGTTCATCCCGAAGCCTATTGTTTAAAAGAAGCCGCATCTCCACATGCGGCTTCGGAAAAAGAAGGCGTCAAAATTGATCTGGCTCAAATCGGGATACCCGTCTGCACCAATTCTACACTGATTATTGAAGGGGCAGGGGGCTTGCTGGTTCCTTTAAACGAAAAAGATCTGGTGGCTGATCTGATTTCTTTTCTTGGTGCCGAAGTTATTCTTGTTGCCAGCTTTTACCTGGGAAGCATCAACCACAGCCTGCTGACCTGCGCTGAGCTGAAAAGAAGAAATATACCGGTGCTTGGGCTCTTGTTTACAGGTGCTTCAAATCCTGAATCCGAGCGAATCATTCTGAAGCTGAGCGGACTTAAAAAATTAGGAAGTATCGGCCACGAAGCCTTGTTTAACAGGGAGGCTGTGCTGCGATACGCTCCGCAATTCCGGCAAATCCTATGAGCCTCAGCGAAAGAGACAGTACATCGGTCTGGCACCCTTATTCCGACGGAAAACTTTTTGGAGATACCGTAGAGGTGCTCTCTGCTTCAGGTTCATGTCTGTATGCAACGGACGGAAAAAAATACATCGATGCAATTTCTTCCTGGTGGACAACCATCCACGGTCATTCCCATCCGCATATTGCTTTTAAAGTTGGCGAACAGCTTAAGAAACTCGACCATGTTATTTTTTCAGGGTTCACACATCATCCGGCGGTGGATCTTGCCGAAAAGCTTCTGCAACGACTACCTTCGAATCAGAAAAAAATATTTTATTCCGACAACGGGTCTACAGCTGTAGAAGTGGCTCTGAAAATGGCCATTCAATACTGGCACAACAAGGGTATGGCCCGGAAAAAAGTAATCGCATTTACGAATTCCTATCATGGAGACACGTTCGGTGCCATGTCGGTCAGTGAACGAAGCGCGTTTACAGCCCCTTTTAAAAACTTTCTTTTCGATGTCGAATACCTTACTGTTCCCGTCAGAGGCAAGGAAAATCAGGTCCTGCAGGAGTTAAAGGAGAAGTTTTCAGGCCGTGGGGCATCTGCGTACGCCTGCTTTATATTTGAGCCTCTTGTTTTGGGGACGGCCGGTATGGTTATGTATGAACCAGAGGTGTTGAATCAACTGGTGTCGCTCTGCAAAGAAAACAACGTACTTACTATTGCAGATGAAGTAATGACGGGATTCGGTCGCACCGGCAAATTTTTTGCCTGTGACCATATTCGTATGCAACCCGACCTGTTTTGCCTTTCCAAAGGATTGACTGGAGGCACCATGGCCATGGGTATTACATCCTGCAGTCAGCAGGTGTTTGATAGCTTTAAAGCGGGAGGAAGCTCTGCTTTTTTTCACGGACACTCCTACACAGTCAACCCGGTGGCTTGTTCTGCTGCAATCGCTTCGCTTGAAATCTTTGATGGAGTAATCGGTCAGTGCGGTATTGATAAATATGCCTGTACTCATTTTCCCGGGCAGCCAGAAGGCAATTCCCAGCACCACAAAGGTGTCCACCAGCTGTGAAACCACGGTGGATCCTGTTGACCGCAGCCACATCATTTTACCGCCTGTTTTGTCCCTCAGCAGCCAGAAAATAAAAACATCAACGAACTGCGAGGTCAGAAAGGCCACAATACTGCCCACGATGATCCACATACTTTGTCCGAAAACCGCATTGAACTGATTGTCCGTAACAGAAGCCGAAATCGGCGCGGCGGTGACCCGGGTTGCAAAAAGCAACAGGATAAATGTATACGAAATCAAACCGGCGGTTAATAGTGAAAGTTTTCGTACCCCTTTGGTCCCAAAATACTCGTTAATGATGTCCGTAGCGATGAAAACGACCGGCCAGGGAATAATACCAATACTCATAATAAAAGGGCCTTTGCCGAAAAAGGGACCCAGGGCAATCAGCTTAGATCCGATTAACTCGGCCACAACCGCATTGGTAATAAAAAAACCTGCCAAAACGATAAAAACGATGTCTTTCCTTGAACTGAACAGCATGGTTTTAAGCAGTCGTTAAAAATTCCTCAATGGCCGAATATATCAAATTCAATTCTGATTCAGAAATGCAGTACGGTGGCAAAACATAGATGATGTTTCCCAGAGGTATGGTTATGTATGAACCCAGAGGTCGCATCAGAATTCCTTTTCCCATAAAAAAGTCGTAGGCCTTTTTTCTGATTTCGTTAAAATAAGAGCCTGGTGCTG
>Ga0207063_1050_pt1:5000-26301 | contig 26301 bp, 18 predicted proteins | sample Alteio_BWMinCont_29_FD_153462 | JGI IMG/M metagenome (GOLD analysis project Ga0207063, IMG submission 153462) | Enriched cells from forest soil in Barre Woods Harvard Forest LTER site, Petersham, Massachusetts, United States -... | ecosystem: Environmental > Terrestrial > Soil >...
AAATACTCTCGACTGACCGATAGTGAACCAGTACCGTGAGGGAAAGGCGAAAAGAACCCCGGTGAGGGGAGTGAAAAAGAACCTGAAACCGTCTGCGTACAAGCAGTAGGAGTGTTCTACTGAGAAGTAGGAGATGACTGCGTACCTTTTGTATAATGGGTCAGCGAGTGACTGTTAGTGGCAAGCTTAACCGAAGAGGGAAGGCGAAGGGAAACCGAGTCTGAAAATGGCGTCAAGTCGCTAGTAGTCGACCCGAAACCGAGCGAGCTAGCCATGTCCAGGGTGAAGCTTCGGTAACACGAAGTGGAGGCCCGAACCCACATCTGTTGCAAAAGATGGGGATGAGGTGTGGCTAGGAGTGAAAGGCTAAACAAGCTCGGAGATAGCTGGTTCTCCTCGAAAGCTATTGAGGTAGCGCCTCGTGATAAGTGCCTTGGGGGTAGAGCACTGTTTCGGTGAAGGGGTCATCCCGACTTACTGAACCGATGCAAACTCCGAATACCGAGGACATGTTTCACGGGAGACACACGGCGGGTGCTAACGTCCGTCGTGAAAAGGGAAACAACCCAGATCACCTGCTAAAGTCCCAGAATTTAGGTTAAGTGTGAAACGTAGTGGAAAGGTGTAAACAGCCAGGAGGTTGGCTTAGAAGCAGCCATCCTTTAAAGAAAGCGTAATAGCTCACTGGTCGAATCGGTCTGCGCGGAAGAATGAACGGGGCTAAAACCTAATACTGAAGCAGTGAATGCCATTTGCTGAGAGGTGAAAGGCGTGGTAGAGGAGCGTTCGGTAGGCCAAAGAAGGCATATTGAGAAGTGTGCTGGAGGTATCCGAAGTGCGAATGCTGACATGAGTAACGATAATGCGGGTGAAAACCCCGCACGCCGAAAGTCCAAGGATTCCTGCGCAACGGTAATCGACGCAGGGTGAGTCGGCCCCTAAGGCGAGGCGGAAACGCGTAGTTGATGGGAAACAGGTTAAAATTCCTGTACTTCGACAGACTGTGAAGGGATGACGGAGAAGGCTAGGTGAACCGGAGACTGGTAGTTCCGGTTGAACTGTGTAGAGAGAGTTATCAGGAAAATCCGGTAGCTCGTTAATCTTGAGACAGGAGTACGATTGGCGTGAGCCAAGAAGTCACCGATGCCAAGCTTCCAGGAAAAATCTCTAAACGCAAGGTCTGTGGGAACCGTACCGTAAACCGACACAGGTGGACAGGTAGAGAATACTAAGGCGATGAGACAACTTGGGTGAAGGAACTAGGCAAATTGGCACCGTAACTTCGGGAGAAGGTGCACCTTTTCAAGTGAAAGCAGAAACAGCAAGAGCAAGAGGAGGTTGAAATAATCAGGTGGTTGCGACTGTTTACCAAAAACACAGCACTCTGCGAACTCGTAAGAGGAAGTATAGGGTGTGACGCCTGCCCGGTGCCGGAAGGTTAATTGAAGTGGTTAACGTATGCGAGAGCGTATGTGAAGCTGTGGATCGAAGCCCCGGTAAACGGCGGCCGTAACTATAACGGTCCTAAGGTAGCGAAATTCCTTGTCGGGTAAGTTCCGACCTGCACGAATGGCGTAACGACAGCCACACTGTCTCCACCCAAGGCTCAGTGAAATTGAAGTCGCTGTGAAGATGCAGCGTACCCGCGGCAAGACGGAAAGACCCCGTGCACCTTTACTACAGCTTTACACTGGACTTTGAGTTTGACTGTGTAGAATAGGTGGTAGGCGAAGAAGTGAACTCGCAAGAGTTGATGGAGTCGAAAAGTGAAATCCCACCCTGGAAAAGTTGAAGTTCTAACTTAGGACTCTAATCGAGTTTGAGGACCCTGTATGGCGGGTAGTTTGACTGGGGCGGTCTCCTCCTAAAGAGTAACGGAGGAGCACGAAGGTACCCTCAGCGCGGTCGGACATCGCGCGAAGCGTGTAATGGCAAAAGGGTGCTTGACTGTGAGACAGACAAGTCGAGCAGGTGCGAAAGCAGGTCATAGTGATCCGGTGGTTCTGAATGGAAGGGCCATCGCTTAACGAATAAAAGGTACGCCGGGGATAACAGGCTAATACCGCCCAAGAGTTCATATCGACGGCGGTGTTTGGCACCTCGATGTCGGCTCATCACATCCTGGGGCTGAAGCAGGTCCCAAGGGTATGGCTGTTCGCCATTTAAAGTGGTACGCGAGCTGGGTTCAGAACGTCGTGAGACAGTTTGGTCCCTATCTGCCGTGGGCGAAGGAGATTTGAGAGGAGCTACGCCTAGTACGAGAGGACCGGCGTGGAGGTACCACTGGTGGTCCGGTTGTTTCGCCAGAAGCATAGCCGGGTAGCTAAGTACCGACGGGATAACCGCTGAAAGCATCTAAGCGGGAAGCCTCCCTCAAGATGAGATCTCCCGAGGAGAAATCCTCCGAAAGGTCTGTCGTAGACGACGACGTAGATAGGTGGGATGTGTAAGTGCAGTAATGTATTGAGCTAACCCATACTAATTGACCGAGAGATTTGATTTAAGAATCCAACTGGTTATTGTTGGAGACTGAAGAAGACATATCCGAGAGAGTTACAGATTTTGAGTTGAGTAAGCCATAGTCTGGCGACCTTAGCGAGTAGGCCCCACCTGAACCCATACCGAACTCAGCCGTGAAACTGCTCAGCGCCGATGATACTGTGGGGTTCCCCCATGGGAAAGTAGGACATTGCCAGGCTTTTTTTTCAACCCCGATTTCTTTTCGGGGTTTTTCTTTTACTATATATATTAAGACTTCCGATAAGAAAACTTATCGGAAGAAATAGTATTGGCCTTGGTAGCTTTTAGAGGTGCAAAACGTGTCTACATTTGAACTATCTGCAAGTTTGCGAAGCAACATTGGGACAGGTGCGAGCCGTCGTTTACGTCGACTTGAGAATCGAGTTCCTGGTATCCTCTATGGTGCTGGGCAACCACCACAGTTGCTCTCCTTTGACCATAATCAATTATTGCGTGCATTGGAGGAAGAGGCATTTTGTTCACACATCCTGACTATCTATGTAGATGGTCAAGCACAAAGGGCTGTGCTAAAGGATTTGCAGCGACATCCCTACAAACCACGTATTGTCCATTTAGATTTATTGCGTATCACAGCGAAAGATAAAATTACCATGTCTGTGCCGCTTCACTTCACGGGTGAAGATATTGCACCTGGTGTAAAAGACAGTGGTGGCATGTTGGCTCGGTTGCTCAGTAGTGTTGACATTCGCTGTTTGCCAGACATATTGCCTGAGTACCTTGAAGTTGATGTTTCTCACTTGGGTCTTGATGAATCTCTTCATCTATCACAAATTCCTCTACCAGAAGGCATAGAGTTCATTGCATTAATTCATGAGGACGATCGCCCTGTTGTCAATATTCATATGCCGCGAACTGCCGAAGAGGAAAAATCTCTCCTTCCAGAGTCAGCAGTAGTTCCTGCTATCAATGTTAAAGAAGAGGTATCTGAAAATAAAATTGTGAATGAAAAAGACGGAAAATAACGATTTTTTCTGTACATGATGTCTTCTTTTTCACCTATTCAATTTGTTGCTGGCTTGGCCAATCCTGGAAAAAAATATGCTAAAAGTCGACATAATATTGGATCCTGGGTTGTAGTGGCGCTAGCAAAGACTGCTTCACTTCTCTTCAAGGAAGATGCTAGATTTCAAGGTTTGTTAGCTAAGCTTACGATCGATCAACAGAAATGCTGGCTTTTGATCCCAACGACCTATATGAATTGTTCAGGGCGTTCAGTCAAGACACTCGCCCGTTTTTACCAGTTACCTCCTGAATCAATTTTAGTCGTACATGATGATTTGGACTTACCACCGGGTATTGCTCGTTTTAAATACAGCGGTGGAGAAGGCGGACACAATGGCTTAAAAGACATTGTTACACAATTAGGCAGCAGGGATTTTTGGCGTTTACGTATTGGCATTGGCCATCCTGGACATCGTGATAAAGTCCATGATTATGTACTAAGCCCCCCTCCCCTGGTGGAACAGCAAAAAATTGAGCAAGCCATTACTCATACGTTAGCCCTATTGTTGCCCTTCATCCAAGGGGGTGCCACAGGTGCTCGGCAACGAGCCATACAAACATTGCATGATTTTAAACCAGAAGAAAAAAAATAGCTGGGGGTCTTTATGGAATTGAAGTGTGGAATCATCGGCCTGCCTAATGTTGGAAAATCTACCTTATTTAACGCACTCACTCAGGCGTGTGTTGCTGCAGCGAATTACCCTTTTTGCACAATAGAACCGAATGTTGGCGTTGTACCTGTACCTGATTTACGCTTAATGGAATTAGCTGCGATCGTGAAACCACAAAAAATAGTCCCTACTAGTATGAAATTTGTAGATATCGCGGGTTTAGTTGCAGGAGCAGCACAGGGCGAAGGTTTGGGCAATAAATTTCTTGCTCACATCCGTGAAGTCGATATGATTGCCCACGTGGCACGTTGCTTTTCGCAAACTGACGTAGTGCATTTATCAGGAAAAGTCGATCCCATTGCAGATATCCAAACCGTCAATACGGAACTTGCTTTAGCTGATTTGGAGACTGCTGAAAAAGCCATACTACGCTTAAATCGCGTGATTAAAGCTCATGACAAGCTTGCCAATGCTACAAAAAATTTGTTAAATCGCATTATTTTACAGTTAAATCAGGGACAGCTGCTGCGTCTTATGCAATTGAGTCCTGAGGATCATTTACTTTTACATCCCTATCAATTTTTAACCTTGAAACCTGTTCTCTACATTGCAAATGTCGATGAAACAGGTTTTTCAAATAATTCCCTATTGACGCAACTGGAAACATTTGCACGCTATGAACATGCCCAGGTCGTCGCACTGTGCGCCAAATTAGAAGAAGCTTGCATGAATTTAACAGAGGAAGAAAAAAAAGAATTTCTTCACGAGCTTAGTTTACAGGAAACAGGTCTAGCTAGGCTCATTCGTGCCAGCTATGATCTCTTGGGTTTACAAACATTTTTTACGGCAGGTATTAAAGAAGTACGCGCTTGGACAGTAAACCAAGGTGCTACAGCGCCACAGGCTGCTGCATGCATACATACTGATTTTTCAAAGGGCTTCATTCGGGCCGAAGTGGTTGGATATGATGACTTTGTTCGATGTAGGGGAGCACAGGGTGCCAAAGAAGCAGGAAAGTGGCGTTTAGAAGGGAAGAGTTACCTTATTGAGGATGGTGATGTTATTCACTTTTTGTTCCATGTATAAAAGCTCGCGTTCCCAGTACATCCAGCTTACTAAATAAACAGTTAATGGTGGTGTGGTTTAGGAGTCGGAGTAACACGGGTCGTCTCCACTGATTTATCATCAGCTGAGGATTGAAATAATATTGGTTCGTGTGTCGGATCTTGGTGTATTCCACACATATGGAGAATCCAATCAATAATTTTTTGTACGAAATTTCTTTCATCAATATATTTTTTATACTGCTCTTTACACATAACCTCTGACTTAATGACTTTAACTTGTGCCTCCCATTGGGTTGGCAATTCCAATAATGTTCGTTCTTTTTCTTCACATAGTTTTATTTCAATGACCGTTTTTGCCTCAATGACAAACGACTTCTTTTCTTGCTCATCCATTGCTTCTATTTTCTTGCAAACATCCTCTATATTACTAGGGGCATTAATTACACATTCACGATAGCCATGCCAAAAATTAAGGTAGAGAGCTTCTTCGGAAAAAACGACATTAACGTGCCATTCTGGAGATACAAGTATCATATCTTGATCACTCACTTGTTTCATAATGATAGTGCCGGGTGAGTGTTGCAACGATTGGTTGAAGTACCTGAGGAAAAATTGTTTATATAATTCCTGTTTCTGTTGACTAATGTTTTCTGGGAATTTGTTGAAAATAGCGTAAAATAGCTTGTCAATGCTAGGCGGCGGCATAGCTAAGTTAGTTTTAAACCTATTCGATTTATAAATAGCATAATCTTTGAGGAATTCCTGAAATTCGGAAAATTCATTGAGTGGAATATTATTAAAGGAAACAGATTCCCCACTTCTTTCTAAATCTCCAAAAAACGCCCCTACATCTTTTGGAGCTAGATAATAATCTTTATATGTGGCAGCTAGATGGGGCACATATCTTCTGTAGTTTTCAAATTGAGGCATATAAGCTACGACCTACATTAATTTATAACAATTATTAAGTATCTATTATAATGCTTTATATATACACTAGATACCAGTGGCTGACATTTACCTTTATCTATCTATATAACCCATTTGCCCTTTGTTGTAAAGGCTAGCGTTTCCCAGTGCATCCTAGTGCATCAAAAGCTTACTAAATGGCAATGGATGGTCTTGGAGTCGGCGTATCACTGATTACCTCCATCGATTTACCATCAACATTAGTTTGGTTTGAAAAAAATCTAACTGGTGCTGATCTAGCTAGAGCAGTACCTGGAGTATCACTGATTGTCTTCACCAATGTACTATCATCATCAATTAATCTATCTGATTGAACTGATTGAAAATCATATCTTTTAAAATTAATATCATATTTCTGGTTCTTATCACACATAAAAATACGGCTCAACCAATCCATAATTTTTTCTATAAAATTTCTTGTATCAAACAAACCTTTATACTTGTCGTCACATTCAACCTCTGATGAAATGACGCTAACATCATATGCATATAGTTCTACTAGTTCTACTTTAATGACCGTTCTTGTCTGCATGACATATGATCCTGATGATCCTGATAAATTTTTTAATACATCAAGATTATCAGTATCCTTATATTCACATATACTAGAAAATGCATTTGAAATAACAATGTACATAGCATCTTCTGATGGTATGACGATATTAATGTGATATTCATTACCAGAGGAAATCATATCTTTCAGCATTATTTGTTGCGCATATATATTACCGGGGATGTTCCAGAATTCTTGAGTAATGTAGCGTTCAATAAATTTTTTATATGACTCCTGTCGCTCTGGACTAATGTTTGGACATTTTTCAAAAATCTGGCGAAACAGATTTTCTGCGCTATTAGGCATAGCAGTTGCATTACAGAATGTTTTAAATTCGGAAAAATTATTTAGTGGAGTTCCATTAATAGACATAGTACTCCCACTTCTTTGTAAATCTGCAATAAAACCACACTCTAGCATATTCTTTGTGCGTTTATTGGTATCTATAACTAGCTCTTTCCATGCTTTATCTAGATATGGAATAAATTCTCTGTGGTTTGAAAAGGATGGCATAAAACCGACAACCTATTTTCTTATTAAATTACATTAATTATAACGATTTATATTTACATTATATACCAGCAATTGGCTGATATTTACCTTTATCTATATAACCCATTTGCCCTTTGTTTAAAGGCTAGCGTTTCCCAGTGCATCCTAGTGCATCAAAAGCTTACTAAATAGTAGTTGATGGCCTTGGAGTCGGCGTATCACTGATTGTCTCCACCGATGTGCCATCCGCTGAGGATTTAAAAAACATTGGCCTAGAGGTTATTGACGGAGCTTGGCGTAGAAATTCCTCTGAGTTAATATCGTTACTTAGGTTCACACACTTGAGATAACGGAGAATCTCTACAATCAAATCAATAAATTTTTCCACGTAACTTCTTTCATCCAAGAAACTCTGAAATCTTTCATCACATTGAACCTGCGATGTAACAAGCCCAACTGTTGCTTCCCATTGTTCTTTACTTAGCAATCTAGATAATTTTACTTCATAGGCTGTTTTTGTCTCAACGAAACACGACTCCTCTTCCCCCCAGCCTTTTCCCACCAAGCTACCTGTGTGCATCCTATATTTGTTATAAGTGATCGAAACAACAAGGTAAATAGCCTGTTCGGTCACTAAAATATTAGTGTACGCTACTGCTCCCGTCAGTAATATATTGCTCTGCCATTTTTCTAGGGGAAGGCAGGTATTGTAGTAGAATCCTTGATGCAAGCAGATGTCGAAAAATTGTTTGTATAACTTTTGTTTCTCCACACTAATATCTGGAAATTTTTCAAAAATATCGAAATACAGAAAATCAAAGCTGGGGTTTTTATAAAACTCGGAATCTGCATTATAATACTCGGAATCTGCATAGAATTTCTGAAATTTTTGAAAATCTTTTAATGGAACTCCTCTAATATACAAAGAATCGTGACCTCTTAGTAAATCTACCAGAGTCTTCATCTTTGTGAATGCTTGATCTAATGTTCGCATTTTTAGAAAATTTCTCTTTAAAACTCTATTATGTGCTCTGTGGTTTGGAAAGGTCTTCGTCTTCATAAAATTAATCTATTTTTTTATTAAAATTTAATTTAAACAATTATAGGTAATTTTTTATCTTTTTTCAATCATTTAACTGCTGTTTTACGCTTTTTTTACCATAAAAACTACTTATTTGCTTACAATTTACGATATAAAAAATTTCAGCAATTGACTGACATTTACATTTTTTATCCTTTTATTTTTTTACCCTTTTAAAGGATCTATCAATAACTGCTTCCCTACCCTCACTAGCGTGTTACGCATTAAAAAAAGCTTCCAACGTGAGCCGCCCAACTGCCTCCACAAGACGGCTGAACGAACTCCAGCCAGCAGAATGGCACGTATTTTGCTAATGACCTCTGCTTGATTTAAATAGCCACTATGACCTACCACTTGTAAACGAAAAGAAAGACGCCCCAAGGTAGCTAGATAGATATCCGCTAAACTATTGATAATCAATTGTGGTGAAGAAGCAAAATAGCTGGCCTGTAGCACAGCGTGCTTAATCCGCCGGCTCAGTGTTTGCTTTATTTCAGAAGAATAAAAAAGCTCACGTTCCAAGTGCATCAAGCTAACTAAATAACGGCTCATATCTCTGTTTTGAGCAAGTTTACTATGATCTAATAACGCAACAAGTTCCCGTAAGCCTAAACGTAGGCTTGCTATATCGCCGTAAATTTGTTCAACACTGTCGGAATCAATTCGATAAATTGTCTGAATACTTGCATTAAACGCCGTGTTTTCAGCCTGCCCCGTTCTTGCTAAATCCCTGACAAGCGCAGCGGATTGGAAAATACCAGCCAATGCAAGGCCCAGCTCAACCAATTTTTTTTCATTTTTTTTGCAAAACAACATACTTTCAAAATAATAAAACCGCAAACAACAAGGCTAACGAAGCTTCAAGGTAGCCAAACCAAATAAAACCAATATTACTGTTATGATCCAAAAACGAACGATGACGCGCGGCTCAGGCCATCCTTTTAATTCGAAATGATGATGGATGGGTGCCATACGAAAAATACGCTTACCAATTAATTTAAAGGAAACAACCTGCAGGATCACCGAAACAGTTTCCAAAACAAAAACCCCACCCATAATGAGCAACACCAGCTCCTGCCTGATGACTACCGCAATAGAACCCAAGGCAGCGCCCAACCCCAAGGCACCCACGTCGCCCATAAATATCTGCGCAGGATAGGTATTAAACCATAAAAAACCCAGACCAGCACCCACAATTGCACCGCAAATGACTACAATTTCGCCAACACCGGGTATAAATGGGATCACTAAATATTTTGCATAAGTAACATTCCCGGTTAAATACGCAAAAATACCTAAGGCCCCCCCTACTAATACGGTTGGTAATATGGCAAGTCCATCGAGACCATCCGTCAAATTAACGGCATTACTACTACCGACCAAGACTAAATATACCCAAGGGATATAAAATACGCCTAATGGAATAAGCAAGTTTTTACAAAAGGGAATGAGTAATTGTGTCTCAATGGGAAAGGTAGCACTTTTATAAAGCGTGCATGCAATTCCTAAACCCAATACAGATTGCCAAAAATATTTCCAACGGGGTGCAAGGCCTTTGCTATTTTTTAATATAAGTTTTAAATAATCATCCACAAATCCGATTAAACCAAATCCAATAATAGCTATCAAAACGATCCAAATCGACTGATTGCTAAGACTAGCCCAAAGCAATGTCGTCAATACAATCGCAATTAAAATTAATGAACCACCCATCGTTGGCGTGCCAGCCTTATTTAAGTGTGCTTGCGGACCATTATGGCGAATAGACTGGCCAATTTGATGATGACTGAGGGATCGTATCAGTCTAGGACCCAATAAAAGTGAAATTAAAAAAGCAGTCAAGCTGGCTAAAATGGCACGCAGTGTTAAATACTGAAAAACATGGAATGCATGATAAAAATTTGATAAAAATTCGGTTAACCATAGCAACATGTGTTTTGTTCTCTCTAAATAAAATAGGGACGAATTAGGCTCCTCTTAGTCAACTAAAGCCTGCACTACTTTCTCCATTTGTGCACGGCGGGATCCTTTCACGAGCATGGTAACACCCTTCTGTAGCAAGGGTTGTAGCGCGTGAATAAGCGCTTCTTGACTAACGTAATGCTTTCCCAGAGGGCCAAAGGCTTGAGTTGTGAAAACAGTTAACTCTCCGTACGTATACACATGTTCGATGTTCAGTTTTTTTGCTAATTGACCAATTTGTTGATGATAATACACCGCTTTACTACCTAATTCTGCCATGTCTCCCATCACAAAAATACTTTTTCCCGGATAATGAGCTAAAAGTTGTAGTGCGGCAGCGACCGAGCATGGGTTGGCGTTATAGGTATCATCGATAATCATGGCACCACTTCTACTTTCTAAAACAGTGGCTCGTCCTGACATACCCTGCATTTTTTCTAAACCGATTTTAATATCGTTTAGCGAAGCACCTACTTGACTGGCCGCCGCTGCCGCCGCTAACGCGTTTAACAAATTATGTTCTCCGGCTAGTACAAGATGAATCGATATCTTTCCAACGGGGCTTTGAAGCGTAAACTGCGCCCTACCCTGTGGATCTAACTGAACATTTTTTGCAGAAAAATCAGCCGTGTTATGTAAACCAAAGTGAATGACACGATGCTTGCTTAAACGCTGTTTCCAAGTACTTTCAAAATGATCATCGCTATTGATGACAGCCACTCCCTTGGAGGACAACCCCAAAAAGATCTCTGATTTCGCTTCTGCCACGCGCTCAACAGAACCAAATCCCTCTAAGTGAGCAGGCGCAATATTGGTAATTAAGGCGACATCCGGTTTTGTTATTTGGCTTAAATAAGCGATCTCTCCCAGATGATTTGCACCCATTTCGATCACGGCGAATCGATGCTCGGCTGTTAAATCGAACAAGGTCAAAGGAACGCCGATGTCATTATTAAAACTCTTACGACTTGCCAATACTGCACCACGTTCACTGAGGATTGCGCGTAACATTTCTCTGCTCGTCGTTTTTCCACAACTGCCTGTCAAGCCAATGACGGGAATAGAAAACTGTTCTCTATGCATCTGTGCCAATTTTCCCAGCGCTATCCGAGTATTTGCTACTTGTACCAAAGGAATATCTGAGGGAACGATTTTTTCAACAAGTGCCGCTACGGCGCCATTGTTTTTAGCTTGCTCAATAAATGCATGGCCATCGAAATTATCCCCAGCAATAGCGACGAATAAATCTCCTGCTTTAATCGATCGTGAATCGAGGCTCACGGATGTGTAATGACACACTTGACCAATTAACCGCCCTTGCAGAATATGTGCCAACGTTGTCAGTTTCACAGAGAAAAAAGATTAAAAAAATAGACCATAGTGTTCTAAATATGTACTATTACGCAACGGTAAATAATTAAATTAAAACAACCGAAGCAACAGTATGCGCGTTTTATTTTGTAATTTCCATGAAGGTCATGGTGGCAGTCAAGATACCTATCTTCTTGTTTAATCAAAGCCTTACGATCCAAGCATGTTGTTGTCGCTTTGGCTAGCCCAGAGACTTCCCGACTTTATTTTTAAAAGCGTCCTTAACTTCTATAGCATCGCTAAATACAAATTTTTTTCCAGCGATCAGCTGATAGGCTTCGTGCCCCTTACCTGCCACGAGAATAACGTCCTCGGCGTTAGCCTTTCGCATTGCATAACGAATGGCACGCCGTCTATTCTGTTCAATATGAACAGGCTTATTCCCCGATAGACCCTGCTGGATATCCCAGATAATTTGCTCTGGATCCTCAAAACGTGGATTGTCGTTCGTTAAGATGATACTATCTGCATGCTGGTCGGCTACCGCGCCCATTAAGGCACGTTTTCCTCTATCTCTATCCCCACCGCAACCAAATACACAATATAAAACACCCTGGCAATGGGCACGTACAACCTGTAAAACTCGTTCTAAAGCATCTGGTGTATGTGCGTAATCAATGATAACCAATGCTTGATGTGGGGTGTAAAATGACTGTAAACGACCTTCTACCCCTTTGATATGAGAAATAACCTTCGCAATATCCACGATAGAATAATCCAGTAATTTTAATATCGTTATGACTAACAGTAAGTTACTTAAATTAAAGGTTCCCATTAAAAATTGATTTTCAATGCTAAATCTTCCCCATGGACTAACGATGTCGGCGCGTATGCCTTGTTTATCACAGACATAATGCGCTACCGTGACATGTGGAATATGCGCTACAGCTGGTTTAGGCTTGGCAAGAGAATACGCTGTTAGGGGTAATTGACCGTATAACTCGCCGATCCATGCTTGCCCATATGGATCATCGGCATTTAATACAGCCTGTTGCACGCTAGGTAAGTTGAAAAAAGAACGCTTCGCATTGGCGTAGTTCTCCATGCTGCCATGATAATCAAGATGGTCTCGCGTCAAATTGGTGAAGGCAGCAATACAAAACTCTGTACCATTTAAACGTTGCTGTGCTAGACGATGTGAAGAGACCTCCATCAGCACAGTTTTTGCATGTTGAGTATGGAATATATCTAGCAATTGTTGTAATTCAATAGCATCTGGCGTTGTTAACGAACTTGGTGTCAAGCATCCTTGTAGTCCATTTCCTAAGGTGCCAATCAGGCCACAGGAATGATGCAGCTGCTGTAGACACTGTGCTAAAAAATGCGTACAGGAGGTTTTTCCATTAGTTCCAGTAATTCCAACGACGGCTAGCTGATGACTAGGATGCTCATAAAATCTCGCCGCAATAAGGCCTAAATAAGCGTAGAGATTAGCAATGGGAATAAAAGGGATGGAAGATGGTGCAACAGGTGATGATCCATTGGATTCGAACAAAACGGCAGCTGCTCCTTTTACAACTACCTCTGCCAGAAAATTTCTTCCATCAGACTGGTTGCCTGGATAGGCAAAAAATAAATCGCCAGGTTTAAGCTGACGGCTATCGTGGCACAGGCCAGTGATCAACGGATCATTCACTGTGTTTATTTTAGAAAAAATTCCTGCCAATAGTTGATGCAAGTGTTGAACAGTCCTAGACATACGCTTTGTTTCTTCAATTCCATTGAATTGTATCGCTGAATGAGTGAAATATACAGCTTTTCAAAAAAGCCTAGCCAGTGACTGCCCTCGAACATGTAGTACAGTGTATTTTATCGTGTAGTTGGTTTTAGTGTTGCAGTAGCGCTAATATCCTCTACCGATTTACCATCGGCTGATGATTTAAAAAAATAAGGGCTGGAAACCATTGGTGGATTTGAAGATAAGCATTCCCTCACAGTAATATCGATAGAGTCTCTTGACGATGCGCTAATGTCAATATCAGAATTTTTAAATCGCCAGTACCAGTATTTGACTAGCCCATCAAGCCAATCAAAAAATTTATCTAACAATTTTCTGTCATCAAACCAATGACTATACGCGTCTGCACATTGAATTTTTACGCTAGCAATTCCAATCTTTGCTTGCCATTGATCTCCATCAAGCACAGAGGGTTCTATTTTATAGGTCGTGTTTATTCGAACAAAGAATGGATCTGGCGAAATAGGCAATTCTTCTGTATCAAAACTACCTATCATTACCTTATCATGGGTAGCTACAACATTAATGTACAAAGCTTCTGCTGAGATGCAAACATTTGCTTGCCATACTGGCTGTTGAGGCGCGAATTCCGAACAATTTATTGTTATTTTTTTAAATATTACACCTGGGCTGTGGTCTAAAAATTGTTGTTGAAATAAGCAGCATAGAATTTTTACATAGAGCTTCCGTTGCCGCTCACTAACACTTGAAAAGTGTTGACTAAATTCCTTTTCCAGAATACTAACAGCTACATTTATAGCTTCGCTACTATTATAATCCGTAGCATCCGATTGAGCCAATTTATTCGAACATTCTTGCTGAAACGTTGTATTTTTGCTTATCGAAATTCCGTTAATGAAAAATAACTCCGCATTTCTTCTGAAATCCTTCATAAACTCAGTATGATTGAAAAGATAAGCCTGTCCTATTCGCTGTGCCTGACTATTTTTTGGGTCTCGATTTGCTTTCATATCAGCCCACTCTTTAATCTGTAGCGAACCCAGCTGTCTAGTGTATCGAAAGGACTTCATAAACATGGACCTACTTTTTCTATAAATTAAAATATAATTATTTCATGCCTGCAGGCGATTTACCAGATCACTTATGGACATGCGTGATTCATATTCAATTTTACTTCCAACTGTGAAGAGGAGTTAGTAGCCGCTGCCTCTGTGGGTTTGAAAAATTTGAATAAAGAACCAGTGACAGAATAGTTTTGAATTTTATTTTCATAGCGCTCAGCAAAATTGAGTTGGCGTTCAGAGGGTAGGCACCCCATCACTCCGCCCAAATCCAAAATATCCTGAATTTTATCTGCATGGCGCTCAGCAAAATCGAATCGGTTTTCATCGGGTAGACATTTAAGCACGGCTGTTAAGTCAGAAATATTCTGAATTATTTTTTCATGGCACTTAGCAAACTCAAATTGGTTCTTAGAGGGTAGCACCTGAATTACGTTTTTTAAGTGATAAAAATTTTGAATTTTATCTTTATAGGCACTAGAAAACTTTAGTCGGTGCTCAGGGGAGAGTAACACAAGCACTTTTACTAAATCAGAAGCTTGCAAAATTGTATCCGTATGATACCTAGCCAATACGAGTCGATCGTCATGAGAGGATAGCGCCTGAATTACTTTTTCTAAGTCAGAAGCATTATGAATTGTTTTTTCATGGCACTTAGCAAATTCGAGTTGGTGCTCAGGAGATAAACTACTAAGCACTGCTGCTAAGTCAGAAGCATTATGAATTGTTTTTTCATGGCACTTAGCAAATTCGAGTTGGTGCTCAGGAGATAAACTACTAAGCACGTCTGCTAAGCCAAAAGCATTCTGAATTTTAATTTTATTTTCATCGCGCCTAGCAAACTCGTATCGGTGCTCAGGAGATAAACTACTCAGCACTACTGCTAAGCCAGGACCATGCCGAATTATGCTATTTACATGGCAACTACTAAGCCACTCAAGTTGTTGATCAGCGGGTATCAATTCAAGCACGTTTCCCAAGCTCAAAACATCACGAATTATATTTGCATAGCATTGAGCAAACTGGAGTCGGTTCTGAGGGGATAGCAACTTCAATACTGTTTCTAGAGTAGCAAAAGAATTAATTTCGTATTGAGAAACAGCAACAAAACTTAATTGTTTCGGTGACGATATATGAGGCAAGGCGTTTAATATATTATCTAATATGTCCTCGCTCCCATTCGTATTTTTTCTATAAGCCGCTATTAGCTGCCCCCAATGTTGAGCAGGTAGGCGATCAATTGTCTGGCCAAGATCTTCCGGCGTTTGTAGCATCGTTTCGTATAACGCTATACATTCTCCGCATGGTATCTCAGAAAACTGCTGATATATCCACGAAAAGCAAAAAGGTTTATCTTCCAATAAATCCGTAATATTCATTATGACTTGAACTTTTTTTTCTTCTGAACAAGTGGCTGGAAAAAATTTTCTATTCTTAAAATATTTTTCAAAAATATTTATTTTTATTCTAGTGGTACATTTTTCAATGTTAATTTTTTTTAAAGAGAATAGCGATATATGTTGCAACAGAATCTCTTGCATTTGGATTGTGTGTTCTGCTAATTGGCTTTCTCTTAATTGTTTCTCTTGAGAGAACCTTAATTGTTCATTTTTTTCACTTATGTCTTTTTCTGCTAATTCCTTAATCAAGCATTGTGTCGCTTGGAATAAAAGAGTAACCGATGCTATTTCTTTACACAATTTAAACGCTTTAAACGCTTCAAAATCCACATTAGTTATTTGAAAAAAATACTGTAAAATTTTATCGGGTTCTGCTTGAACAAGACATTGAGCCAATAAATCATGGAGTACAGTAACTGAAATCTCTTTTGTTTCAACACCGATATATTGTGGTAACTCTTCTAAAGCGAAAATTTCCTCTTGGGATAACGCGACGCCTTGCGATGAGCGCTGTAGGGCTAAATAAGCTAATATATTTTCTTTAGCAGTTTCTGGTGTTGCATAGAGACTGCTCAACTGTAACAGCACTCGTCCAGTAGCATCTTTAGGATATTGCGCTTGATAGGCTTCTAACGTTTTGCTACACGATTGAGATGCATGGGAATGACTCTCTTGGTTTAAAAAATCCCTCAAAGAGGGACATAAATCATTTGTTCCCAAGATTTCTTTTAACGCTTGCTGGCAGGACCCGTTTCGCAATACCTCTCTGTGACGAATGGCATGCAGTTTTTCCTCGTATCCGGCTTGAGTTATATAAATTTTATAATACTCACGAAGCTTGGTTTGTACAGCTAAAATTGGCCTCTTGTCGCTTATTAGCAGTTCTTCTACTTCAGCGCTTAACCCGACCAATGGATGCGTTAAATTGGCAATAATAAATAAACCACAGGACCAATCATCCGTTTGTTTTTGATAAAAAGAAGGTTTCAAACGAATTTGACAATCCTTCCCTAATAAAGTATAGAGCCGTTCTAAATATTTAGGCTCTATCGATTCTTGATCCATGGAGTTATATACAGTTGCCAAAGAGGGATTTCCTTCTACTAATTCGACCCAGACACCAACTTGATGCGTACGATCACTTTGCAAACCGAAAGCGATATATCGATATTCTGAATGAATATTCCAGGTAACATCGCTCGATAGCTCGTCTACGAGTGGTACGTAGATTTTTTGATCGTGTAAAAAAATGTGTCTTAAAATTAATTGAATTTGATCTAAGCCAAAACCTCCCTTTTGATTTTGACAAATGCTAGCGATCGCTATTTTTTGTTTCAGTTGCTTGCTTAATACCTCCAGCGCGAGTTGTTGACGCATCTGTTGCTGACAGAGTTCGGAGCTAGCTTGTTGTAATAAACGCGGAAAAGAAAATAAGGTCTTCTGGCAGGAAAAAGTATAAATTAATTGAGGCTGCTCTCCTGCCTGATACGTTACTGTGATTCCGTCAACCTTATTTAAAACGAAGTGAGATGTTTCTAACGTAACATTATTAGGATAAATTTGGTTGCTGTAAATTAAAAAATTACTATAAAGGGCTTCTTTGGAATTAAAGGAAACTGTGATCCGTAGCCCCGTTAAATCCACTTTTACAGCATACATTAATAAATCAAAGTAATGCTCCTGATTTAATAAAGAACATCCTTGCATTTCCTGCATTGTAGTCTCTATTTTTGAACGATCTAAGATCCCATTTGTGGAATAATGTGTTGATAACAAGGTTTCAAGCTGAGCAGAGTAACTTTCGTGTTGTGGAGTACGTTCACTCTCTTGAGGCATGAAAAGTGAGGAAGGCCAGGCCGTCAATCGAGCAGTATAGGGATATCCTGAAACCGATTTCTTCGACAAAGACGCAAGTTCTTCAAAGAGCAATTCCGGCACTTGGATAGCCTCTTTTAAAATACTTAAAGTATATTCTGTGCAACCTACTTGACTGTCTTGAGCCTGCACTGTAGTCCCAGACAGAATCATTTCCATGCCTGGAAAGACACGCTGTAAAGCCAAAATAATTAAACGTGTTGGATAATAGCGAGTGCCCCAAGCTTGTGAATCAAATAAAAAACCTTTTACATTGTCTTGCTCTTTTCGAAGTATTAGGGCCATGGAATGGATATAGGGTCTTATCAAAATAAAGGCTGTATCGCCTACGTGACGCAACGTTAAGCAGGGCAAGAGGGCCAGCAAATCTTCTGAGCCAGCAAGGACAAAAATCTGTTTTCCTGCATACTGCTCCTTTAAGGCATGTTTCACTAAAATAGCGATTGCTTCGTGATTGAATGCGTAGTTATATCTCGAATCCTTTGGATGAAATTGACTATGTTCGGTTAATAAAGCATTTACTAGTGGAGTAGGCATATTTAGTTTTCTATCATGTTAGTCATTTTGTTAGTGTAACGATAGAAACTTAAGATTTTCTGAGGGAAGTTTGTGCTTGCATCTCTACTGGCAATATTATACTATCAAATGGTAATCATTCTCATTTAAAAAATTATTATGTCCATTGCTGTGATCCCCCTTACTCAACTTCGACCAGGACAGTCCGCTGTGGTCCAGGGATTTAGCGTAGATATCGATCTACGGTACCGAAAATTTTTGCAACATTTAGGAATAATCCGGCGAACTACCGTTACCTTTGTTCGTGTAGCCCCTTTAGGGGATCCTATACAGCTTCAGGTGTTAGGTAGCCAATTTAGTTTACGAGCTAATGAAGCTCAACACATTTATGTAGAAATACCGTCTACGATGATATAAAAAGAGGAAAGGCTGTAGCACCATGATATCCTTGATAACGCGTCTCACGGCCAATTTTTTGATATGGTAATGTATGAAAAAAAATAAGCTGATCGCGATCGCTGGAAATCCAAATTGTGGTAAAACAGTCATCTTTAATGCACTAACTCGCAGCCGGCAGAAGATAGGTAATTGGTCAGGTGTCACAGTCGAAAAAAAGAGCGGTTATTTCACACTAGGTGAGCAGCGCTATGAAATTGTCGATCTACCAGGAACCTACTCACTCAGTGTAGTTTCTGATAACTGCGGCATGGATGAATATACTGCCTGTCATTATCTTCTGTCGAATCAGCCCGATATGATCATCAACGTTGTAGATGCTAGTAATCTACAACGTCAACTCTATCTAACTGCCCAATTGCTGGAAATGCAGATCTCCATCATTGTTGCCGTCAATATGATGGATGTTGCGCAACGCCGCGGTATTCATATTAACCTCGAGCAACTGAGTCAATCCTTAGGTTGCCCTGTCGTTCCTTTAACGGCTATTCATGGTACAGGAATAACCCAACTGCGCCATACCTTGCAGCGGACACCTCGCTTACCTGCCCTGATTCAATACCCCTTTGAACCGGCTTTGCAAGTGGCCTTTCAAGCGCTGAGCAAAGGGCTAGATACCAAAAAATTACCTCGTTTTTGGTTAGCGCTACGTTTGTTAGAAGCAGATCTATCCATTAAAAACTATACAACGGCAGCAGAACAAACCCATGCCAAAAATCTGCGTGATGAAATCAGTCAGCAACTCCATGAAGAACCAGATCTTTTGATCACGGATGCACGTTATCGATGGATACAATCCCTGCTTAAGCAAAGTGTCAGTACACACATCAATCGCAAAACACTGAGCTGTCGCTTAGACGAATTTATTCTCCATCGTTGGGTTGGTATTCCAATTTTTCTATTTGTTATGTACGCGCTATTTTTTTTTGCAATTAATGTTGGTGGGGTATTTCAAGATTTTTTTGATCTAGGAAGTGCCGCTGTTTTCATTCACGGCACTACGATGCTATTGAACGCATTACACCTGCCTGCTTACTTGATAGCATTAGCTGCGAATGGCGTGGGTAAAGGCATGAATACCACACTGAGTTTTGTTCCAGTGATTGCGGCTATGTTTTTATTTTTGTCCCTATTAGAAGATTCAGGGTACATGGCTCGAGCTGCCTTCGTCATCGATAGGCTGATGGCTAGGATTGGCTTACCTGGAAAAGCGTTTGTACCGTTGATTGTCGGGTTTGGTTGTAATGTTCCGACAGTCATGGCCACTCGTACCCTTGCGTCGCCGCGTGATCGTATTTTAACGATCATGATGGCTCCTTTTATGTCCTGTGGTGCACGCTTGACGGTCTACACCCTATTTGTAGCTGCCTTTTTTCCACGGGAGGGTGCATTGATTGTCTTTGCTCTCTACGCCGTTGGGATAGTTGCTGCCGTTTTGACCGTCTTTTTGCTGGGTTCCACAACATTAAAAGCAGAAAGTACACCAATGATTTTAGAATTACCGATCTATCATTGGCCGCATTGGCGCAGTGTATTACTGAATACTTGGCAACGTCTCAGATTATTTATACTCAAAGCGGGACAATTCATTATTCCGGTCTGTGTTCTCATTGGTTTTTTGAATACAGTCAGTATTCACGGTAGTTTAATATCAGAAAAAGCAAAGCAGGTATCCCTATTATCTCGCATTGGTGAAACCGTAACACCACTGCTCTATCCCATAGGCATTACCAGGGATAATTGGCCGGCAACCGTGGGCTTAGTCAGCGGTTTACTGGCTAAAGAGGTTGTAGTTGGCACACTCAATACCCTGTATTCACAAGTTGGACAGCTAACACAGCAAGTAGAAAAAAATCATCCGCTAGATCTGCTGGCAGAATTAAAAACCGCTGTGTTATCGATTCCCAGCAATCTTGCCACGCTCGGCAAAACTCTGTTAAATCCCATGGCGGGAAAATTGGAACTATCCCAGACCACACCAGGCGTTTATGGTGTGATGTCCCGTTTTTTTGACGGTAAGATCGGTGCTTTTGCTTATTTATTGTTTATTTTATTGTATTTTCCCTGCATTTCAACACTGGCGGTTATGCGCAGAGAAATAGGAAAATCATGGGCTTATTTTTCCGTGGTATGGAGCACGGGTATTGCGTACGGGGCAGCAACCTTGTTTTACCAAACAGCCACTTTCATACAACATCCTCTGGAATCACTGCTGTGTTTTTTAACTATCGGTTTGATGTTACTGGGCACTATAGGGCTCCTCCATTATAAAACACATCCTGTTTCTCGCGGCATCGTGAAAAAAGAAGACTATACCGCTCGTACTTGAAGATGCGAATTCGAATCTTCAAGTACAATGGGTATATATAGGAGCGAATCATGGCTAGTTTGCTAGATTTGAAAAAATTTATTGCTGAAAAAAAAATGGTTAACATAGCCATGCTGTTACAAACTTTTCATACGAGTAAAGAAGAAACAGTAGCTATTTTAGAGTTACTAGAGCAAAAAGGGCGCATAAAAAAATGCTTAGCAACACCCGCTTGTGCAACACGATGTTTTAAATGTAGCTCAGAAATATTTACCTCATACCAGTGGATAGAGGTAACACCTTGATGGGAGATGCCACGATAAGCACTGCATTGCTT
>Ga0207063_1056_pt1 | contig 25224 bp, 32 predicted proteins | sample Alteio_BWMinCont_29_FD_153462 | JGI IMG/M metagenome (GOLD analysis project Ga0207063, IMG submission 153462) | Enriched cells from forest soil in Barre Woods Harvard Forest LTER site, Petersham, Massachusetts, United States -... | ecosystem: Environmental > Terrestrial > Soil > Temperate forest >...
GGTCAAAATCATCTTCGAGACATCTCGAAGCTCCAGCCTCCAGCCGGCGGCTGGCATTGGAAGGGAATGCTCAGACAGATCGGTATCCCCCGGAAATCCAGTCGGCCACATTCTTGCCGTAGACGTCCAAAGCGTCTTCCCAAATCAGGCGGCCTCCATCGAGGAGCGTATAACGGCAATGGGGCAAAAAATCTCCGAGCAGTTGTCCGTTCGCGGGCGGAACGATGGGGTCTTAATTTCCCGGCAAGAACAAATACCGGAGTTTGAATACCGGGCAAGAGGGTCTTAAGACGCGGAAGGTCTCGAGAGTACGCACGGACAAAGTTGGTCGCTTCCTCGAATCTTCGGCCTGCCGAGGAGAAGCGATAGTCTTCGAATACGGCGGCTTTCGGGTACCGCTGACCGCGAGACCGGGAACCGCCATCTTGCGCCTGCAGATCGACGTGGGATTCGGAGAGGCAATTACACCGGCGCCGGCCAGCACTGAATTTCCTTCGATTCTCAGCCAGTCGCTCTCGCATCCGCGTCTATCCGCGGGAGACCGTTGTCACCGAGAAGTTCGAGGCCATGGTGCAACGATCCAGGGGGCCGCCATCAGAACCTTCGATCACGCTTGATCTTGCAATCACGGGGGACTCCGTAGAGTTAGTTAAGCCGAGGTCCATTCATCGACTCTTACGCCGCAGCCCATCCATCAGAATGTCGATGAGTCGCCGCGCGCTGGCCTCCCAGCCCGCATCGGGGTTCCCGTAGCTCACTCCGACCATTGCACGCAGCAAGTCAGACGGATCGATATCCTTGCGCAGATCGCCGCTAGCGATCGCGCGCTTCACGAGGGTCGAGATCGCGCTTGTGATCAGTTCCACAGAAGTTGGGGTGGATGTGCGAGCAGCCGCAGCTGCCAGCGATGGCGCGATTATGCGTTTGGTGGCGATGAAGTCGACGAACAGGTGCATCCACTTATGCAACGCCTCGCCCGCTGGTGAGGTCTGAAGCAGCTGCGGCACCGCTTCGGCCAGCTGCTCGACTTCGCGTCGGTAGACCGCTTCTACAACCGCCTCTCTGGTCGGGAAATGCCGATACAGGGTGCCGATGCCGACGCCGGCGCGGCGCGCGATCTCTTCTAGGCTCACATTCAGCCCAACTTCCGCGAACCCTGCCTTGGCGGCGTCGACCAGTAGTTGTCGGTTCCGGGCACTGTCGGCGCGGGGTTTGCGCGCCGGGGCAGTTGGTTTTCTTTTCACGATTATCGGGCTACTCCTCACATAACAGGTGCCAAACGGAGGGTTCCTCCGTACCGTGAGGAAGAAGTATTCGCATGCATCGTCGGGGAATCTAATGTCGTGCCGAGCTTAGCCCTCGTAATTTCGATTCTTTCCGACGCGTCCACTAGGCTGACTTACTACAAACTACCAGGCTATGTCGTCTTCGTAGAGTCCCTGCCAGTTACAGAGACTCAGAAACCCCGATACGGCGCACTGACCGAAATGGCGAAATCGATTCTTGCCAGTCGCAACCCTCTCCTGTTTGATGTTCGTCACGCGAAGCGCAGTTGCCGTCTGGCTCACTGACTTGGCCCAAGTGATTTTCCCATGGGGTGCCCTGGAAAAATGCCGCACAGCGGACTGGCGTGGTAGGGGTACTCATGACTCATGGCTGCCGTTAGCAAAACATTGAATAAAATCCGGTCCGCTGAAAATCGGTCGGATCGAATGCATGTGAGCAACACCGCCCGCAATTTCGGTAGTCCAACCCAGCCGATCCAAGTTTGATCATTTACCGCGCGGCTCCAAGTTACCAATACAAAAATATTGGTGCGACGATACCCAAATTGCATCGGTTTAGATCCTTAAGGCGTTCACGTAGGGCGCGCACTGCTATACGCTCACCCAGTGGAGGGGGTAGTGCGAAACAGGGAATACGCGAACGCGCTTGAGATCTTCGATGCTGCGGTATCTCGCAGCGCCGCCGATCCCGCCATTCGCTATTTCGATGGGACGCTCACCTACGGCGACGTGGATAAGATAAGCGATGCTTTCGCGGTGTATCTGGCGAAAGCGGGTGTTTGCCGCGGCGACCGAGTAGCTATTTATCTGCAGAACACGCCGCATTTTCCCATCGCTGCGCTTGCATCTTGGAAGCTCGGTGCAATTGGTGTTCCCGTGAATCCGATGAACCGCGAGCGCGAGGTGTCCCTGATACTCGCGGATTGCACGCCGAGAGCACTCGTCTGTCTGGACGATCTTTTCGATAACGTGATATCGAATCTGGAGACTGCATTGATGCCTCCGATTGTGATATGTGTCGCTGCGGGCGAATTTCAGTCCAGATTTGACGCGCGAGTTTTGCAAAGGCCACGCAAGCTACACGGGCGCGTGACTCTTTTCGCTGAACTCGGTCCAGGAGTGTTGCCAAGCCGACCCGCGTTGGACGACGCCGACGTAGCGCTCCTCGTCTATACATCCGGTACGACCGGCTTACCGAAGGGCGCCATAATTACTCATCGCGCGTTCGCCTTTAATGCTGGCGCGTTCTGTGAAGTCGCGCAACTGTGTGAGGGAGCAGCGGTGCTAGGAATCGCACCTCTGTTCCACATAACCGGGGCGGTGTGTTGTCTTGGGACCGCCATGATGCTTGCGGCCCCTCTGATTCTGACGTATCGGTTCGAGCCTGGGGTGGTCTTGGACGCAATCACGGAGTGGCACCCAAAATTTGTCGTGGCGGCGATCACAGCATTCATTGCCATTTTCAATCATGCCTCCGCGTCGCGCGAACACCTGGCAAGTCTGGAGAAAGTATATTCGGGGGGTGCCCCGGTGCCAGGAAGCTTTATAGAGCGATTCGAAGCGAAGTTCGGCCACTATATTCATAATTGCTACGGTCTGACGGAGACCGCGGCACCCACCCATATCGTGCCGTTCGGATCGCGCGCGCCGATCAGCCGGGATAATGGTGTGCTTTCGGTTGGGCGGGTGGCACCTGGTGTTCACGCGTACGTGGTGGTGGAGGAAAGCGCTGCGATATCCACGGCGGGCGTACCCGGGGAATTAGTAGTTCAGGGACCTATGGTATCGCCCGGCTATTGGAAGAATCCCGCCGAGACCGCGGCCAGCATGCGCCCTGATGGGTTTCGCACCGGCGACATCGCGTTTCGGGATGAGGACGGTTGGTACTATATTGTCGACCGCAAAAAAGACATGATCATCAGTTCCGGTTATAAAGTCTGGCCGCGGGAAGTCGAGGACGTGCTCTATACCCACCCCTCTGTGCGCGAGGCGGCGGTGGTCGGCATCATCGATCCCTATCGCGGCGAAGCCGTGAAGGCCTATGTCAGCGTGCGCCCGGGCGCTATCGTCGATGAGGCGGAACTCATCCATTTTTGTCGAACTAGAATGGCCGCCTACAAATATCCCCGAAGTATTGAGATCCTGGATGATTTGCCGAAAACAACTAGCGGCAAGATTCTCCGTCGATCGTTGCGATGATCTAACCGACGACAGATCAAGCCGTGAGTTCCCAATCAGTGTTCAATCATCAAGCGAGAGCGCTATGGAATTCTGTTCGACGAGTCCGCGCGTGGAGCAATTGCGTACGCGGTTGCTCGCATTCATGACACAGCATATCTATCCGAACGAACGACGATTTTTCTCCGAAGCGGAACGCTACGGGCCTTGGGCTGTTAACTCGGTGACCGAGGAGTTGAAACCCTTGGCGCGAGCGGCCGGGCTGTGGAACCTCTTCATGCCGGACTCGATTCATGGGGCGGGACTCAGCAATTTCGATTACGCGCCTCTCTGCGAGATCATGGGTCGGTCGCTGCTCGCGCCCGAAGTGTTCAATTGCTCGGCTCCTGATACCGGCAACATGGAAACCCTCCATCGATACGGCAGCGAAGCACAAAAGTCTCGTTGGTTGGAGCCCCTATTGGCGGGAAAGATCCGTTCGGCGTTTGCGATGACCGAGCCGGAAGTGGCGTCATCGGACGCGACCAACATTTCTACGAGCATCGTCCGCCACGGCGACGAATACGTCATCAATGGACGAAAATGGTATACGACTGGCGCGACGGATCCCCGATGCGAAGTCCTTATTGTCATGGGAAAGACCAATCCCAATGATACAAATCGGCATTCCCAGCACGCCATGATTCTAGTGCCGAAGGCCACGACCGGTGTGACAGTCGTGAGGCCATTGCCGGTTCTGGGATATTACGGAGTACCGGACCGTGCCTCGGAGGTGTGGCTGGAGGATGTGCGGGTGCCCGTGGATCATATTCTATTGGGAGAGGGTCGGGGTTTCGAGATCGCGCAGGGAAGACTCGGTCCCGGACGCATTCATCACTGCATGCGCCTGATCGGACTGGCGGAACGGTGTTTGGAAAGGATGTGCCGGCGGACCTCATCGCGCACGACGTTCGGCAAGCCAGTCGCCGACCAGACGGTCACGCTCGAGCGCATCGCGGAAGCGCGAATTTCCATCGAGCAGGCGCGCCTGCTCACGCTCAAGGCTGCATGGATGATGGACAAAGTCGGCAACAAGGGAGCGATGCAGGAAATTGCGATGATCAAGGTCTCGGCGCCACTGATGGCCGAGCGCGTGATCGACTGGACCATCCAAGCGTTCGGCGGCGGTGGGACCAACGATGATCATTTCCTCGGTGCCGCGTTTGCCACCGCACGGCTGCTGCGCCTTGCCGACGGTCCGGATGAGGTGCATCGCAACCAAATTGGGCGTCTTGAGCTCAAGCGCCATCGACAGACGGACTCCCTGCAAACCGGCGGCGGAGGCGAGGTGCTGAGCCGCGAGGAAGCGCGGGCGGTTGCAAGCACGAATCGCTGGCCGCCGCCCGACCACGGGCGGATTACCCAATGAAAGCTCTGCAAAGTCAACGTATTGGCGGCCCCGAAACCCTAGTAATCGCCGAAGCCCCCGATCCTATCCCCGCGGGCGGCGAGGTGCGCATCGCCGTGCATGCCTGCGCGATCAACTATCCGGACGTCCTCATCATTGAGGACAAATATCAATTCCATCCTCAACGACCCTTCTCGCCGGGGGTCGAAATTTCCGGCGTGGTGGAGGCGATTGCTGCGGATGTCACGGATTTTACGCCGGGACAGAGGGTCATGGCGAGCATTGGTTGGGGCGGCCTTGCGCAGAGAGCGGTGGCTTCAGCAGCCAAATGTTCAGCGATTCCTGACTCGATGCCCTTCGATGACGCGGCCGCGTTTCAAGTGACTTACGGAACCGCCTACCACGCGTTGGTGGATAGAGCGGCACTTGCGCGTGGTGAGACACTGCTCGTCTTGGGAGCATCGGGCGGCGTCGGAATCGCGGCGATCGAGCTCGGGTGCGCACTCGGTGCGAAGGTGGTGGCGGGCGTTTCATCGCCCGAAAAAGGCCAAATTGCGAAGGAGCGTGGTGCATCGGAGGTGGTGGTGTATTCGAAGGCACCCGCGGATTCGAAATCATTGGCGGCTCAATTCAAGGCGGCGTGCCCGGGCGGCGCCGATGTCATTTTCGATCCCATTGGGGGCGGCTATGCCGAGCCGGCACTTCGCAGTGTTGCATGGGGAGGGCGCCATCTCGTCATCGGTTTCGCGGCGGGGATACCAGCACCCCCATGGAATCTGGCATTGCTGAAGGGATGCGCCATCGTGGGCGTGTTTTGGGGTGCGTGGCTCGAACGATTTCCCGAACGCCATCGGTACAATATGGCGGAATTGATCACTCTCTATCTACGGGGTGCAATTCGACCATTGGTGTCGGAACGATTTCCCCTCGCGAGGGGTGGAGAGGCGATCCGCCGATTGGCGGATCGTATGGCCGTCGGTAAGCTGGTGGTAATGATCGATGCGAACTGATGCGATGCGGGTCAAAAATCCGGCGACATTAGCGAGTCTGCACATGGCGGACGCGCAGGTGGCGGATCCAGGGCCTGGAGATTTGCTGGTACGCATCCGAGCAAGTTCTCTGAACTACCACGACTATGCGGTTGTCACCGGAATCTTATCTGTGGCGGACGGCCGAATTCCCCTGTCGGACGGCGCGGGCGATGTGATCGCTGTAGGCGAGGACGTCGCCGCGCTCAAGGTGGGCGATCAGGTCATTAGTACGTTCTTCCAGAATTGGCCGGATGGCAGCTTGCGAGACAGCGCGTTTGAAAACGTCCCCGGCGACGGGATCGACGGTTTTGCCTGTCGGCATGTGCTTATCCCCGAGCGATCACTGACGCACATTCCGAAGGGTTTTCGGCTCGACGAAGCGGCCACTCTGGTATGTGCTGGAGTCACGGCGTGGCGTGCGCTCGCCGTCAATGGCGCGGTGCAGAGCGGCGAGACTGTCCTAATACAGGGTAGCGGGGGAGTCTCGGTTTTCGCATTACAGCTCGCCAAAGCGGCCGGAGCGACGGTCATTGCTACGTCCTCGTCGGATGAGAAGCTGCAAAAACTTCGGCAGCTGGGAGCGGACCATTTGATCAATTATCGGTCGACGCCCGACTGGGGGGCAGAGGCATTCCGATTGAGCAATGGCGGCGTGGATCATGTGGTGGAGATCGGCGGGGTAGGGACACTGACGCAATCGATTGCCGCGGTCCGAAACGGCGGCCACATAGCGCTCATTGGCGCACTTACTGGCCGTGAAGGCAATGTGCCTACCGGTTTACTCATGCGCAAGCAGGTGCGCTTGATCGGTCTAACTGTGGGATCCCGCAAGCATCAGCTCGACCTGATCCGCGCTGTCGAAGCCAATGGCATCCGTCCGGTGATTGATCGTACTTATCCCATGGAACAACTCGCCGAGGCGTTCCGCTATCAGATCTCCGGGGGGCATTTCGGCAAGATTTGCATTTCTATCTAGGTTTCGTGGGTTCGATGAGTTCGCCGAACATACGTGGCAGCGTCCCTCCGATCGGTACGGGTACCCAGCTGTCACCATAAGGCCAGTTATTGAAGCCCATGGACGCATGACACCCGCCGTCGACGTGCAATGTAATGCCCGTTATATAAGCGGCAAGATCGCTGGCCAGAAACAGCACCGCGTTGCCGAGTTCCTGGGTGGGCGGTGGCTCCTTCATCGGTATGTACATTCGCCAAGCCGCCTCGAAATACCCCGGCGGCAGGGCTTCGATTGCGGCGAGCCCCATTTCTCGCATGGCATTCCAATTGCCGGCACTCGGTGTCTGATCGGGCGCAATTGTATTGACGCGTATCCGCTCCGGACCCAGTTCGACAGCGACCGCCCTGGTGAAATTCTCCAGCCCCGCCTTGGCGCCAGCGTACACCGCGAACGTGGCAGCGCCCCGATGCGCCTCGATGGTCGTGAAGTTGATGATACTGCCCCCGCGGCCGCTCTTGCGAATCAGCGGCACTGCACGCTGAATGGACTGCAGGACATAGCGATAATTACGCTGGATATCGTGTTCCCAGTGCTCCGGTTTAGTGTCCATGAACGGCCGGCGGGTAACGCCGCCGGCAAGATTCACCAAAATATCGAGATGATCGAACGCTCCCGTCAAGCCGGCGTAGAACGCCTCGATTTGCGAAGGTTCGAGCACATCGGCCGTTCCCGAATAGACGCGCCGCCCCAGTTTTTCCGCGGCGGCTACGGTCGCCGTCAAGGCTTGCGAATCGCGATCGCAAATCGCCAGATCGACTCCCGCTGCGGCGAGGGACAGACTGACGGCTTCGCCGATGCCGGCAGCGCCGCCGATGATTGCGGCTACTTTCCCGCCTAATTTCGCGCGTTCGTCGAGTACGCCCATGCTCATTCCCCCATTCCGAAACTCGTATCTAGTTGTGATAGCGAAGATATTTGTCCATCAATGATTCGAACTCCTCTGGTCCCCGGCAATACGCCGGAACGTATAGATCCACGTCGGTGCAGCCGATCTTTCCCAAGGCTGGAATTCCCGCAAGCGTTGCATCAACGTCGATCTTTCCGTCTTTGATAACCGGATCGGGATTCAGCCGCAAACGGAAAGTGGCCGGATCGCGGCCAATTTCCGCCATTCGCTTCTTTATGCGAGTGAGCGTCGTGGCTACCACCTCGAGGGAAGCACCGAGTGGTGTCCAACCATCCGCCCACTGAGCAAGTCGCTCCACGTTCAGAGCGGAGGGCCCCACTCCGAACATGATCGGTGGACCGCCAGGCTGCGCTGGGAGTGGGGAGTTTGCGGCGGATGAATCCGAAGTCCGGGGAGGGTGATTTGTGCACCACGTCACCGGAGCCCTTGATTTGTGATGGCACGGCGGAACCATTGATCTTCACTGACCGTCGCCAATGTTTCCTAGCGGTCGTTCGCGAATGGCAGCAAAATAGTTCTTTACCATCGCGTAGAGGGGGACTGGGACAATGACAACTGGTGGACAGCGCACTCAAGGCGCGACCGTTGATGAATATATAGCGGCGAGCACGAGAGAAGTGCAGCCAATCTTGCGCAAGCTCCGCGCGACCATTCGTCGGGCGGTACCGCGGGCAACGGAATTCATCAGTTACCGGATGCCGGCGTACAAGTTGAACGGCATAATCATTTACTTTGCCGCATTCAAACAGCATGTTGGCGTATTTCCACCGGTTAGGGGTACAGCGGCATTGGTGAAGGCGGTCAAACCCTTCGCTGGCCCGAAAGGCAATCTGAGGTTCCAAGTTGCAAAGCCAATTCCTTACTCGCTGATCGCGCGCATTGCAAAGCAGCGAGCAAGAGACAATCTAAAGCAGGTAGCAAATAAGAAGTCCGCACGTCGCTCGCGGAAAACTGCGCGTCAAAGAAACCGGGTCTGACCTGATCCGAAGGGGGCTGTGGCAATTGCCCGCTTCAAACTTGATCTTGGCCGCTGTCCTTGAAATGTCTTGACATTAAGCACGCCTCCCTGTGCGACCCACCAATGGCGCGGTACGCCGCTCGCTGCCGGCGCGGTGAGTCGGCGGACCGCGCCATCTCAGGAACGCGGGGGGCGACCGTTCTCGCCGACGATGATGGCGCCCGCGACCGGGGCGCCGTCGGCGGCCTGTCCGGCGCGGACCTGGACGGTGACGCCAGGCTTGATCTGGACTCAGTCGACGAGACTCATCTCGCGGATCGTGACATTGGCCGGAAGGACGATGTGGCGCGCGCTCTGCCCACTCTTGGCGCCGTAGGTGACGTCCATCTCCCGTCCACGCGGGGTGTCGAGACAAAGGCCCAGAATCCCTGATCGTAACCTGACACCTCCGGGCCTCGGATGTCGCCGGCATGAATCTCCTTAATTGGGCAGGATTGTGCGTGAATTTTGCAGCTTCAGTCTACTGCTGCTGGCGTCCCTCGTGGTGAAATCCAGGTGAATAGAGGCACTAGCGTGCCTCTAAGGCTGGGAGGCTGCGGGAGTCTAGAGTCGCTGGACTCCTTCGTGACCCTCGGAAGATCAACGAGTCAAGTTCGCAGGAGAGAGCTATCGTGGAAATAAAGCGGAGTGGTTCGGAGCCGTCCTACAAAGGACCCGTAGAGTATTTCGCTGGAACCGTGCGCATTGATCCTCTGTTCAGCCCGCCTGATCCGGCCCGTGTATCGGGCGCTCTGGTCACCTTCGAGCCCGGCGCGCGCACGGCGTGGCATACGCACCCACTCGGTCAGACTCTGATCGTCACCGCTGGCTGCGGCCGGATTCCGCGCGAACACGGGGCGGTCGGGGAAATCCGGCCCGGTGATGTGGTTTGGATCCCGCCGGGGGAGAGGCACTGGCACGGCGCTGCGCCCACCACGGCTATGAGCCATATCGCCATTGTCGAGAAGCTCAACGGCTCGCTCGGCGATACGATGGAAGAAGTTAGCGACGAACACTACGAGGGCTCGTCGAAGGCCAGATAAGAGCGTACACACAAACAGGATTGGCTATGAGTAAAAACATCGAAGGAAAAGTCGTCGTCATCACGGGTGCAAGCAGCGGACTCGGCAACGCGACTGCCCGGCATCTCTGCGCGCAGGGCGGAATCGTCGTGCTGGGCGCTCGTCGCGTCGATCTCATAACAGCCCTGGCCGACGATCTGGCCGCCCAAGGTCGCAAAGCTCTTGCCATAGCAACGGACGTCACGCACTACGATCAAGTGCAAAAGTTGGTTGATGCGGCTGTTCAGACATTCGGACGTGTCGATGTGATGATCAACAACGCCGGCGTGGCGCCGATCTCGCAACTCGAACGAATCAAGGTTGACGAGTGGGACCAGATGATCGACGTGAACATCAAAGGCGTGCTTTATGGCATTGCGGCGGCGTTACCGTATATGAAACAGCAGAAGGCCGGACATATCCTTAATGTATCCTCCGTAGCCGCTTACACGATCACCCCTGCCACTGCGGTCTATTCGGTGACCAAACAGGCTGTGCGCGCGCTCTCCGAGGGACTCCGCCAGGAAGTGAAACCCTACAACATCCGGACAACGGTAATTTCACCAGGCGCGATCGCCACCGAACTGCCGAACGGCGTGAGCGAGCCTGAGATCGCGGAGGCCGTCCGGGGGTTTTACGAGATTGCACTCCCGGCTGAATCGTTCGCGCAGGCAGTTGCTTTTGCGATCAGCCAACCGGACGAAGTCGACGTGAACGAGATCTTATTCCGGCCCACGCGCCAAGTGCACTAAGGTACAGCTGGTCTCTAGCACGCGCTGTCGACTGGACCTCCGTCGGGCGCCGATGATCGCACGGCGTCAAGGATATCAGAACGCCGTTCGCCCCAGCCCGTTCAGCGTCGGCGATGGGTGGAGTGCTCAGTTTTTTTATAAGGGGCCGTGTCCGTGAGGTGAGCGATGTGTGTTGCTCACGATCCTAGCGAGGTGCGAGATCAGGTGCCATTTACGCGCGGACGTCGACGAACATATCCGATGGTTTCCGGACGTCGAGTTGAGAATTCTATCTGGTTCGACGGACATACCCGGACGTTGGTGGCGCTCGGGGTGGGGAGTCTGCGGCGAATGAATCCGAAGTCCGGGGAGGTCCGAATCTTCGCGCCAGCAGACGCACTGGCCCTGGATGCGCGAGCTGCAGGTACTCGATGATGATGCTGGTCTCGACGATGTTGCGCTCGCCGTCGACCAGCAGCGACTTAACTACTACAAGGCGACCGTCGGACGTTGGCGGTTCGGGTTGAAGTGCCTCTGTTGGATCATCGTCGGTGTCGGGATACTCGCACCTGTGCTGATCTTCCGATCCTAGGACCCAAGCGCTGTTTTCGTGGGCCCCTCGGTGATGACGCGCGCACGATCACCTGGTCAGCCCGTAGCGCGGTGACACCTGCCGCAGTTCAGCAACCACGTGCTGACGATGAGTCTCCCTTCAGCCCCTCCGGCCGATGCTCGCAGGCACCGGTTCCCCGGTCTTCGATGTAATCCAATCCATTGCCGCCAGCAGAACTCCGGATACGACGAAAGTCAGATGAATCGCAACCATCCAACCGATGCGATGGCTGTCGATGGGAGTCCCTAAATCCCCAAGAGTCAGAAAGGCGCGCAGCAACGCTATTCCGCTGATCGCGACGATTGATGCAATCAACTTTAATTTAATCCCCGAAAAATCCACTGTACCCATCCAGCTTGGGCGGTCGTCGTGGTCAGCAATGTGAATTTTAGAAACAAAATTTTCATATCCAGAGAACATCACGATCAGCAGCAGATTGCCGGTCAGCGATAAGTCGATTAGTGAAAGAGCAAGGAGGAGCCCGGCCTCGGCGTCCACATTCGGAATATGTGCCAGTTCCATGACAAGCTCGCGTACAAACACGACAAGGATGAGCACAAGCGCTAAAATCATACCGAGATAAAAGGGAGCCATAAGCCAACGGCTGGAAAACAGCACACGCTCGAGCCCACGTTCCAACTTCGATCTCGGATTGACCATGTTGGAGACGCTAGGCGTGCGGTCGAAGCCAATTGATTAGTAGGTTTGTAATACCGAGTTTAGCACCCACGTGCACAAGCTCCGGAACAGAGCGGACTCCCATTTTGGACATGGCGCGGGCTCGATGGACCTTCACGGTCGCCTCGCAAATACCCAGATGCGCGCCGATATTTTTGTTAAGCCGACCATTGATCACATCTTCCATCACCTGCTGTTCGCGTGGTGTAAGCGACTTAAGACGCGCCTCGATCACGCTCCGCGCCGCGCGCTCGCGGCGCGCCTCCAAGTCGAGTCGCTGCGCTCGTTTGACCGCTGCGAGGAGTTGCACCACCTCGATTGGCTTCGTCAGGAAGTCCACAGCGCCCAACTTCATGGCGCTCACGCTGCTCTCAATATCGCCATGTCCGGTGACAAAGACGATAGAACGTCCGCATTTCGAGCCAATGAGCGAGCGTTGCACCTCAAGCCCACTCATTCCCGGCATGCAAATGTCCAGCAGCAAGCATCCCGGAGCCTCACCGTCCTGTTCTTCGAGGAAACGCTCGGCCGACTCGAACGAGCGCACCTGGTAACCCGCCGCGACCAGCGCGCGTGATAGAGCGGTGCGAACGTCCTCCGTGTCATCTACGATGAATACCGTCCCCTCTCCGGCGTTCACTTACATCCCTCCTCTGCCGCTACCCAGGTGAAGTGAAACGAAGTGTCCCGGTCGGACCTTGAGTTTGAGCAATTGGAGAATATGCCTTCTCGATTGCCCGACCCAACATCGCGAACTGTGGTCACGCAGAATCCTTCCCGCCGAATTTCCATCATAAGAGGCGGCGTACCTTTCGTGCAAGGAGTTGCTCTTTTCTGCTCAAAAGGATGGGAAGCGGATGAATTTGCGTCAGAGTCGCTGAGTGCCGGCGCTTCCGGTGTCCAAATTGGGCTTTGGTGGAATAGATAGGTGACGCCCATCCACCGATCATTAAAACTGCCGTCGGCGACGCAACGGGATCCGAATGGGGCGACCGGAGGGTATGGCATGGACGATGTCTGGATTCGGGTTGCCGAGAATATGACCGCGCGGGTCAGCGGGCCAATGAAATTCCGACTGGTGTTGCAGCCGGCTATGGCCGCGATCTCCGCGATACGCTCGGGGCTGAATGATGCGAAGTCCGGCAAACCACCGTACTTCTGGTCCCTGGCCACCGACCGGACTCAGAGAGCCAACCTCATCAAGGATGGATGGAAGAGCGTCGGCAAAGTGTTCATTCTCGCGCTCACACTTGATATTGTTTACCAATTCATGGAGTTGCGCTTCGTCTATCCAGGCGAAGCGGTCGCAGTTGCGTTTCTTTTGGCGATCGTTCCGTATCTGGTGCTGTGTGGTCTAGTTACTAGACTAATGTCCAAGAAATGACTGCTCGCATCTGTTCAATGCGTGGCCTTGCTCGTCTCGCGGGCCTGACGGGCGGCCGGGTCAAGGCAGCCGATTTGCTGGACCACCGGCACATGCGCGTTGTCGAGCCGGCACCGCAGGCGCGACGCAAAGCTCTTGACGTCCGCATCGAGCTGCTTGAACTCCATCCGTTGGCCGTTGTTCCCGCGCAGAGCGACGAACTCCGACAGGACCTCGTTCGAGGTACTGTCCGAGATCTGCCCCATTGTTTTACTGCTATCAGCACGCCGGGTTCGGCGTGCAGCACGCCGAACCCGGCGTTGTCCTCCGAGACTATTTCGAGATGGGCGGCAGCACCGCCCAGCGATCTTGTGTCGAACCCGGCAACTTTGCGGCTTCCAGGCGCTTCTCGGATACCCAGACGGTTATCTTTTCGCCGACGGCTAGATCGTGGAAGGCCTTCTCCTGCCCATTGACCAGCACGTGTTGGTTTGGCCCCGGCTTGAAGCTGAACGTCGTTACCGTGTCGCCCGCCTTGTTCAACAACTGAACCGTCATGAACGCAGGGTCGGAGATATACACCTTGGCTTCGAACTTCGCATAGCGCTTGCCTTTATATACTCGCGCGTCTTGGCAGGCTTGGGGCGCCTGCGGGTACTTGGCGAGGAACGAAGCACCCCATTTCAGGTCACTGCAGTCGACTTGGGGAAGTTTATCGGGATTGACGACAGCCTGCGCAACGCCAATCGAGAGCGCGAGCGCAGAAAGAAGCAGCACTTGAATCTTATTCATTCGCAAACTCCTGATCATTTGGAAAAAGGCCCTCTGCTCGCTCTCGCGATCGCGCGGAGGGCTGATCGGAAATTTCCACCAGTGGGGCTCGCGCAACAATTGGACCATGGTAGCGGGTGACCCGCGAGGGCGGCTCCAATGTCGAGCAACCCCCCCAGCGGGCCCCTATCGGAGCAACCAACGACACTCGTGCCGACGCCGCGCACGCGCTGCGCAGCCGCTCGGCTTCAAGCCTGCGATGCCGTTGTGCATCGGCACTGGCAGTGGCCTTTCGGATAATTGCTGGGCTTATGGCTCTGTGTCTTGATAATGATCCTGGCAAACCTCACTCGGTGGGTGGCTTCCGAATCTAACCCGACTTTTATGGACCAACGCTGCAAGGGAGTTTGAGATGCAGTCCGACAATAAACACACGTGCCAAGGCTATCGCGCACCGAATATCGACCGTCGCCTGATTGTTGTGAGGGCGTTAAGCTTACTGGCTATCCAGTCGCTCCCCCGGCTCGGTCGCGCAAATGTGACGTCGAAGCCGCAGAACGGATCACGGCTGATGCGGCCTTGAGTCGTCTGCAGGAAGGAAACGCGCGCTATGTGGCAAACGCGCTCGACGTCAAGAACTTCTCCGTAGGCCGCTCGGCACGCGTCAAAGCGCAATATCCGATCGCGGCGTTCCTGAGCTGCGCGGATTCGCGCGTAGCACCAGAACTGATTTTCGATCAAGGACCCGGTGATTTGTTTGTCGTCCGCGTCGCAGGAAATTATCTGAGCGGCAACAGCCTGGCCAGCCTCGAGTATGCCGTTGCAGTCCTCAACGTACCGCTGATCATGGTGTTGGGACATACCGAATGCGGTGCCGTCAAATCCACCATCAGCGCTCTGCAAGGTCATACTCCCCTGCCAGGACATATCTGGGACATCGTTGATGCCGTGCGTCCGGGCGTTGAAAAGGTCGTCGCCGAAGGCGGTGAAGATCTCGCCAATCGCGCAGTAGCGACGAATGTTCAGTACAACGTGTCGCGAATTGCGACCGCACAGCCGATCATCGCGGAAGCAGTCCAGGCTGGGGGCGTCAAGGTGGTCGGCGCAATCTACGAGCTGTCGACGGGCAAAGTACGATCGTCTGCTCCGACCTAGACATCGCCAAGGCCAAATTGGACCGGAGGGGAGAGTTCGTTTGATCGATCATCCTGACACGAGCAAGAAGGCGACCGACGCCACTGCACTTGCGGTGAATCGCACCCGGCTAGTCTACACCGAACCCTGTTGGCTTGGGTGAGGACCGCCACCTCGCTCATTACGCTTGGATTCACAATCTACAAGTTCTTTCAGCTCGAGTCGGCCCGAGTGACACCAAGACCAGATCGGGTGATCGGGCCGCGGGAATTTGCGTTCTTGATGATCGTGATCGGAATTGTGTCGCTGCTGCTGGCCACACTGGAACATCGTCGGGATTTAAAGGAACTACGCGCACAATATCCGGGTAGCGATCGAACTCTGGCCGGGATCATGGCAGGGTTGGTTTCTGTGCTTGGTTTCGTGGCGTTGATCGCGGTGTTGTTTCGACAATAGATCGCGCGCCCCAGATGCAATACCCAGGGCGCGCACCTCGAGAGAGTCTGACGCCGCGCCGCCCGTGTCGGACAGCTCCAAGCCTCTCACCACGATTCTATAGTAATCCGGGCGGCTGCTTGCTAGCCTCTCGACCCTATGAATTGGGCCACCGTCGTTTATTCCATGGCTGCCTCAGCGAGTCTGACGCTGGCGTTGATCCACGGATTCATCTGGTGGCGGCAACGGGATGCGTGGGCCAACTTACTGTTTGCCCTTGCTGCAATGGGAACCGCGGCTCTTGCTGGGTGCGAGCTAGCAATCATTCGGGCGGCGTCGACGATACAATTTGCCGCCGCAATACGCTGGGCGAATCTGGCGGCTTGGGTAATCATTCTCTCGTTGGCCTGGTTCGTGCGCCTCTATTTTCGCGCCGGTCGGACATGGCTTCTTTGGACGGTCTGCGCCCTGCGAACGTTCTCTTTGTTTCTCAATTTTATGACAGGACAGAACCTTAACTACCGAGAAATCACAGGCCTACGCCACGGCTCATTCCTCGGCGAAGCTATTTCGGTTCCGGTCGCGACTGTTCCGAACCCGTGGATGCTGGTCGGCCAGTTGAGCATCTGGGCTTTGGTAGTCTTTGTCGTGGACGCCTCGATCACCGTTTGGCGGCGAGGCGACCGGCGGCGTGCGGTGGTTGTGGGCGGCAGTATCGCGGTTGTCTTGGCCCTATCAGCCGCACAGACAGCCTTGCTGGTATTGGGAAAGATTCAGCCGCCCGGCACACCGAGCCTGTTCTACGTCGTCGTTCTGGCGGCGATGGGGTACGAACTCGCCAGTGACGCGTTGCGCGCGGCACAATTGGCCCGCGACTTGCGCGCGCGCGAAGAGGAGCTCACGCTCGCCGCGGAGGCAGTGAGTCTGGGCTTTTGGTCCTGGGAATTTGCGCGGAACGAATTTTGGGCGACCGATCAGTGGCGCGCGATGTTCGGCTTTGCTACGACGGAGCGGTTGGATCTGGACTATTTCTTACAACGGCTGCATCCGGATGATCGGGAGATGACACGCCAGACACTCGTTAAACCAGACCCAAAGAACGTTCGCTATCAGACACAATACCGAACGTTGTTGCCGGATGGGCGACTGCGCTGGATCGCTTCTCAGGGCCGCGTCGAATTCAACGAAAACGGGAAGGCGGTTCGCTTGCGGGGCGTGTCGGTGGATATTACGCATGTTAAACAGATGGACCTGGAGGTCCAGGCGCATCGGAATGACGTCGCCCATCTGTTACGGGTGGCGAGTCTCGGTGAATTTTCATCCGGACTTGCGCACGAGTTGAAGCAGCCGCTGACTTCGATTTTGAGCAACGCGCAGGCAGCGGAGCTTTTCCTCGCTAACGACACGTATGACTTGGGACAAATTCGCGACATCCTTCACGACATTGTCATGGCCGACCGCCGAGCCAGCGATGTCATTAATGGGCTTCGCTTGTTATTGAAGAAGAACGAATTCCAACCAGTGGCATTGGATGCGAACCAACTGATCGAGGACGTGCTCAAGTTGATGAACAACGATTTGATGGGCCGCGGGATACGGGTCGCCACCGAACTCACCGAGGATTTGCCATCCATCCGCGGCGATCGCGTGCAACTTCAGCAGGTGTTGATCAATTTGATTCTCAACGCGAGCGATGCCATGTGTCGGCCCGCCGCTCACCCTTACATCCTCACACTGCGCTCAATTTGGATGGAGGGCATAGTCCAGATCTCCGTCGCTGACACCGGCGGCGGCATCCCCTCGGGCGCGGAAGAGAAAATATTCGCGCCCTATCACACCACCAAACCACAAGGACTGGGATTGGGACTCTCGTTGAGCCGCTCGATTGTGCAGGCGCACGGAGGCCGCCTATGGGCGGAGAACCAGGCCACGGGCGGCGCGGTGTTTCATTGCACGATCCCCGAATGGAAAGGCGAGGTTGACCTGAAGCAGCCCTAAAGTCTAATGGTCAGGCGCCGCAAACGCCGATACAAGGGATGTCTGCCCCCTTACAGCGCTTGCCGAATGATCGCGGTAGTCGACGACGAAGAATCGGTTCGCAAAGCCGTAGTGCGCTTGTTGCAGGCGTCCGGCTATGCTGCGCGCGGATTCGCTTCGGGCAGGGAATTTCTCCAGTCCTGGCTCACCGATGAACCTGACTGCGTTATGTTGGATCTGCAGATGCCCGACCTGTCGGGCACCGACGTGCAGCGCGCGCTGCGCAGCGCCGGAGCACGTTTTCCAGTCATCATTATCACGGCAAACGACCGGCCCGGTGCACGTGAGGAGTGTATGCGCGAGGGCGCGGTCGCTTACCTATGCAAGCCGGTCGAAAATCTCGTGCTGCTCAATGCTTTGAAGCTTGCCATCGACGCGTAGGATGAAGCGCCGATCGCTGCGCATTCATACCGCATTGCCGCGGGTCGCGTATGCCTTCACGGCAGCGGGAAGGTTGACGAACATTCGCTCGCGTCCGAGAGCCCGACCCAACGGGGAGCGCCTCACCACCTCAAGCGCCTGTGAGTTGAGCGCGCTCAGCCACAAAGAGATCCCGTTCGCTCGCATCTTCTCCTCTGCCCGGGTGAAGGTCTGCAGCGCCGTGTACTCAAAATCCGGGATGGCGCTGCAGTCCAGATGCGCCTCATCGATCAGCGCCGCGACCCGTTCGCGGACCTGAGCACATTTCACTTTCTCATTTCACGATCATCGACAGCCGCATCCTCCCTCCTGCGGGAACTGGTATGTGCATTGCGGGAGATGGCAATGAATTTCCACGAACCGGTTAGCCAAATTTATTGTCGCGCCATCGCCACCGTGAAACGATCTTCTGCAGAGATCAGGTGATCGTGACTGTCCTTCTCCAGATCGATCTGCACCCAGTTCACCTCGCCGTTGAACTCATTGTGTTTCGGGTCATAGTCCGGCGAAACGGCCGAGCCGGTTCCTTTGCCGACATCTAATGTTTCGTCTGCCGAGAATATCATCGGCACCGTTGTTTCCACCCGACCTTCACCGACCTTCTTGCCGTCAAGGTAAAGCAATGCGTTGCCGCCCTTGGCCAGGCCACCGCCATCGTATTTGAACTCTATCCGGACCTGGTGCTGACCCGCAGGAATCGCCTTGTCTGAGTCGGCGTAGAACTGCTTGATTCCGAGGAGGTTGTAGCAATACTTGAGTTTGCCGTCCTTGGCGTAGAGGCTCCAGCCGTTGAAGCTGCCGCCCTGCGCGACAATGACGCCCTTGGCGCCGGACTTCGGGACGACGATCTCGGCGGTGACCGAGTAGGACTTGTTCTTGATGTTGATGACGGAATTTTCGGTGAGCCGGCCCATGCCGCCGAATAGGATCTGGGTATTGCCCTTGACGAGCTGCGGCCTGCCGGCAAGGTCTGGGTTTAAGCGTTCGATCCGCCGATCATCGAGCGGCAGAACACTGTACTTGGTGGCCTCGATCAGAAACAGCCTCTGCAATTCCCGCAGTTTCTGCGGATGGTCTTTGGCGATGTTGCGCGCCTGCGTCCAGTCCTTGTTGGTGTCGTAGAGTTCCCAGACATCCGCGTCAAAGGCGGGCAGCGGCTTAGTAGTATCCCAGGGAGTGCTATGCCGGGTCACCGCGGTCCATCCCTTGTGGTAGATGCCGCGGTTGCAGAACATCTCGAAATACTGGGTCTCATGTCGTTCGGCGGCCTTGGCGTTATCGAAGGCATACAGCATGCTGAAGCCTTCCAGCGGCGCCTGCTGCACACTGTTGACGATGGTGGGTGCGGGTAGCCCCGCGGCTTCCAAAATCGTCGGCGCTACATCGATGACGTGATGGAATTGCGAACGAATCTCTCCCTTGGCCTTCATTCCCCTCGGCCAGTGCACGATGGTGCCGTTGCGCGTACCGCCCCAGTGCGAGGCGACTTGCTTGGTCCACTGATAAGGGGTATCCATCGCATGCGCCCAGCCGACGGCATAATGGTTGTAGGCCTTCGGTCCACCGAAGTCATCGATCTTGCTCTTCAGGAACTCGACCGTCTCGACCGCGGCCATACCGTTCAACATCGCCGCCTCGTTGAAGGTGCCGTTCAGGGTTCCTTCGGCCGAGGCGCCATTGTCCCCGATGATGTAGAAGACCAGCGTGTCATCGAGTACCTGCAGGTCCTGCAACGCATCGACGAGCCGTCCTAAGTGGTGGTCGACGTGCTCGAGGAACGCCGCATAGATTTCCATTTCCCGGGCAAGGATCGGCTTCAAATCTTTGGGCATGTTGTCCCACGCCGGAATCTCCTCAGGTCGCTTCGTCAGCTCGGCATCGCCCGGGATGACCCCAAGCTTCTTCTGGCGGGCGAAGATCTCCTCACGCAGCTTGTCCCAACCCTGATTGAACTTGCCCTTGTACTTGTCGGCCCAGTCCTTGGGCACGTGGTGCGGCGCGTGGGCCGCGCCCGGCGCAAAGTACATGAAGAACGGCTTGTCCGGCATCAGCGCCTTTTGCTGGCGCACCCATTTGATCGCCTTGTTGGTCATATCCTCGGTGAAGTGATAGCCCTCCTCGGGGGTCTTGTCGGGCTCGATCGGTGTCGTGCCCTCATAGATGGCGGGGTAAAACTGATTGGTCTCCCCTCCAAGGAACCCGTAGAAATATTCAAAGCCGCCGCCGCCGGTCGGCCATTGATCGTAGGGTCCCATCGGGCTCGTTTCCCACACCGGCACCTCATGACACTTGCCGAACTGTGCGGTGGAATAGCCATTGAGCTTGAGCGTCATCGCCAACGTCGCCTTGTCCTTTGGCAGTACCGAGGTGTAGCCGGGGGCCGATGTAGCGACCTCGCAGATGCCCCCCATGTTCACCGAATGGTGATTGCGCCCCGTCAACATCGCTTGGCGTGTCGGCGAGCAGAGTGCCGTCGTATGAAAGCGGTTGAATTTCAATCCACCCTTCGCCAAGCGTTCCGCGGTTGGTGTGCTGATGACGCCACCGAAGGCGCTGGAAGCGGCGAATCCCACGTCGTCGAGGAGCACAATCAGCACATTGGGCGCGCCCTTCGGCGGGCGCAGCGGCTCGATGGGCGGAAATTTGGTGTCCGGGTCCTTGGCGTCGTAGGTCGTCAGACCCACATGCTGACGATCGGGAATGGGAAGCACCGTTCGTTGAATGTCGTCTTGTGAACTCATAGGACCCTCATGATGAAACGCGTCGCTTAGCCCCGCTCGGCGTCAAAAGGCCTTACCAGGCGGAAGCTCACTGTCATCGTTGAGGGCTGACTTCGCTATTGGACCTTCGGTGAACTCTGCAATCGACGGCGGCCGGGGGGAGGAGCAGATGCGGGACGCCGCACATGCTGCGCGCGTCACCAACACGTGGCCGTGGCCCTGAGATGACTGGGGGCATTTTGCAGCGTTCGCGAACGCGAGGGATTGCAGCCCGGCCAGCGCGGCAAATAGTACGGCTAATAGTGTCCCAACGCGCCGCGCGACTTCGGCAGCTGCGCCGCACGACTTCAGAATTTGACGGTGTATTTCTTCGCCTCGAGACAGGCGGAGAAGGCCTTTTTGAATTCAGTCATTTGTGCGGCGGAGGTCTTGGCGACCGCTTGCGACTGCGCAGCCGCTTGTTGAGAGGCCTTGTTCGCTTGGCTCTCCGCGCGGGCCCGATTGCCGATCGCGCCCACGCCCGCGCCGATCGCCGCGCCCTTGCCCGCGTTGCCGGCGATGGCACCGATAATCGCCCCACCAGCAGCTCCCCCCACCGCACCCTTCACTGCGGAACCGGACGTCGACTGCTGCGCCTGCTGCATTTGCTGCGCGGCCTGCTGCTGCTGTTCGGCGGCCTGGTTGGCGACATGGAACGGGTCGATACTCGTCTCCTGTACCGCCCAGTTGTAGCACTCTGTTTCGTCTTGTGATTGCTGCGAAGCGACTTGGCCGGCACCCGGGAAGGCGTAAACCTTAAGGGTGGCGGCCAGGGTTTTCGTCCCGCTCGGCGGGCTGATCAGCGCGCTCTGCGCGTGCACTCCGGAGAGGATGCTCGCCGCGGCGATCAATACAAGGAATCTAACGAAACGCATGACGTCTATACCAACATGCGCGTGAATCCGAGCCTATGGGACCTTGGTAGAATGGAGACGAGCGCGTGGACGTTCCGCCTTAGGTTGCAGGTAACTCACCGCGCTAGAACCGCTGTGGATGCTACCAGAGCGTTTGCGCGGAACGTGCTCCCCTCCTGCCGTTATACCTTGGCCTTATTGCCGCACTCGAAGGCCGGGAATATCATTCACGCGTTGTGTTCCTACTAATCACACCCCCTTTCATCAAAGAAATCCTACGGCCGCGCCGAGGAGGCCGAAGATCCTCGTCATCATCGTCGAGCGCGCGCTCCGCATGCTCGAGGCCGGTGCATCAGGGTGCGGCCATTAGTGGATGGCGATGACCTCAACGTGACGACTTTCAAACAAACCATAAGGGAGTTCTCGATGTACGCACGCCCGTCTTGTCTCGATCGCCGCTCACGAACCGCCTTCGCGGCAGCGCTCTTCCTGGGCGTCCTTACCCCGTCCTTTGCGGTAGCCGCCGATTCGCCTAGTTCGCCCTTTCCGGGGCTCGAGCTCGTCTCTTCCAAGAATGTCGGCGCACTATACCGGCGTCCCGACGTGGATATTTCTGCCTACAGCAAAATTATGCTCGGTGAACCCACGGTCGAGTTCAGCAAGAACTGGAACCCGCGCAACTACGGCCGCTATGGCCTCTCGGCGGCGCAGCTGACGAAGATCCGGGTCGATTTGGCGGACCTGGCGAAAGGCGTCTTTGCGAAGTCTCTAAGTGATGGCGGATATGAAATTGTCACGGACGCGGGCGACGGTGTGCTCGTGATAACTCCGAACGTCGTCAACCTCTTTATCAATGCCCCTGATGTCCCAACAGCTGGACGATCGAGAACATACACCATGGATGCGGGGTCGGCGACCCTCGCTCTACAGGTCAATGACGCCGTCACGGGCACATTGCTGGCTGTAGCCTTGGACAAACAGCGAAGTGGATCTTCCACCTTTCAGTGGGCCACTTCCGTGTCCAATCGGGCGGCGGCCGAGCAAATGCTCAAGGGCTGGGCAGAACAAGTGAAACGCGAATTGGACGCGGCGCGCGCCAAATAAATCGTTCCGGCGGCAAGCGAACGGGAGAGACAAATCATGTCTCCGCCGCTCGTTATGGTGATGTGGATAGATCCGTATTCGTGGACAGGTATCCATAAGCCGATTCATTGAATATTCGTTTCGAATGGCGAACATCATCCTGCACTCGGAGGTCTCGTTATGAATACCAATTTGGATCGTTGCTCTCTTCAACCCAGACACTGCGACAGCCGCCGGGCGCTGTTGAAATCAGGCATGGGTATCGCAACCTTGGGTGTAATCGGCGCTCCCCTGCTAGGCGTACCTAAGCTGTCCAACGCTGCCGCGTTGACCAAGGATATGCGCGACAAGCTCACGCCCGATCAAATCATCGAGACGATGCAGCAGGGCAACGAGCGCTTCCGCACCGGCAAGATGTCACCGCAAGATTATCTCGCGCAGAAGCGGGCCACCATTGCCGGGCAATATCCAGCTGCGGTGATCTTGAGCTGTATCGACTCACGCGCGCCGGCCGAGATTATTCTCGACGCTGGTATTGGCGACACTTTCAATGCGCGTATCGCCGGGAATATCGCCATTGACGATTTACTAGGCAGTCTGGAGTTCGCCTGCGCGGTGGCTGGCGCCAAAGTTGTCCTGGTCATGGGGCACACTGCATGTGGGGCGATCAAGGGCGCGATTGATGGTGCTCAACTCGGAAACCTCACTGGCTTGTTAAACAAGATCAAGCCGGCAGTGAACGCGACGCATTACGATGGCGAGCGCACCAGCAAGAACGACGAATTTGTGGACGAGGTGGCCAAGACCAATGTGCGCCTGACCATCGGTGCGATCCGTGAGCGCAGCAATGTGCTAGCTGGCTTGGAAAGGGACGGCAAGATCAAGATCGTCGGTTCAATGTATCGCCTGGTCGGAGGACGTGTCGAGTTCTTCACTTGAATGGGTGCTCGATCGCTGATCGCATCCGGATCGAATTGCAGTTGGCCGAAGAGGTTCTTTTTGAATTCCAGTTCCTCTACCCGGCGCGCATCTTTATCCTCACTGCCAATCTACGTGGCTGTAGTGTTGGCGGCAGGGGTGCCGCTGAATGCAGCCGCCACGGACGGGCCTGCGATGACGGGCCTCATTGCCACGGCGGACGACGCAGTGACCGCGGCCACGAATCCGGCGGGCCTCACCCGGCTTCACGAGGCGCAGTGGGTTGGCGGAATCCGAGCCTTCTATATCGGCTCGGATTTCACAACCACCGCCCAAAGCGTCGGCGGGTCTTTTTCAAATTCCAGCAGCAACTCGCTGGCTATTCCTTCGCTCTATTACGCACAGCCAATCAATAGCGATATCACCCTGGGGATATCCCTGACCGTTCCGTCCGGCCTTGGCTCAAACCCTGGCGATACGACACCGGGCCGCTACCTGCTCGAGAAATGGACCTTGGCCTACGTGAGCCTCACGCCGGCCGCGGGTTACCGCGTGAACGAACAGCTCTCCGTTGGTGTCGGCGTGAATTTGAACTACTCGCTCTATGACTACCAGACCGCGGTGTTCAATGGCCCCGGCCAGCCGGATGGCAAGATGGAGTTGCGTGACAGCGCCTTTGGGGTGGGATTCCAGCTCGGCATGCTCTACGAGCTCACGCCGATGACGCGTTTCGGCCTGACTTACACCAGTTCCACCACTTCCAATTTCTCCAGCACGCCGGAGCTATCCGGCCTTACATCGCAACGGGAGGCGCTGCTCCCAATTGGCATACGGAGCAGTCCGGTCACGCTCCGGAGCGAATTCCCCCAAAACGTGGCTGCGGGGGCCTGGCACGAGTTTGCCGATGGCAAGTCAGCAACCCTCGATGTGATTTGGATAGATTTCAGCCAGTTCGGTCTCTCGAGCGCGACGCTGGGTAGCCGGTCGATTGAAGTGAACAACAGTCGCTACAACAACATCTGGGCCGCATCAGCAGGGATGAATTGGCCGCTCGATGAAAAGTGGACACTGCGCTTTGGTACGCTCTACGCGAGCTCTGGTGTCGACATAGCGAACCGCACCTTTAGTTTCCGCCTGGATAGGGTCATCGGTGCGGGCGCGGGTGCTGAGTACCGTTGGGGTAAGAATCGGGTTGTCGGCGTAAACCTCACTTATTACGACCTGGGCAGTGCACCCGTGAGCACCAGCATTCCGCTCGTGGGGACGCTATCCGGCGAGTTCAGCACCAACTACGCCATCGGGGTGGACTTAACGCTGCGCTGGATCCGCTGGTAGATTAAAGACCAGGGCGCGGACTCCCCGCCGCACCGGAGTTAGACGAGCGAGCCTGATGGGAATGAGTTCAGAGAAAGAGCAACATCGGCTCCGCTGCCGCGCGGCGGCCCTGGTCTTATGCACGGCAATTCTGCTCAGCGCGGTACAGGGAGCTATCGCTAACGAAGATAACGGTGCGTGGTTCGGCGTGTTCGCGAATGGGGCTCTCCCGCCTTCGTTGAACGATCCAAC